>Ga0315541_1000227_pt1 | contig 59664 bp, 50 predicted proteins | sample SalMarSW160190MG_FD_203095 | JGI IMG/M metagenome (GOLD analysis project Ga0315541, IMG submission 203095) | Salt marsh sediment microbial communities from the Plum Island Ecosystem LTER, Massachusetts, United States - Salt Marsh Sediment SW1601-190 ... | reverse complement strand
GAGCACCCAGATATGGATGGAGCGGGATAGTCCTTGCCGTGCTTATCGGAATACTTCCAGCAATAAGCAATATCAAAAGTCATGTGAATAGAAGGGGAAACTGGATAGCTCATGATTATGCGTATAATATACTTATGAGTCCCAGGCCATACGCAGTCCTCTTTACAAATGGAGATAATGATACATTCCCTCTCTGGTTCCTACAGCAGGTGAAGGGGTATCGGAAGTTTGATACTGAAAATAGGAGGGGTGTAAAGGTAGCGTGTTTTTCCCTTATGAATACCCAGTGGTATATAAAGGAGATGATATGGGCAGGCGTTCCAATGGACTTTGCCGCACCTTTTAAAGGGACTCAATATGAAGGGAAGTACCTTCAGGAGAGGAGGATGGGTAAGACTAATAAGGACTTTCAGGAATGGGTAATAGATCATCTCTATCCAACAAGGGGTGAGGATAGAAGTATAATTTACCTTAAGGATATGGCTGTGAGGAATATCATTGTCTCATCACTTGGTAGAAAACCCACGCTTCGCGACCTTTTGATGCCCATCGATTCCTTTGTTAGTAAGTATATTACTGAAGACTTTAATCCCTCGATTAATATTTATTTTGCTGCCACCGCTTCTATGGAGAATAAAAAAGGATTTGAAAATCATCTTATAATGGAAGGTTTTGTATTTCGCCTAACTGGGAGGAAAGGGATAAATATGATTGATAGTGATTTATCCTGGGACCTTCTAATGAATAAATTTTCCTATCGTTCTGTTGATGATCCTTCTATCTATAAGAATAGAACTGCCTGGAGATTGTTAGGTAATTATGCCTCACTATTATTTTCTCTTGGAAGAAGCTTAAGAAGGGATGTAGTCTCTGCTGAGGTACTTGTTAGCCCGGAGGCATACAGTATTACCTTAACTGAAGAAGAAAAAGAAACTCTCAGGAAGGCTGCAATGGCAGATGTAAAGGGTCTTCTGTTTTCAAAAGAATCCAGTATCCTGACAACTTTGATGGTTGAACTGAGGGGTATATATTTAATCCTTGGCCAACCTGAAAAGTTAATACCTGTTATTGATAAATTGCTTACCGTTACGGATTTCCCTCTTATCCACCTTTTCAGGGGACAGGTACTACTTGATTGGTTGATGTTAGGAGAGGGTTTAAGTGAAAATGATAGAATGGAATTAGCCAAAGGTTCAGAGAGGGAATTCGAAGCTGTTATAGAAGGGTCAAAAGAGGGCTCTGCGGCTGCCTATCTCGGATTGTTGAATCTTTATTCTACAGTTGGCGATAGTGAAAGCATGCACTTTCTTGTGTTGGACCTTCTAAAACAACCTGAAATCTACCGTGCGATATTTTCGTATACCATAAGATATGATACGGCGAAAGCAATTTATCTACTAGAACATTGGAAGGAGGTAAATCCTTATGATAAAGAAGTTACTTCTTTACTTAAGCGTCTTCGGAATCCTGGTAAATAGTGGGTGTAAGGGAGGTCGTGCTCTACCGCAGTCAGCTGGCAGGAGGGATGATGTTATTCTTATCGTGCCGGATGAAATAAAGACTGATAGCCTTAAAAAAGTTTTAGAACATTCAGAATACTATCCCAGCAGGGAAGAGGTCTATCGAGTCAGTGAATATCCTCCTCCGCAACTTTCGCAGTACAAATACTGGAGAAACATCGTTATAGTTGGATCACTGGGTGATACCTATATCGATAAACTCCTGTCCGAAGAATCAAAAAGGTTCATAAAGGAAGGCGGTGGACTCTTCTACGAGGAGGATCTCTGGGTAAACCTCCAATCGGTTGCAATTATAGCTGGCAGAGATAGGGAAGAGACGCAAAAGTTAGTAAATCAATACGGGGAGACTATATACCAGTTATTCCGGGATAAGGAAAGAGAAAGGTTCGAGAAGGTTTTGTATCTGGATGATTTCCAGAGACAAAAGAGCGAAAAAATGGAGAAATTGCTCGGTGCATCTTTCATGATACCTCTGGGATACCGCATCAGTAAAGAAGAAGAACACTTTATGACCTATATCAGGAAGAATCCGGATCGTTTAGTTACGCTTTACTATAGAATTGAATCTATTTTAGATCCAGTTAAATTTCGAGACAGTTTATTCGCTCTCTACTTCGAAGGAGATAGGGTTTATGCTCCAATGACCAGAATTTGCGAGGTTAGATTTGATAAAATAACGGCCTATAAAATAGAAGGTGTATGGCAAAATATGGAGAAAGTGATGGGTGGGCCTTTTATTTCGTATGTATTTGAAAAGGATGGGATATGGTATTTCCTTGATGGGCATGTATTTGTTCCGGGCAAGAAAAAATGGGTTTATTTAGAGGAAGTGGACATTATACTTCACACTTTCAAAAAGGGTTTTTAGATGAATGAATTCGGGCAAAAAGTAAACAGTAAGATCCATGAAGTTATCATAGGTCAGGAAGAAATACTGCAGTTGTTACTCCTCTCAATACTTTCTGAGGGGCATACTCTAATTATTGGGGTACCAGGGCTTGCTAAAACTCTACTTGTGAGCACACTTGCCCGTGCATTAGGGCTTTCATTTTCGCGGATTCAATTTACTCCTGATCTTATGCCAACGGACATAACGGGAACTGAAATTATCCAGGAAACTGATACTGGAGAAAGGTCCTTCAAGTTTCTAAGAGGCCCTGTTTTCGCGAATTTTGTCCTTGCGGATGAAATAAACAGAGCCCCACCCAAGACTCAGTCGGCGTTACTTGAAGCAATGCAAGAAAAAAAAGTGAGTTATGGAAAGGAGGAATATCTTCTTGAGTCACCTTTCTTTGTTGTAGCGACACAGAATCCAATAGAACAGGAGGGCACATATCCGTTACCCGAAGCACAGCTTGATCGTTTTATGTTATCTATAAATATTGATTATCCTGAGTATGAAGATGAGCTTAATGTTGTGGCCAGCTCACCTCGGTGTATGTTTCCCGATATCAAGTCTGTTACCAATGAAAAAGAGTTACTGAAACTCCAGAAAGAAGTAAGATCTATTCCCGCAAGTAAAAAAGTGGTTAACTATGTTGTAAATCTACTCAGGAATTCAAGACCGGATGATACTCATATTGATTTTGTAAGGAAGTACGTTGAATGGGGCGTAAGCCCGAGAGGTGGACAGTATCTGCTTTTGGGTGCAAAGGCCAGGGCTTATCTTTTCGACAGACCGACACCGTCTATAGATGATGTCAATGCGATAATCCATTCTGTTTTTGACCATAGAGTTATTGTAAATTTTTTAGCAGAAGCCGATGGAATTTCCTCGAGTGATATAACAGGAAAAATCGTTGATGAGACAGGTTAATTTTCCGAAGAAACAAAGAGAGATATTAAAGAGCGTTGGCAAATTAGCGAAGAAGCTGGGCTATTCGGCTTATCTTGTAGGCGGGCCGGTGCGAGATCTCCTTCTTGGAAGAACCTCTCAGGATATTGATATTGTTTGTATTGGAGATGCGGTAAAACTTGCAAAGAAATTTCGTGAAAAAGTAGGCGGTAAACTTCTCTCTCATCACCATTTTCCTAATGCTACGGTAAAATGGGAAGAAGGGAAGATAGATTTTGTTACTGCACGAAGTGAGAAATACCCTAAACGTAAGGTGGGATTGCCAGCAGTAGAAAAAACAGATGATATAATGATTGATCTAAGGCGTAGGGATTTTACTATTAATGCAGTAGCCTGTAATCTCCTGCCAAAATACTTTGGGGATATCATAGACCCGTTCAATGGATTAGGGGATAGTGAGAAAAGACTGATAAGAATTTTACATCCCAGAAGTTTCCGCGAAGATCCGACGAGAATCTTCAGGGCTATTAGATTTAGGCTGGAATTAGAATTCAACTTAGAGAAAGATACTGAAAAATATTTAAAACATGATATGAAGTACCTTACTAAATTAACTCACGATAGATTATGGAAGGAATTAGAAATATGCCTGGAAGACGGTTCAAGCATTTTATCATTATTTAAGTATTATGGGATCCTGAATGTTCTTGGCTTAAATTGCCCTGATGAAAATTTTAAGGGAAGGGTTGATATAGGTTCTGTTCAATTTGGAGTTAATTCGGTTGACACCTATATCCTTGCATTAACTGAAAATAAGAATCCAAAATCACTGAATTTTGACAAGAGCTTTACCAGACAAATGGGATATGTGAGAGAAATAGATAATAAACGTTTGGTCGATGTAAGAATAGTTCACGAACTTTTTAATCTTGAAGATTGCACACTTTTATATCTTTTTGGGAAATATCCTGATAATTCTATAATCATTGAGAATTTCTTTGATAATAGAGATGAGTTAGTGTGTGATTTAAATGGAAAAGAGATTAGAGAATTGGGAGTAGAAGAGGGGCCTTTAGTAGGAGAAATAATGAATAAGATAATAGAGAAGAAATGGTTGGGTAAAATCACGAGTAGGGAAGATGAAATAGAGTTCGTCATAAAATACGTGGGAGAAGAGAATGACACTTAAACAGCTTCGGGAATTGGTAGGGAAGCTGGGGAGGTATATTTGACGTTCCCGAGAAGGAGAAAATTCTAAAGGACTTAAAGAAAGAGAGTCAAGAAGAAAAATTCTGGAATAATAGAGAAAAGGCTGAAAAAGTGATGAAGAAGATTGGAGGAATTAGTGAACTTCTGGAAGAATGGAAGGAATACAAGGAAGAAACAGAGTATCTTTACGACCTTGAGAAATTAGGTGAAGACCATCTGCTCATAGAGGGAGCATTAAGTGAACTGGAGAATAAGGTAGGGGCTTTTGAACTAAAAGTTATATTGTCAGGGGAGAATGATAAGGGCGATGCAGTCTTATCTATTCACCCGGGTGCTGGAGGAACAGAATCATGTGATTGGGCAGAGATGCTATTTCGAATGTATACGAGGTGGATAGAGAGTAAAGGTTATAAGTACAAAGTCATTGATTATCAAAGAGGCGATGAAGCAGGGCTAAAGGATGTAACTCTGGAGATTAAAGGTAAATATGCCTATGGTTACCTTAAAGCAGAACGCGGTATTCACAGGCTTGTTCGTATTTCTCCTTTTGATTCAGGTGCAAGAAGGCATACTTCATTTGCTTCTGTCTTTGTTTATCCCCTCCTGGATGATAATATAGAAGTAGAGCTAAGAGACGAAGATATAGTTTTAGAGACCTTTAAATCTTCCGGTCCTGGTGGCCAACATGTAAATAAATCAAATACAGCTGTGCGGCTTATCCATAAACCAACGAACATCGTGGTATCCTGCCAGAGTGAACGCTCTCAGATGCAAAATAGAAGGATTGCTGGGAGAATATTAAAATCAAAGTTATATCAAAAGAAGTTAGAGGAAATGCAGGAAGAAAAAAGAGAGATAGAAGATAAGAAGGGGGATATTGGGTGGGGACATCAAATAAGGTCCTATGTCCTACATCCGTATCAGAAGATAAAAGACCACCGTACAGATATGGAGATAGGAGATGTGAAAAAAGTCCTGGACGGTGATCTGGATCCTTTCATAAATGCTTATCTTCGTTCGGAGGTAAGTAAAAATGCGATATAAGGCGATAGTTACGGGTGGTGCTGGTTTTATAGGTTCTCATCTTGTCGATAGATTAGTATCCCAGGACTTTGAGGTTATGGTTATCGATAACCTTTCTACTGGCTTGCAAGAGAATCTAAATAAAGAGGCAAAATTTCTAAATAAGGATTTAAGGGATAATGATATTGAAGCCATTATAAAGAGTTATTCACCAGAATACATTTTTCATCTTGCAGCTCAGATAGATGTGCGGAAATCTCTTAAGGACCCAATATGGGATGAAAATATAAATATCGAGGGAACATTGAATTTATTGAATGCTGCGTCAAATGCTAAAGTCAAGAAGCTAATATTTTCATCTACAGGAGGAGCTATCTATGGAGAAGCAAGGAATGCAAAGGAGGACCGCCTCCCCTGCCCATTATCTCCATATGGCGTTGCAAAATTGTCTTGTGAGCATTATCTTCGAGTTTATTCACAGTGGAAGGATTTGTCCTTCACTGTCCTACGATATGGTAATGTTTACGGCCCACGTCAAGACCCATTTGGTGAAGCAGGAGTGATTGCTATCTTTAGCAGGCAATTAATCCTGGGTCAGAAACCAGTTCTATATGGATACGGTAGGATGATAAGGGATTATGTCTATGTTGCAGATGTGGTAGAGGCCAATATTCGAGCGTTGGAGAGGGGAACCGGTGAAATATACAATATTGGTGCAGGGAAAGCTACATCAGTGAATGATATTTTTGGTCTTTTACGAAATATTTCAGGGAATAATATAGAACCCGAATTAAAAAAAGCCAGAGAAGGTGAGACCCTGAAGGTATGGCTCAATTCACAGAAAGCTTTCCATGAACTCGGGTGGAAACCTGAAGTTTCCCTGGAAGATGGCCTTAAACGTACATACAACTGGTTTAAGGAACACAGTAGTTATGGGGCGAAGTAAAATTTCGTGGGCAAAGCTTTAGTAATTAAAAATATTATCAAAATTTAAAGTTTTATCCGAGAGGAAAAAACTACTACAGATTTAAGAAGAGTTCGTTTAAAGTAATAAATAAAAGGAGGTTTTATGGCATTTTCCAAAAATTTAGTTCTAATGTTTTTGTTATTTACTATCTCTCCTATCCTTTCTGCCCTGCCCCAGAGCGATAAAGGTCTAACAGATGAAGTAATAGGAGAGATTAGAAAATCCGCCTATCTAACTTCTTCCGAACGTGCAATTATGAATGCGCTTACCAATAATGAACTTTCAGAGCTTGCTCTAAGTCGAGAACTCCTTATGCAACATAACGACCTATTTAACCATAAGATAGATACCAGAGGTATTACGGATCAGGAAAAAAGTGGAAGATGTTGGCTTTTTGCAGGTCTTAATATGTTGCGTGCAAGGGTTATTAAGAAATACAAACTGAATGACTTTGAATTTTCTGAGAATTATCTTTTCTTCTGGGATAAAATGGAGAAAGCTAACTTTTTCCTTGAATCGATTATAGGAAACGCAGGGAGAGACCTGCTGGATAGGGAACTGGAAATGCTTCTCAAACGCCCCATTGGAGATGGAGGGCTCTGGTCATATGTCGTGGATCTAATCGAAAAATACGGTATTATTCCAAAGAATGCAATGCCAGAAACCAACAGTAGCACACATTCCTGGGTTATGAATAAGATTATATCTGGACAGCTCCGGGAGGATGCAACCATTCTTCGTAAGATGGCAGAGAATGGAGCAACAGAGGAAACACTGGAAAAGAAAAAAATAGAGATGCTAAAGGTCGTTTATAAGATGCTTGTATTGAATCTTGGAGAACCCCCATCGTGTTTCATATGGAGATATGAAGATAAAGAAGGAACTATTTCTCTGCCAGAGCGCTATACCCCGAAGGAATTCTATGAAAAAGTTGTAAATGTAGACCTTAAGGATTATGTGTGTTTAATGAACTACCCCGGTAAAGAGTATGACAGATTGTTACAATTTGATCAATCCCGGAATATTTATGAACAGGCTGACCCAACCTATGCCAACCTTGACATAGAAAAGATAAAAGCATTGACCCTTAAATCACTCCTTGATGATGAGCCGGTATGGTTTGCATGTGATATTATAAAGGATGGCGACTCTGAAAGAGGGATTCTCCTACCCGGTATCATTGACTACAGCTCAGTATATGGGGTTGATATAGAAATGAGCAAAAAAGAGAGAATCTCCTACAGGGAGAGCACTGGTAACCATGCTATGGTTTTTACTGGTGTGGACATTCAGGGTGGGAAGCCTGTAAAGTGGCTGGTTGAGGACAGCCATGGGAAAGAAAGGGGACATGAGGGTCACTGGACTATGTACGATGACTGGTTTAATGAATACCTATATGTGGCGATAATAAACAAGAGATATCTGCCACGGGAGGTAGGGGATATCTTAGAGCAAGAACCAATGCACCTACCACCCTGGGACCCTCTGATTGTAATGTTAAAAAGAACCATATAAAAGAGAGTGGGGCGGAGGATCATTTTGAAAAATGTGAGGGGGTCCTTCGTCCCCCAAATTGATTATATATTGATTGTGTAATCTTAGATTGTGAGATGTTTTTAATTAAAAAGCCCGGTAGAATTATTTCTTCCGGGCTTTTATAAGCAATGTAGTTTTTACGTGTCTCGTTATTTAATTGGTCTTAATACCTACGATTGTTATAAGCACCGCGAGAACCACCACGAGGGGAACGCGCCCTTGCTTCATCAATGCGTAAGCTGCGCCCATCAAGCTCTGTACCATTAAGAGCTGAAATGGCTGCACTGGCTTCGTCATCTTCCATTTCAACAAAGCCAAAACCGCGGGACCTACCGGTTTCACGATCGGTAATTACATTTGCAGAGCTGACGGTTCCATGTTGCTCAAAGAGTTTACGGAGATCTTCATCTGACGTACTGAAAGATAAGTTCCCCACATAAATTTTCTTTGACATTAAACTAACCTCCTTACATCGTTCCGCTACTGGATGCGGTTGTCAACCGATCACAGCAGGAACATAGCACTATTTAAACTTTTAGGCATATATATTCTTTCTATCCGGTATTTCGAATGGGTTGCCTTATCGTGTTGTCGTACGCCTAACCTAACAATTAACTCGTTAAACTTTTTGATTCATTCTCGTGATGTTTTATCCGTTTAACACAATCTATATTAATCCGAATGTAGGAAAAGTCAAGGCCTTGAATATTAATATTTTTACCCTTGACAGATTGATTTAAATGCATAAATTATCTGAAACTTAAAACAGGAGGTACTAGTAATATGGCTCGTGGTACAGTAAAATGGTTTAGTGAAAGAAAAGGTTATGGCTTTATCGCCATGGAAGAGGGTAAGGACATTTTTGTGCACTCATCTGCTATTAAGGAAGGGACAGGAGCTCTAAATGAGGGTGATGAAGTAGAGTTTGATGTTGTAGAGGGAGAAAAAGGCCCAAAGGCCGAAAACGTAGCAAAAGTAGAATAAAAGTATAGATAATCATTGTAAGTCCCCTTTATCAAGGGGACTGTCAATTTGCATATATCTATTTAGTTAAAAAGTTAGGTTACTCCTTTAGCTTTAGACGGAATTCGGGAGAGCGAAGTAAACTGCGCATAGTAGTCGCTTCGCTCCAGTCCTTTAATCCTCTGTCAGTAATTGAAAGATGGTTAAGTTGTTGAATAGTTTTTGTTAGTCCAATGTCCGATGTCCAAAGTCCAAAGTCAAACGAAACCGCAGATACATGCAGATGAACACAGATAAAAAACACACACCGCCAAGGATTATGCCACGGTAAACTCACGGTTAAAGAAAGAGATTTACCACAGAGACAGGAGAGGACACAGAGAAAAATTATTTTTTGTGCAAAAAACACACACCACCAAATCCTAAATCCTATATCCTAACCCCTAAACCCAAAACTTGAAACTTGAAACTTGTAACCTTGAACTCGGCACTCTGAACCCTTATCACATACCACATATCCCATACCACATATCACTTATCCCTTACCACATACCACCCAACGAACCCCATGAACTCAATAAACCATATAGACGCCATAGACGCTATAGACGCAATTAACCCAATACCCCCAACCCTTGACTTATAATTTGTATCTATTATGTTTTTTGGGAGGAAAAGGTATAAAACAAACCGAATACATTCAATAAGGAGGTAGGAATGGCGATTTTAAGCAATGTAAATGAGAGGGTCAAACGGTTTAGTATCATCGATATAAAGCTTATTCAGTGTATTGCAATATTTGTTACTCTTATTGTGGTAAAGTTAATTCCCGGAATAATGAACATAAACATATGGTGGTTTGTGATATTATTGGTAATATCTGCAATAAAGCCATTGTATGTGATGTACATTGAAAAATAGTACACCTTTATGGTATATGGTTTTGAGAATAGCTATACCCAAATCCAGTCCTCTATTTACAAGGTGTGATGTATGTTAAGGTATGAGGAGGTTATTTTGAAGACTTTTTTCCGATATTTTTTAAAAAGGGCTTCCCTCTCCTTTTTTATTCTCTATTTGACTGGTTGTACTGCTCTTGCTATGGAAGAGATTGATGTATCGCCACTGCCGGGTGTCGGAGATTTAAATAAGGCGTTTCTAAAGTATTATCAGCCTGAAAGGGAAGATTTCGTCCTGGGAATGCCGGAGTACTCACTTCCTCTGGATTTAACTTTAGTTTCTAACTTACGTAATGTTCAGAGTGGATATCTCAATAAGCCTGAATATTTGCACTTGCTCTTGAAAAACGGTTTTGTTGTTGTTGATGGCGGAAAAGTGTCAGACATTGCTGTTCCTTATAAATGGCTTCTTCGGCAGGAAATTCCTATTTATATAACGTGCGATACTCCTCTGCATCTTTTTCATATTCAGTTTGACGAAACCCTAAAAGAGATTGAGGAAAGCGTTTTCTATCCAGATATCTTAGCGGTCACTCGTGTTCTGCTAAAGGGGTCAGAGAGGGATTATAAGGCTTTTAAGGGGGATTTAAAAGAGGCAGCAAAGCGAAATGTAGCATATTTTTCTGTGGCACGGAAGCAGTTCGATCCGGATTTTTCTCCCCCTTCCTATGTTAAAGAATGGGTGGATTGGGAATGTGAGCAAATAGAGGAACATAAAGGTTTACCTGATTATGCTTTAGCAAGAAAGCAATCTCTCTTTAAAATTCCTGAGGATTACAGTCAATACAAACCGCGCGGACATTACACCAGGAGCAACGAGCTTAAAAGATACTTCAAGGGGATGATGTGGTTTGGGCGAATGGCTTTTCTCTTAAAAGGACATGAAAAGTTTGGTCCCATCATACCCCCGGCCGAGGCTCTAATCGACAGAGGTACTGCAAGGATTCAAACTCTCCAGGCTGCCCTTATTGCTGCGCGTTCTGGTCAGCTAAAACTTTCTGATGGAAGAAGAGTTAGTGATGTCTGGGATAGGATGTATGCCGTGACTTCGTTTTACGCAGGATTTGCTGACGATTTAACCCTCTATGATTATAGGAAGGCCATGCGCCATGTATTCGGGACTAAATTTTCTTCCAGTGAATTGGAAAAGAAAGATAAATTTGCCCAGTTTCTCTTTGAACTTGTAAAGTTAGGCCCCCCGGCAATTTTTTCTGGAACTGGTGGTGCTGGTATAGACCCTGGTGGCTATGAAGGACATCAATTTACATCGGTTAAACAATTAGATAAAATACTTGTTCATACCCTGGGTTTCAGATTCATGGGCCAAAGGTATATACCTGATTCGTACATTTTGGGTCAGTTGGTTTCGGCTGCAGTAGGAACGATTCCGAGTGTAATCCCAGGAAGGTTTACTGTTGTTTATATCCCTGATGAGCGTATACAGCCAGATATGGCGTATTCTATAAGGGGTTTTCCAAGAGGGCTGGATGTGTTTAGTGTTTTGGGGAGTAAGAGGGCAGAGGAACACATTATCAATTATACAGATCATGAGTATCCCAAATACAATGAGCAATTAGAGAAATTAAGAGACGAATTTGCCAAACTCCAGGATGAGGATTGGAACCGTAACCTGTACTGGTCCTGGTTATATGCTTTGGAGTCTCTAACAAAAGAAAGGGATAAGGGATATCAAACCTATCAGCAGATGGACGCTTACCTAGACAGACAACTCAATACTGCACTGGCTTCATGGGCTGCACTCAGGCATAATACAATACTTTACGCAAAGCAAAGTTATACACCAGTACATGTTGGAATAACGTCGGTCACCCCGATACCGCCACCGCCTCCCAAAGGTCTTGTTGAGCCATTACCAGAATTTTATGCTCGTGTACTTACCACAACACAGATGGCTTATGATGGTCTTAAAGAATTAAATGTTTTGAATGAGAAAGCCGAAAGAAGACTTTCGTCACTCGTCAATACACTAAAGACTTTATATGAGATATGTAAACGCCAGGTCGCAAATGAGCCATTAACAGAGGCAGACAACAACTTTCTTGCTGATTTCCCTCTTGCATTAAAAAGGGCCATTGGTGATGTGGATGATGAGGGTTTAAGGACCACAATAATTGCGGATGTCCACACAGACATTAACTCCAAACTGACTCTTACCGAGGCTTCAGGATATGTGGACTACATCGTTGTTGCTTACCAACGTCCAGAAGGCGATATTGTTCTTGCGGTTGGCCCGGTGCTTTCATATTACGAGTTCAAACATCCTATGGATGATCGATTGACTGATGAGAAATGGCGTGAGTTGCTCAATTTAGGTAAAGCCCCGGATAGACCTGTCTGGATAAAGAGTTTTTATAGGAAATAATACCTTTTAGATAACAAATGTTCATTGTTACTGGTGCAACAGGACATATAGGTAATACACTTGTTCGCAAATTATTGTCAAAGGGTGAAGATGTCCGTGTATTGTTACACAGCAAAGATACTCACTCTCTAAATGGTTTAGAAGTAGAGAAAGTTGTGGGTGATGTCATTGATCCTGACTCTCTACTAAAGGCATTTAAGGGGTGCGATGTTGTATTTCACATAGCCGGAATAATATCAATATCGCGAGGACACAGCAAGTTATTGCATCAAATCAATGTAAGAGGTACACAAAATGTAGTAAAGGCCTGTATGGAATCAGGTGTAGAGCATTTAGTTTATACATCTTCTATTCATGCAATATTAGAACCACCCATAGGCGTGGTTATTGATGAGACGTGTCCCTATGATCCATATAGGACCGTGGGAGATTATGGAAAATCCAAGGCAAGAGCAAGTCTGGAGGTATTGAAAGCTATGAGAAATGGGCTCGATGCGGTAATACTGTGTCCTACCGGGGTAGTGGGTCCTTATGATTTCAAGCCATCCAGGATGGGACAATTTTCAATCGATTTTGCCAGAAAGAAAATGATAGCGTATATAGATGGGGCATATGATTTTGTTGATGTTCGTGATGTAGCAACGGCTCATATCCTTGCTCTGGAAAAAGGAAGTGCTGGAGAGAGCTATATTATTTCAGGTGAGCGTATTACAATCAGGGCTCTAATGGGCATGCTCGAAGAAATAACAGGAGTAAGGACCCCTCGATTTAAAGTGCCTATCTCATTGGCAAAGATAGCAGCTTTGTTCAATACTGTGTATTTCAATACTGTGTATTTTAATACTATGTATTGCAATACTACGGATTCTGATAAGATGTATTTAAATTCGATGTATAATGCTATAAAAAATAGAGAACCACGTTTTACCAATTACACCCTCCGTACTCTTAATAGTAATTCTTTTATAAGCAGTGCAAAAGCCCGACGTGAACTGGGTTATACCCCTCGCCCCATACGGGAATCTATTGAAGATGCAATTTCATGGTTTAGGGAGAATAATAAGATATAGTTGAATAGTTTTTGTTAGTCCAATGTCCGATGTCCAAAGTCCAAAGTCAAACGAAACTGCAGATAAACACAGAGTAAAAAAGTTAAATAGTTGAGTAGTTGAATAGTTGAGTTGGTAAAAACCAAGACCTAAAAATGCCACAGAGACAGTCGCTTCGCTCAAACTTGAAACTTTGAACTTGAAACTTGAAACTTGTAACCTTGAACTCAGCACTCTGAACCCTTATCACATACCACATATCACGTATCCCTTATCACTTACCACTTATCACATACCACGATAGTCCTAACATCCCAACCCCCTTGTGGGAGAGGCTTTCCAGCCTCGATTTTTTTCCCTGCTCAACTATCATTCGTCCCTGATAGATTTTACTTGACAGAATTTTTATTTGGGATATACTAAATTAATATCAAGATATAAACAAGGAGGTTTTATGCGTAAGTTGTGCTTTATTCTCTTTGCTTTTGTGTTTGTGTTGAGTGCCACCGATAATTCGAAAACTGCCCCTATTCATTACGAGTCTCCTCTGGATTATACCCCTGGTAGAGGCACAATGTTATTTGAGGGTTTTGAATCCAGTGTTATGCCACCTGCAGGATGGGATACAGTGATGGTTTCAGGCGGCACCCACTGGGCTATAACTGCCGCAGTTGCTTATGCTCATTCCGATTCTTTTGGTGCTCTACATCCCTGGGGATACTCACTTGATAACTGGCTCAGAAGACCAACCCTTGATTTTAGTGCTAATGACAGCTTGTTATTGAAGTTCTGGTGGAAAAGCAGTTATTACTGGCATGTTGATCCTTATGATAATGGTGATCTCTTCGTAGAGGTTAGTAGCGATGACGGAACGAGTTGGGATACTCTCTGGACCTTTGGTGATTCAGCAATGGTTGTGAATTCAGGTGGAGTTTGGCCCTGGGTATCCTGGGATTGGTATCAGGCGACGCTCAATCTTAGTGTTTATGGTGGAGAGGCTAATGTCATGGTTGCTTTCCATGTTGTTGCTGATGATAATGCTGATATTGTGATTGATGATATTGAAATAGATACAATTATGACTTCAGGCCTTCCTATAGAGAAGGATTTCAACGTGAATATTCCATCCATAGTCAGGGATTTGATTGATATCAAGTTCATACGCCCTGCGCCTGAGAATTTAAAGGTAAGACTATTTAATGTGGTAGGAGGGTGTGTAGAAAGTAGAGATATAAGGATAGGAAGTATGAATAGTCGCATATCTCTAAAAAATATGCCAGCAGGCATTTACCTTATAAGTATAGACGGCAGTAAGAATTATCTAAAGCAGAAGCTAACACATCTGAGATAGAATAAAGGGGGGCTTAAGCCCCCTTTTTTCTTTTTCCCTGCTCAATGATTCAACTACATTTATCTGTGTTAATCTGTGTCTAATTCAGGGGTTAGGATATAGGATATAGGATTTAGGATTTGGCGGTGTGTGTCTTTATCTGCGTCCATCTGCGTTTAGATTTCAATGGGGTTAGGGGTTTTTAATCAGTTGATATCTGTGTAAATCTGTGTCCATTCCTTGGGTGTTGGGTGCTATCTCCTGACATTGGACTAATCTTGTGGGAGAGGCTTTCCAGCCTCGATGGTCACGGGCAGAAGCCCGTTCCCACAAACCAACTGACTAACGCGATAAACGCCATAGACGCCACAGACGCTATAGACGCAATGGACGCAACCCCCCTTGACAGTTCCTTAGTTAGATGTATATTATATTTCTATAACTTACCAATAATGGTAGGAAACAGAAATGAATTATGAAGAATTAATAGATTTATTTGGAGATAGACCGTTTTTTGAGAGTGATGAAGTTCACATCATTTTCAAGGAGCCCCGGGGACAAATAGAAGCACGCCTTTCACGCTGGGTGAGCAGGGGGAAACTGTTGAAACTTCGACACAAGAAATACCTGCTTCCGGAGAAGTATCGAAAAATTGAACCTACTTCCGGATATATCTCAAATTATCTATACAGACCTTCTTATGTGAGCCTTAGGACAGCCCTTGACATTTATGGGTTTATTCCTGAATCAACCTATGTCTATGAAGCAGTCACCCCAAAGAAAACTGCAGGATGGAAAACACCCATAGGTGTTTTTAAGTATTACTCAATTAAGAAGGAGAGATTATGGGGATACGAAATTTATCCGGAAAGAAGAAGTACTAACCCCCAGGCAAATTTCATGCTGGCTGAACCCGAGAAGGTTTTTCTCGACCTTTTTTACTTTATGAAAGGAGAATGGACTGAGGAGAGAATTGTGGAGATGAGGTTTCAAAATCTGGAGAAAATTAAGAGAGGAAAACTTCTTGAATATTCAAGCAGGTTTGGAAGTCCAAAGGTAAGCAGGGGGGTAAGTCGTTTTATAATGATTTACGCAGAGGAGATGGAATGAAAGACAGGGCATTATCCATTGCAGCAGATGAAAAGGATCCCCGCCTTTCCCTTAATAAATTAAGAGAATATCTTCTGCATGTAATTCTAAGGGAATTGTTTGAGCAGAACGCACTTGATAATCTCATTTTTCACGGTGGCACAGCCTTAAGAATCCTTTTTGATTTAAGAAGATTTTCAGAAGACCTGGATTTTCACTTCCGGGAGGGTAGCCAATTTGATTTAGGAAGCAGTGTCAATAAGTTAAAAAGACATTTAGAAATGCAGGGTTATCAGTTGAGTTTAAAAGGAAATTATGTAGATACGGTTCAATCAGTATTCGTAAAATTCGAGAGAATCTTATACGAAGCCAATTTAAGTCACCAGGAGAGAGAAAAACTCAGGGTGAAAATCGAAGTAGATACAATTCCTCCGCAGGGTTCTAGCACGGAATCTTCCCTGGTACATAAATATTTACCATTTGGGGTTATACATCATGATAAAACGTCATTTCTTGCAGGAAAATTACATGCTATCCTTCAACGTTCTTATACAAAGGGTAGAGATTATTATGACCTGTGGTTCTATCTGAGCAAATGGAAGAATACGGTTCCTAATCTCTTATATCTCAATAATGCTCTTAAGCAAACTGAGTTCAAAGGTTCCATTCTAAAAAAGGAAAACTGGAGAAGAATAACTGCGAAAAGGATTAAAGAAGTTGATTGGGATTATGTGGTAAGTGATGTGGAGCCCTTCCTCGAAAACCAGAATGATCTCAAAATATTCACAAAACAGACCCTTCTTAAACTACTTAGTTAAACCCGGATGTTTCTTTAAAAACACACACCACCAAAGATTAGCCACAAGACACCCCGATACGGTCGGTTTCTCCCTACGGGGCAGGCAGAGGGCACAGAGAAGAATAATGTTTTTCTTATCACCCCACTACCACACACAAAAAAGGAAAGGGGCAAGGTATACCTTGTCCTCTGTAGAATCTGTAGGGGCTCGATTTATCGAGTCCGAAATTGGAGTAACCCTTTTCCTCAGCATTGTAGGCACGAATTTATTCGTGCCATTGTAGGGGCGACTCGGTGAGTCGCCCCATGAAATAGTAAACATTTTACGGGGCAAGCCCAAATCTTATCTTCGACTCATAACTCACGACTCCCGACACTGGACGCTGGACTAATCTTGTGGGAGAGGCTTTCCAGCCTCGATGGTCACGGGCTTTTCATTTAGACGCTCGACGCCATAGACGCAATTGACGCTATAGACGCAATCCCCCTTGACTTCTCATCTGCATACCCTTAGTTTTACCCAAAACGAAAGGAGAATCATGAAAATTAACAAATTTGAAGATATCGAAGCTTGGCAGAAATCAAGAGATATAGTGAATTCAATATATGAAATATCAAACAAAAGTTCCTTTTCCAAAGACTTTGCACTCCGTGATCAAATTCGCAGAGCAGCTATCTCAATTATGTCTAATATAAGCGAGGGCTTCTCTAGAGAATCGGATAAAGAGTTCATTAGATTTCTATTCATAGCTAAGGCATCTGCGTCAGAGGTTCAAAGTCAGCTTTTTATAGCTAAAGATCAGGGATATATTAATGAGACTGAGTTTAATGAAATATATGGCGACCTGGATCATTGCTCCCGCCAAATCTCAAATCTAATCAGTTACCTGAAAAAGTCTTAAGATTTTATAACATGCTTTTCATTTAGACGCTCGACGCTACAGACGCCATAGACGCTATAGACGCCATAGACGCTATTGACGCTATAGACGCAAAACACCCCCTTGCATTTCTTAAAAAATAGTATATAATATTTCGTAAAAGTGCTAAAAATAGCATTCTGAGGAAATAAAATGAGATATGTTGAATTTAGAGAAGTATTAAAAGATTTTACAATTTTTTCCCTGAGCGATATAAGGAAAATTGACGAGAATTTCCATAGGCGGAGGTTAAATGAGTGGCAGGATAAGGGTTACATTAAAAAGCTCATTGATAAGTATTATATTTTCTCAGATTCGAAACTTAGTGAAGATATTCTTTTTGAAATTGCGAACAGGATATATAATCCCTCTTATATATCCTTAGAAATGGCACTTTCATATTATAATTTGATTCCAGATACTGTATATACCATTACCTCCATTTCAACGCGCAGGACATATACTTTTAACACATCTTTAGGGGATTTTGCATACAGAACTATGAAATCTAACTTATTCTTTGGATATCAATTAATAAATTATAATGATAGAAGATTCAAAATCGGGAGTGTTGAAAAAGTAATCCTTGATTATTTATATCTAAATCCAAATATAAAAAGAGAGGTTGATTTCAGGGCCCTTCGTATTAACAGAGATGTGTTTATTGAAAGCGTCGATAAAGACAATCTTTATAAGTACCTTGAAGGATTTAACCAAAAGACTCTAAAAATAAGAACAAAATCATTCCTGGAGTTTATAAAAAATGCTTGAAATTGAGCAAATAGTTTCTTTCTACCCGGAGAACTTAAGACCATTTAGAAGGAACCTTCTCCGTGAGTATTTTCAATATAAAATACTTGAAGCTATCTTTGATTCAGAGTTTACCAGGAAATTAGTTTTTATGGGAGGGACAGCTCTTAGAATAGTTTATTTTAATAAAAGATTTTCTGAAGATCTGGATTTTGATAATGTAGGTTTAAAGAAATTGGATTTTGAGAATTTAGTAAACCTAATTAAAAAGAGATTAGAACTTGAAGGATACTCTGTTGAAACAAAAAATACATTTACAAATGTATACAAATCCTATATAAGGATACCAGGTGTGCTTTATGAGAATAACCTTTCTAATCACCCTGAAGAAAAAGTGGAAATTCAGCTGCAAACTGAGCCACAAAAATTTGATTATAATTCAGAGTTAAAAATCTTAAATAAATTTGATGTATTTACACATATAAAAGTAGCGCCTATTGATATACTACTTTCTCAAAAATTAACCGCAATCTTTACCAGACCCAGAACCCTGGGGAGGGATTTTTATGATGTTGTTTTTCTTCTTGGAAGAACAAAGCCAGATATTGAATATCTTAATGATAAGTTGGATATAAAAGATTTTAATCAGTTAAAGGAAAAACTCCTTTTAAAATGTAAGGAATTGAATTTTGAGAGGTTAGCCAGAGATGTCAAGCCATTTTTATTCGATACTATAGATGCTAAAAGAGTCCGCAATTTTTATGATTATATCAAAAGTTATAAACTCTAATAATTAACCCCACGAATCCACTGAACCCAGAACCAACAAAATGAAACCGCAGATACACGCAGATAAAAACACACACCACCCAATGAATAGACACAGATTTACACTGATACCAACTGATTAAAAACCCAATGAACCCAACGAACCCTATGAACTCAATAAACCCTATAAGACGCTACAGACGCTATAAACGCAATCCCCCTTGACTTTTCACCTGCATACCCTTAGTTTTACCCAAAACGAAAGGAGAATCATGAAAATTAACAAATTCGAAGACCTCGAATCCTGGCAGAAATCAAGAGATATAGTGAATTCAATATATGAAATATCTAATAAAAGTTCCTTTTCCAAAGACTTTGCGCTCCGTGATCAAATTCGCAGAGCAGCCATCTCAATTATGTCTAATATAAGCGAGGGCTTCTCTAGAGAATCGGATAAAGAGTTTATTCAGTTTTTATTCATTGCGAAAGGTTCTGCTGCTGAAATACAAACTCAATTATATCTGGCATTAGATCAAAAATACATTACTCAAGGGGAATTCAATAAACCCCACCCCCCTTGCCTAAATCCCATTTTTTCTTATGATTTTAAGTAAATATGGAGGTGTGAAACGTTAAGCGAGGTATATGATGAGGAAAGGCATAGTAACAGAGATTATTAAGTTTATAGTAAGTATATTCGTTTGTCAGTGTGCAGGATTTATTGGTTCGATTTTTACAACACCGTCAATACCAACTTGGTATGCAACTCTTACAAAGCCATCTTTTACCCCACCCAATACGATATTCGCTCCTGTTTGGACTATTCTGTTTTTATTGATGGGAGTATCAGCGTTTCTAGTATGGCGCAGAAGTCTTAACAAGCAGGTCAAAATTGCTCTAAGCATCTTTATGTTTCAATTAATTTTCAACATTCTTTGGTCGGTTGTATTCTTTGGACTCAGGTCTCCTCTCGCTGGTCTTGTTATTATTTTTATTCTCTGGATAGCGATATTGTTAACAATACTGAATTTTTACAAGATATCAAAGGTAGCTGGATTACTTCTTATACCCTACATTCTATGGGTAAGCTTTGCATCAGTTCTCAATTTTACTATTTGGAGGCTTAATATTTAAGGTTGTGGAGCATACATACTGTATATTAACTTCCTACTAAAGAATTATTGTAGAAAATCTTAAGCAGTCTTGGTAATTTAACTCCAAACTGAAAAATTAGAAATAACTCCGGAATCGAAACTCCAAACCTAGGAATAAATTTCAATCCTCAAATCCTAATCCGTAAATTAACTGCAGATACACGCCCTATAGACTATCGACTGATGACTGTATAAACTCAATCCTTTCCCCTAAACTTCGAACCCTAAAAACTCGATAAACCCAACGAACCCCCCGAACCCCCCTCTTGACATCCATGAATTTCTTCTTTATAATATCCTAAAAAGGGGGGTAAAGGAGGAAAAGGTAGGTAAGGAGAAGAAACCATACTTTAAATGGTTTAGCAAATTAAATGATGTTTCTAACTTAATCCGCATACTCGAATCAGAAAGAGGAAAGAGTAGAATATACCTAAACAGAACAATTACACAAATAACGGTTAGAATTATAGATGATGAGAGCTAAAAAGGGCAGTTACAGGCTTAAACAGCGTTCTGGGATACGAATATACACAATTAAAAAAATCTTAAGAGGGAATATTTACTTAAAGCTTGCTCTGCTTTTTGTTATTCTCTTTATTATTGGAACAGTTGGAATGTACCTCTTTGAGAGGAGAGTAAATGAGAACTTTACGAACCTCGGTAAGTCTTTCTGGTCAAGTTTGGTATATCTCTTAAGTGGGTTTGAGGATAGAGAACCAATAACAACTGAAGGCAGGATATTCTCTATTTTTATATTTATTGGCAGTATTTGTATTATTGGCTCAGTGGCAGGTAATTTTGCGTCTATCTTTATGAGACGAGGGGAGGTAAAAATGCCAAGGCATTTAGAAAATCAGATCGTAATATGTAACTGGAATAAAGGGGGAGATAAGATAGTCAAGGAGCTACATTCCCCCGTTGCAGAACCTGATACAGAGATAGTTGTAATCACAGATAAATCGATAAACGAAGAAGAATTAAGGAAGAGTAGAGAGTACGAAAAAGTTTTCTTTGTAAGAAGCGACCCAACCTTACACGATGTGTTAAAAGCATCAAGAGTCCATTTAGCCAAAAGTGTTATTGTTCTTGCGGATTATGAAACCCAGGATCCAGATGCTAAAACTGCTCTGATTGCTTTGGCAATTTCAAATCTATCCCCGATAGATGAACAAAAACCCCATATTGTGGCTGAAGCAATCAACCATCGGAAGATTGAACATCTCAAGAATGCAGGTGTTGATGAGGTAATATGTGCAAGTGACTTTGGACTTGGAATTATTGCCCAGTGTACACTAACGGGTAAACTCTCAAAGGCCTATCAACAGTTACTAAGTTATTCTGGTGACACAAACGAACTCTACATAATTGAGTATGATAAAATGCCCAAAACGCCTGAAGGTAAAAGTGTTATTGATGGAATGAGATTTAAAGAAGCATTGGACTTTTTTAATGAAAACCGGGATGGAGATAATCCTGTAATTTTAGTTGGTGTGCGTAGAGGCGATAATGTTATTTTAAATCCTAAGGATAATTGGAAAGGACCAAAAGAAGAAGAATTTAAGGAATTCAAGGAAGATGATGCAATAGTAGTAATGGCATTCGAAATGCCAGACCTTTCGAAACTAGTGAAGTAAAATGTCTTATGTCACTATGGTTATGATAGTTATCAATCTAATGTTCAACTTAAAAAAGTATCAACAATATAACTTTATGTAAGATGAAAGGATTAACACCCAATCAAAAAAAGGCGATAAATCATGGTGAAGGTCCGGCTCTAGTTATTGCTGGTCCTGGTTCAGGAAAGACTCTTGTTCTTACTGAAAGGGTCAGATTTCTGATAGATAAAAAGAAAATCGCACCAGAAAAAATCTTAGTTACTACATTCACAGAAAAAGCAGCTAATGAACTGAAAGTGCGACTATCAAAGAATCTAGGTACAAAAGCTGCCCGAATACAAATATCCACAATTCATTCCTTGTGTTATTCGCTACTGCGGAATTATTTTACAGAACACAACATGGGAGTTGGATTTGAAGTTCTGGATGATGATGCCCTCAGACTATTACTCCACACTAATAAGTTCAAATTGGGTATTTACAAACGGGAGGGAAGTTCATTTAAATGGCTTAAGCGAGGAAGTTTTGAAGATTTTACTGATTTGTATGATTTTCTGACAAGGAATAATGTAAATCCACAAGAATTAAAAGAAGATTTAGAAAGCAAGGATTTGCTTACTGAAGATAATGAAAGTGTAATAAAAAGTTATGAAAAATATATTAATCTTTTAGAAGAGGAAAATAAGATTGATTTCGCAAATTTACAGCTTAAATTCTACAAGTTGATAAATAACAAAAAAGAAGTACTTGGAGAATTGCGTGAACGATTCGAGTATCTTCTTATAGACGAGTACCAGGATACAAGCCCCCTGCAGGATATAATATTTAGAATGTTAGCACCACCCCAGGATAATATTTTTGTAGTTGGTGATTTAAACCAGAGTATCTATGGTTTCAGAGGAGCAAGTACACTTAATTTTACAAATTTCAAAGACCACTTTCCTGATAGTAAAACGTACTTTTTAAACGTTAATTTCAGGTCTACTGAACATATTGTAGGAATTTCTAATGAATTAATGAAAGATAATATCAAAAAAGAATTAGAATCAAGAAGAAGAAAAGGAGAAAAGAGCATACTCCTGGAGAATGAAACGGCCGATTCGGTCGCAAAAAAGACTATCAACTTAATAAAAGATATGAAAGTGAAAGGAATCATAGAAAAGTATGGTGATGTTGCCCTATTATTTAGATGCTGGAGACACTCTGACGAATATGTAAAATATCTGGAGGAAGAAGGGATTCCTTTCATTGTTTTTGGTGGAGGTGGACTTTTAGATAGAGAAGAAATAACCACAATGGTTTACTTAATTTCTTATATGACTCAGAAGCTTTATATGGGTGAAAAATTTAGGAAGTGGAGCTGGTGGGACATTGAATCCTTCCAAAACGAAGTTATAGACCTTACATTTCAGACACAGACTGCCTTAGACCATCTGGATACAGATGTTAATATTTATGATTTCAAAAATAAAAAAGAGCTCAACAATGTAGGTATATTAGAAGCTACAGATATAGAGAAAATCATAAAACTGAATCAACTGAGAAAGGAGGTAGAGGAATCCCCTAAAGATTATTCCCTTCTGGAAATATTCTATAATATCCTGGATTGTACAGGGTATCTTAACCGTTTACTAAAAAGTAATACTAAAGAAAATGATGAAAAACTGTATAATTTAGCCAGGTTGAGCGAAATTATAGGTATGTTTGAGCGGATGCCGAAAAGTAAGGTTGAGGATTTTTTATGGTTTATCTATTCTTCTTCCGATGGTCTGGATCAACGAAAAATCGAAGATGAAAATACAGTCAAAATCATGACAATTCATAAGGCTAAAGGTCTGGAATTCCCAGTAGTCTTCCTCTGTTCACTTGTAGAAGGAAGATTTCCTTTGAATTTTAGGAAATCAAATTTCTTAATTCCCATCCCGGAAAAGTTTTATATGTGCTCCGAGGAGTTTGAGAAAAGGAAACAAGTACATTATGAGGAAGAAAGAAGGTTATTCTATGTTGGAATCACAAGAGCCCAGGATAATTTGATATTTACAACTTCAGGTAAAATAAGAGTCCAGAGCAAGAAAATATCGAGATTTCTAAATGAGGTTGAAGAATATATTTCAAAAGAAGAATTAAAGTTGCCAATCGAGAAAAAATATAATATAGTGAAGGAAATACCCAAATTAAACTATTCAGCTATTAATACTTATATAGATTGTCCATTCAGATATAAACTCGTTTATAAATACGGCTTTGAAACACCAATGGGTTTCTTTCAAAGTATAGGTATCTTTGTTCACAACGTTTTGGATAGGATCCATAAGGAAATGAAATATAATATAGATGTAAGTAAGGAAGAGATAGAAGAATTTGTAAATGAATACTGGATTCCCGTACATAAAGAGAAAAGTAAAGATAAAAAAATTAAATCTGAATACCTTAAAAAGATTAGGAACTATTACGAAACAGCAAAAGGTTTCTATGATGAGATTTTCTCGGTTGAAGAACCTTTTGTCTTTATTGATGATAATATGGTTATAAACGGAAGAGTAGACCTTATTGCAAAAGATTCAGATGGGAATATTAATTTAGTAGAATATAAAGCACGGGAAGCTAAAGGAATTAAAGATACAAATGTGGATAAACAATTGAAAATATATGACTATTGTTTGAAAGATAAGTATAGTATAGACAGGTTGATTGCATATACATTTTTGGATAATAAAAAGACGGAATTTGAGCCTGAGCATGAAAATATTAGTAAATTACTAATGAATATGTCCAAGGAAATTAAGGAAGAATGTTATAAGAAAAAACCCGGATCTTTCTGTAAAGAATGTACCTTTCATTTTTGCTGTTAGGGAGGAATAATGAAAAAAAACTATAAGGGTTATTATGATTTTCTCAAAGAAGAAATCAAGAGGTTTAAAGGCGACTTCGAGGAATTTATTCTCTACATTCCTGATTTCTTTAAATTATTGTGTGGATTATTGAACGAAGATATTAAAAAAGAAGATAGACAAAAGATCAATTCTGCCCTTGCATATTTTGTAGTTCCCAATGATATTATCCCAGAAGAGATATATGGTCCAATGGGATATGTAGATGATATTTATCTTTGCACTGTGGTGTTAAAGGAAATACAAGAGAAATATGGAGTTGATTTATTAAAAAGCCTATGGGAATGCGATGAGGATTTCGACGAAGTGTTAGAGGTGAGTTACCAGAGAAGCCTTGATATACTTAAAGAAAAAGGCGTAGTGGAAGATATATTGAAATATTCAGGGTTAAAATGATGCATTCGAATCATTATTTAAAAATTGTAAATGTCAAAAGTCAAGCACCGAGCTAAAAAGCGGAGCTAAAAAGCGAATGGATGATTCAAAAAATAAGGGAGAAGGGCACAGGGAGAGATTACGGGAGAAGTTTTTAAAATCAGGTATCTCCGGATTTCATGATTATGAGATAGTTGAACTACTCCTAACCCTTGGAACTCCTCGAAAAGACTGCAAACAACAGGCAAAAGAAGCATTAAAAAGATTCAAATCATTAAAAGGTGTTCTTGAAGCACCAATAGAAGAACTAAAGGAGATTAAAGGAATTGGACCCAATAATGCCTTTGGGATAAAGCTTTTTCAGGATATATCAGAGCAATACTTAAAGGAAAAAATTATCAATGAAAAGATTCAACCTAAATCTTCAAAAGAGGTTTTTAATTACCTGTATCAATCGATGCAAAAGAATAAAAAAGAGATTTTCAAGGTAATGTTTTTGGATGGAAAGAATAGACTTATCGAGGTAGAGGATTTATTTGAAGGGAGCCTAAATTCCAGTGCAGTTTATCCCAGGGAGATAATTAAGAAGGCAATACAACATAATGCAATAAGCCTTATTTTCATTCACAATCATCCCTCAGGTGATCCAACGCCATCACAGAGTGATAGGGATATTACAAGAGAGCTCGTTTTTGCAGGCAAACTAATGCGAATAGCAGTCTTAGACCATATCATCATAGGGGATAGTAAATACTTCAGTTTCGCCGATGATGGATTAATCGAAAAATACATTCACAATTATACGAGTATAAAGAAAGGCATTGATGTTTAAGCCAAAATTTAGGTATACAAATAAAATAGTCCGTTTACTCACCAGAATTTCTGCAGCAAGAGAAGTAATCCTCAATTCACCTCTAATTCCTAAATGGGAAGTTGCTTTAAGACGGGAAGCGATAATTCACAGTGCTCACTCATCTACGAGTATCGAGGGTAACAGATTGTCTTTGAAACAGGTAAGCGAACTGGCCCAGGGAAGAGAAATTATTGCAATCCGAAAGGATAAACAGGAGGTCTTGAATTATCTTAGTGTCCTGGAAAATATTGGTAAGCTGGCAAAAAGGGAATCTATATTTGAGAAGGATATTTTAAAGATACACCGTATGGTAACAAAAGACACCTTAGATAATCCAGATGATTGTGGGGTCTATCGTAACCGATATGTTATAGTAGGAAATAGACTTACCGGAGAGGTCTTTTTTAGACCACCTAAAAATGAAGAGGTTCCAGGGTTAATGAAGGATTTGCTTAACTGGATAAACTCGAAAGGAGCAAAAGAAATTGAACCGATCATCGAATCAGGTATAGTTCATTATGAATTTGTCAGGATTCATCCTTTTATTGATGGAAATGGTAGAACTTCAAGGGTTCTGGCAACTTTAATTCTTTATAAAAGAGGTTTTGACGCCAAACAGTTCTTTTGTCTTGATGATTACTATGATTCAAATAGACCAGCATACTACAAAGCATTACGAAGTGTTGACCGGGAAACCCTGGATCTAACCCATTGGTTGGAATATTTTGTTGAAGGTGTAAATGTAAGTATCGATGCGGTTAAAGAAAGGGTTGTAAGACTTAGCAGTGAGAGATTAAGAAAGGCGAAAAGAGGGCAAATTGCACTGACTGAAAGACAGATGAAAATTGTGGAATTTATAAATTTAAATGGTAAAATTACTAATAAAGATGTGAGAAAAATGTTTAAACTTTCGGACGAAGGAGCACTAAAAGAGATTAAAAAGCTGGTAAAATTAGAAGTTATTAAGAGTGAAGGCAGAGGGAGAGCTTCACACTATGTTCTTATTTAGAGTTGGCGATTTGGTTGGCGATTTGGTTGGCGATTTATCAAGAATAATAAGTATACTCTCATCCGAACATTCACTATTAGGTCGTTATTTTATAAGGTATAAGACTGTCGACTAATATGAAACCAGAAGAAAAAGCACGAGAACAAGGAAAAATATCAAAATGCCTGCCCAATGGAATGTGCAACTATTCCATAATGGGTTTACCCCGTTAAATGAGGAACTATTTAACCGGGGTCAAGCTTGCCCCGCTTGCCCTACTTGTCATATGTAATGCGTAGCTATTACTGTATGATGTAATGCAACGCTATTACTCTGGGATGAAATGTGGAATTATTTCATTAGGGTGGAATCCTTTCACTATTCCACATGGGGCACCGGCCCCGTACATAAAAGGACGCACCGAATAGAAAAAACGACTTGCAGGAATGTACACTAAAAGGCAAATTTATTCCCTACACCTGCACTTTTTTAAAAGTAGGGGGTTGCAGACTTGCAAAGTTGTGTTACAATAGATAATAAAATGGACCTTTATTAAACAACTTTGCAAGGAGAGAAAATGAACTATAAAGAGTTTTTTAGTAAATATCCGGTTTTTACTTTAGATGAGTTAAGGAATGCTAAAAAAGACAAAAAAGAAAAATCTGTATATAACAGCCTTAAGTATTATTTACAGAAAGGCAGAGTCCATAATATAAAAAGAGGATTATATTACGTAATTCCTGAAGGCAGTTCACCTGATAAATTTCAGCCTAACAGTATCCTTATAGCTTCGCAATTAAGCAAAGATTCTGCAATAAGCTTTCACACAGCTTTCGAAGTTCTAGGTTATGGACATAGCATTTTCCACAGATTTTTTTATTATTCTCCCAGAAGGAAAAGAAATTTTAACTTCAGAGGAGAGGAATTTATTTGTGTAAAAATCCCTGAAAAACTAAAAAGGAAGGGATTGGAGATGTTGGGAGTAGACAAAAAGTATTTCCACAATCAACAGGTCAAATCCACTAATAGAGAACGCACACTCATTGATTGTTTGGATAGACCGGAGTATGCTGGAGGTATAGAAGAAGTATATCGTTGTATTGAGAAATATCCCTATCTTAACTTTGAAAAACTTCTCGAATATCTCTATGCAAGAGGAAAGAAAATACTTTTTGCAAGGGTGGGATTCTTCCTGGAACAACACAGGGAGCAGTTTTACGTAGACAAAGAACTTCTGGAAAAACTTCATAAGGAACAGCCTTCTTCTATCGTCTACTTTGACCCGAAGAGAAGAAAGGGAAAATTTGTTAAATATTGGAATTTAATCGTTCCCGAAAAAATAATACTTAGAGAATGGGAGGAATTTTAATGCCCTCAATACGCCGGGTAAAAGAAATAGGAGACAGGACTGGATTCAGAGAAGATATTATTGAAAAAGTGATAAGGTTAGAAAACTTAATGTTGGATATTTTCGCCCACCCATATTTAAGTAAAAGGTTTCTTCTTAAAGGAGGAACTTCTTTGAACTTCTGTTATTTTAATACTTCCAGATTATCAGTAGATATTGACTTAAATTATATCGGAAAAACTGAAATCGAAGAAATGAAAAAGGAAAAACTTGAAATAAGTAAATCAATAAAAAAAATCCTTGAAGATCAAAGGTATAAATTGCTCAGGGAACCGCAGGAGGAACACGCCGGTGGTAAATGGCTCCTTGGTTATAAAGATTTGTGGGATAATAATAGGAATTTAGAAATTGACATTAATTATCTTTTCCGTGTATCTATTGGAGTTCCGCAAGAGATAAACTTTAAAGCATTTCAAGATTCAAAAGAATTTAATATTACCCTGGTTTCAAAAGAGGAATTATTCGCTGGAAAAACAGTCGCTACTTTATTCAGGACTTCAGCAAAAGATGTTTATGATCTTGCAAATATTGCAGGATATTCTGGTGAATTCGATAGAGTTTTATTTCGAAAAGCTGTTATACTTCTGGGTTCATCGCAAAGGAAAGATTTCAGGAAAATCAAGCCGGATAAGCTACAAGAAATTACCGAAAAAGATATTGAAGTTTTTCTTTATCCACTTATTCCACAGTCTGAAAGAGTCAGTAGAAATAAACTTTTAAGGGTAGTAGAACCTTTCGTTGCGAATTTATTAAACTTTAAAAAAGAGGAGCAAGAATTTCTTGATAGTTTTCTAAATAAAGCAGAATATATTCCGATTTTGCTTTTTAAAGAATATCCGAATTTGAGCAAACAGCTAGAAAAACACCCTGCTTTACTATGGAAAAGATTGAATGTAGAAAAGCATTTTAAAGCCTCTTAAATGCCCCCGGAATATTCTATAAAAAACCAAATAAACACAAAAGACGCTATAGGCGCAAAGCCCAACCCCTAACCCCCATTTAGCCACAGTTCCTTCACAGTTTCCCTCCTTAAACCCTTGACCCCTTATCACATATCACCCTACGAACCCAACGAACCCCACAACCCCCCTCTTGACATCCATGAATTTCTTCTCTATAATATCTTAAAAAGGGGGGAGGGAGGAAAACGTAGGTAAGGAAAGTATCATAAGTTTGAATTCAGAGGTATTCTATAAAATAAAAATGCCTGAAGGTTTACCCTGCGTGTCCTGTGTAATGCAAGACTATTACAGCGGGGTGAAATGAATGTCTATCTATTTCACCGGGGTCAAGCTTGCCCCGCTTGCCCTACTTGTCACACTTGCCCCATGAAATGTACAACTATTTCATTAGGGTGTAATGCGTAGCTATTACTGTATGATGAAATGTACAACTATTTCATTGGGGCCTGCCCAGTGGAATGCGAAGCTATTCAACTAGGAGCACCGACCCTTATAGATATACAAAAGGAGGAAAAATGAATGACAAGAAAACATCAGACGAAATTTTAGCACGTATGGATGAAGCTGCTAAAAATGCAAAGGAAGACTTTGACAAACTACCTGAAGAAGTAAAGAAACTTGCAGCAGGTTGGATAAAAAATTGGTATCTGAAAGCAGGATATAAGAGATTAGGAAGAATGTTAGTCGCTTATGCAAAAGATAAAGGATTATAAAACGCTAGATAAAAAAGATCATATGAATGATTATTTAGTGTATAATAATATAAAAATGCTATCGCTTAAATCCCATTTTTCCTTATGATTTAAGGGAAAGGAGAGGTGGGGATTGACGACTATAGAGATGCTTATGACTAAAGCTGGATATAAGAGTAAAATGTCACAGAGCCCGCCCAATGAAATGTGTAACTATTTCATAAGGGTCAAAGACCGGGCTGGAATTCTTAGAATTCTTAAGACTGTTGATATAATATGAAACCAGAAGAAAAAGCAAGAGAACAAGGAAAAATATCAAAATGTTTACCCCGTGGAATGCGAAACTATTCCACATGGGGCACTGACCCACTACCAAAGATTGTATTTAAATTATAGTTTATCTTCAATAAAAGTGAAGGTAAACTATAAAATCAACTATAATTAGGCCTTGACAAATAGATATTTGTTAATTATAATTAACTATGAGTGAACATTATCGGATTTTAAAGGAGCAATACTTATGGAAAAAGTAAATTTAGAGATCTTAAAATCGCATCTCTGGAAATCTGCGGATATTCTAAGGGGGCACATTGATGCTGCAGATTATAAAAATTATATATTTGGGCTTTTGTTTTTGAAGCGAATATCCGATGTCTTTGATGAAGAAGTTGAAAAGATAATACATAAAACAGGGGATGAAAAAATAGCGTACGAGGACCGTGACTACCATGACTTTTTTGTTCCCGAAAGGGCTCGATGGGATTATCTCAAGTCTTTAACTCATGACATAGGTTCTGCAATAAATAAGGCAAATGATGTGCTCGAAGAAGAAAATCCAGAAAGTCTGGAAGGTGTTCTTTCGGCGGTTGATTTTAATGATAAAGATAGATTGCCCGATAATATACTTTCTCAACTTACTGGCCATTTCTCCAAAATAAGGTTGAGAAATGCTGATTTGGAAAAACCTGATATCTTAGGTGATGCATATGAATACTTGATAGCTCAATTCGCCTCGAGTGCAGGCAAAAAAGGTGGCGAATTTTATACACCTAAAGAAGTTGTTGAATTATTAATAGACATATTAGACCCCTCAGAAGGAATGAGAATTTGTGATCCTGCATGTGGCTCAGGTGGTATGCTAATACAATCTGTTTATCATTTAAAAGAAAAGAAACAAAACCCTAAGAACATTTCGCTCTACGGGCAGGAAATAAATGTCGGCACGTGGGCGATTTGCAAAATGAATTTACTGCTTCACGGTCTGCAAAATGCGCGGATTAAAAGGTGTGACACATTACGAGATCCACAATTGCTTAGTAAGGGGCAATTAATGAAATTTGATATTGTAATTGCAAATCCACCATTCTCGCTTAAGAATTGGGGGTATGAGCAAGCTCAGAGCGATCCTTACAAAAGGTTCAGATTCGGAATACCTCCTAAAGGATATGCAGATTATGCCTTTGTACAGCATATGATAACGACAGTCAATCCAACTGGTAGAGTAGGTGTTGTGTTACCTCACGGAGCATTATTCCGAGGCGGTGCTGAAGGAAAAATAAGAAAGGGGATAATAGAAGAGGACCTTCTTGAAGCTATTATAGGATTGCCCCCTAAGCTATTTTACGGCACAGGCATTCCTGCTTGTTTATTCATAGTTAATAAAAGCAAGCCAAAACAAAGAAAAGGTAAAATCTTTTTCCTTTATGGTGCCAATGATTATTTAGAGGGGAAAAAGCAAAATAAATTGCGCACGCAGGATATTGATAAAATAGTAGATGCATTTAGAGAATATAAAACGATTCAGAAGTACTGCCGTCCGGTTCCGCGCACTGAAATTCAAGAGAATGATTACAATCTTAATATTACAAGGTATATTGATATCACAGAAGAGGAAGAAAAAATAGATGTTCAGAAAACCATAAATGAATTAAAAGAATTAAAGAAAGAATATAGGAAAGTTGAAGATAAGGTTTTCAATTACTTAAAAGATTTGAATTATAAGGTTTAAGATGCTTGAAGGTAAAGATGGCATAGAAGAAGTGCTTATGGCGCTTTCAGAACAACTTGGTGCTGAAGGTGCAGGTTTAATTGAGATAGTTGTTTGCGGAGGAGCTGCTTTGAATATTTTGGGATATGTGCATCGGACAACCGAGGATATTGATGTCATAGCATTTGTGGATAAGGACGAACAGGGAATGAATGTTTTAATCAAAGCAAATCCTATGAAGCCTGCACTATTAGAGGCAGCCGGGCGGGCACAACTGGATTTTGATTTAAAAGAGAACTGGCTTAATGCTGGACCTTCACCTATAATGGATTTAGGTTTACCTGACGGTCTTATGGACAGAGTGGAAGTCCGTACCTATGGTGAGAACCTGATAGTACATTTTCTAAGCAGATATGATCAGATTCACTTTAAACTCTATGCAGCAATAGATCGGGGCGGAAAGCATTTTGATGACCTTATGGCATTAAATCCTACAGCAGATGAATTAGAAAAAGCAGCCCGCTGGAGTATGACACATAACCCATTTGATGGATACAAAAGAGTATTGAAGCGGTTTCTTGAATATATAGGATATGAGGATGTTGCAGAAAAGCTTTAGGGAATTCTATTTAGAGAATATTCTTACTTTCCTCTGGCGACAATGGTCTGCATTGGGTGTTGCTGGTGGTGCACGTGTAGAAGAAAAATGGGTGATCGATCCGGAGGCTCTTTTAATATTTTCACTGCAAATAACGCGATATGAACCTCGGCTCTTTGATGAAATCCTCGATTGGCTCGTTGAAAATGGTAAATGGATTGATATCCAGCGGTTGCGAGGAATTTTAAAGAGAAAAGATGCGATAACTAAACGTTTGATAAGTGCAGTTGCCTGTTATGTTTCACAGGAGTCGAAAACAAATGGACGAAAATGGAGAACACTCGGTTCATTGACTAAAAAGAAATCCGGCGCTCCGGATGAGATGTTGTTTATATTAAAAAAAGGGAAACCGTATCCGGAGGTGCAACATGAATCCGCTGTTTTTAAAGAATACGGGTTTATACGAGAAGATTTTTCCTTACGCTCAATGACAAAACCGGTTTCAATAAATACTCAGAGTAATATTCGTTTTCTATTGAGAGCACTTTTTGGTATTGGTTCACGCGCAGAATGTATTCTTTATCTCTTGACTCATGAAGCAGGACATCCTGCAGAGGTTGCCAATGCAATTGGAATCTCTGTACGAGGCGCACAGGATGTGTTAATTGAACTTGCAAAGTCGGGGTTGGTGTTCACCAGAATTAAAGGGAAGAGAATGATGGAATATTGGCTTTCGCAAGAAAGATGGTGGGAGTTTCTCTTCGGAGTGAGTTTCGAAGAGATAAAAAAACCTGTATGGCTTGATTGGATTTCATTGTATTCTGCATTGATGAATGTTTGGAGTGTATTAAATGAGATTGAAAAAAGTAAGTCAGATTATATGAGAAGTTCAAAACTACGAGAGGCAATGGAGATGATAAGTCTTGAATTCGAAAAAAGCCAGCTTATTTTGCCACCGATTCCAGGTAGAGAAGTAAGACCAGCAAAATATGAAGAGGAGTTTCAGAATTTTATAACAAAAGTATTAGGAGCTAGAAGTGGAACAAGTAGATAGCTTAAAAACAGGGAAAAAATTCAAGAAAACAGAAATTGGCGAGATACCGGTGGATTGGGAAGTGGTTGAGTTATCAGAAGTAATTTCTTCTTATAAAAATGGGATTTGGGGTGATGATCCAACGCTGAATGAGAAATCTTATCCAATTGTTCGATCTACTGAAATTACCCATGATGCGAAAATAGACTTATCAACTGTTGCTTTTAGAAAAATCTCTGAGGCACAAATCAAAAAATATAAACTTCAAGATAATGATATTCTATTAGTTGCTTCCAGTGGATCACCTAATTTAATTGGTAGGTCTGCATTATTTAAACAACCATACGATAAAAGAATTTATTTATTTTCAAATTTTATGATAAGAATTAGACCTGAAAAGATAAATCATTATTTTTTGTTCTATTTTCTCAACTCACAGTATTATCATAACTTTCTCAGATTGCTTCAGCAAACTTCTACTGGATTGAGAAATCTACCTAAAAAGGAATTTATAAAGATGAAATTGCCTTTTCCATCGTTATTAGAACAAAAAAAGATTGCGGAGATTTTATCAACTGTGGATGAGGTCATTGAGAAAAGCAATGAAATTATTGAAAAGACAAAAGAGTTAAAAAAAGGCTTAATGCAGGAATTACTTACTCACGGTATCGGGCATAAGAAATTTAAGAAAACAGAAATTGGCGAGATACCGGTGGATTGGGAAGTGGTTGAGTTATCAGAAGTAATTTCTTCTTATAAAAATGGGATTTGGGGTGATGATCCAACGCTGAATGAGAAATCTTATCCAATTGTTCGATCTACTGAAATTACCCATGATGCGAAAATAGACTTATCAACTGTTGCTTTTAGAAAAATCTCTGAGGCACAAATCAAAAAATATAAACTTCAAGATAATGATATTCTATTAGTTGCTTCCAGTGGATCACCTAATTTAATTGGTAGGTCTGCATTATTTAAACAACCATACGATAAAAGAATTTATTTATTTTCAAATTTTATGATAAGAATTAGACCTGAAAAGATAAATCATTATTTTTTGTTCTATTTTCTCAACTCACAGTATTATCATAACTTTCTCAGATTGCTTCAGCAAACTTCTACTGGATTGAGAAATCTACCTAAAAAGGAATTTATAAAGATGAAATTGCCTTTTCCATCGTTATTAGAACAAAAAAAGATTGCGGAGATTTTATCAACTGTGGATGAAGATATAGAGAGAGAAGTTGATAACAAGAAAGAATTGGAGATAATCAAAAAAGGGTTGATGCATGTGTTATTAACTGGGGAAAAGAGGGTAAAGGTATAAATGGCGAAGTATAAGTTTAACGAAGACAGTTTGTCCGAACAGCCTGCAATCGAGCAGCTTAAACGGCTTGGTTATACTTATGTTCACGGAGACAAATTAGACCCTGATTTGATTGAAGACTGTGAGAGAAAGTCACGGAGAGATATTATTTTAGAAGAACGTCTCAAAAAGAAATTAGCGGAAATCAATCCTCTCCTTACAGAAAAATCCATCAATAAGGCGGTCAGAAAAATTTCGCATATTCAGGCTCAAACCACGCTCGAAGCTAATCGAATCTTTCATAAGTATTTAATATCAGGTGTTTCAATCGATCAGGATATTGGCGGTCGCAGACAAAAACAAACAGTTAACTTCATTGATTTCGATAACATTGAGAAAAATGAGTTTTTAGCGGTTAACCAATTCCGGGTCAGGCGCGGTAAAGAATGTGACCGCCCTGATATTGTCGTATTCATCAATGGAATTCCCGTCGTTGTTATAGAATGCAAAAGTCCCGTGGCGAAAGACACGGGTGTTCTTAACGCCCAGAATCAATTGATTCGTTATCAAAAAGAAATTCCTCAACTTTTTAGAACAAATGAAATCCTTATAGGTTGCAATCTTTTTGACGCCAAATATGGAACCATAGAGGCATCTCCAAAACAGTATCATAAATGGAAAATCAACGGTGATGAAAAATTGCCTGATATGGCTGAGCATCCAACTGTGAAAGAGATGCTCAAGTTGGGTTTGATAGATAAAAAAGATTTGAGCGCTCATCCTCCTATGCAGGAGGTTTTAATTGCTGGTCTTCTCAAAAAACAAAATTTGCTCAATATTATTCAGAATTTTGTTGTTTTCGATTACAGTAAAGAAGAGCACAAAGTTATTAAGAAAATCTGTCGTTATCAACAGTTCTCTGCAGTTAATAAGATTGTAAGACGTGTAACTGATGAGTTATATAAACGGGGGATTATCTGGCACTGGCAGGGTTCAGGTAAATCTCTCATTATGGTGTTTTCTGCAGTTAAATTACGGAGAGAACAGGAAAAGTTAAAGAACCCAATAATCTTGATTGTTACAGATAGAAGAAAATTAGATCGACAAATAACTGAAACATTCGAGAATTGTAATTTCCCAAATCCTATTCGCGCAAAGAGTATGAAAGAACTTTATTCTCTGCTCAGCACTGGTACTGGCTGTACTATTATGACAACAGTACATAAGTTTCGTAAACCTCTGGATAGACCTCTATCAGAGGCGGAAAATATTATTGTTATGACCGACGAAGCCCATAGAACTCAGTATGGTAGCTTTGCCCTGAATTTAAGAAAAGCATTACCTAATGCGTGTTTCTTTGCCTTTACTGGAACGCCGCTAAACAAACGCGACAGAAATACCTACCGCCACTTTAGCCCACCCGGTGAAAGATATTTGGACAGATATGATATGCATCAATCAATGAGGGATGGAGCAACCGTACCAATCAAATATCAAAGCCGAATGGCAAATCTGCAGGTTGTGGGTACTTCTATAGATAAATTGCTTAAGGAACTTTTCCCGGAGAAATCTCTGAAAGAACTTGCCGAGATTAAAAGGCGCTATGCAACAGTTGAAACTATATTGAGTGCACCACGAAGAATAGAACGTATAGCAATGGATATAGTGAATCATTATAATAATAAAATCGCACCCAACGGTTTTAAAGCACAGATTGTTGCATTAGATAGAGCAACTGCCATCAGATATAAAGAAGCCCTGGACCGATTAATAGATCCATCGTGGTCAACAGTTGTTATATCTATAAACAATAATGACCCACAGGAGTGGAAAGAAAATTATCGACGCACAGCTAAGGAAGAAGATTATCTTACAGGAAAGGAAGTTTTTCAGAATCCGTCAGATCCCCTGAAATTTTTGATTGTTTGCGATAAGTTGTTAACAGGCTTTGATGCTCCTATTCTACAAGTTATGTATCTTGATCAAAGAATGAAAGAGCACACACTCCTTCAGGCAATTGCGCGGACTGATAGACCATATTCCAGAAAAGAATATGGTTTGGTTGTGGATTATGTTGGAGTAGGACGGGAATTAGCACAAGCACTGGCGATTTTTGATAAAGAGGATTTACATGGTATTTTTAGTGTTGATGATATTAAGAACGAAATCGCCTCATTAAGAGAATCGCATGCAAAAGCAATGGCAATATTTAAAAGAATACAGCGTGACGCAAAACCAACTGATGTGATACAGCAATGTCTTGAAATATTAAAGCCTGAGGATGTAAGATCGGAATTTGATGTGTTGTTTAGAAGTTTTGCAAAGAGTATGGACATGCTGATGCCTGACCCTTGTGTTGATGCCTTTTTGAAAGATTTCAAGTTTCTGGGTATGATTCGGGAAGGGGCAAGAAACCTGTATCGTGATGATAGATTGAGCCTGGAGAATTGCAGTAAAAAGGTCGAAAACCTTATTCATGCACATATAATAGATACAGGGATTCAAGAGATATTATCACCTATAAATGTTACCGCACCTGATTTTGAAGAAAAACTTAAAGTTAAGGGTAGTACAAAAGCCAGGGCAAGTCATGTTGAATATGCCGTTCGTGAAACGATTAGCGCGAAAATAGATGAGGACCCAGCTTTTTATGAATCTCTAAAGGATAGAGTCGAATCATTAATAGAAGCCGATCGCAAGAGGCGTAAAGATGAAGCCGAGTTGTTAAAGGGCTTGATGAATATCAAAAAACAAAGTGAAAGAAGAGAAGTTATCGCGAAAGAAAAAGGGCTTACATCGGGCGAATTCGCGTTTTACGGGTTATTAGAACCGTACAAAGATAAACTGTTTAAAGATAATGATGAGAAAAGGTGTTTGGTTACTAAGGAGATAGTAGATGTTATAAAGGATAAAATGGTCATTGACTGGGTTGAAAAAGAAGATGTTCAAAAGGAAATGCGCAGAGGAATAAAGAATCTCTTAAGAAAAATCGGTTTTCCGGCTGACAAACTTGAGTTTTTCACCAGGGAAGTCTTAGAAGTGGCAAGGGCAAGATTTAAGGATTATAATGGAACATATTAACTACGGCAAGAAGCGAATAGATTATAGAATTAAAAGAGGTAAGCGAAAGAAAACATTAGCTATTAATATAACACCCACTGCGCAGGTTATTGTGTTAGCACCTAATTTTGTAAGTAGGGATGATATTGGCAAAATTGTTAAGAAGAAAGCGCGGTGGATTCTTGAGAAACAAGAATTTTTCAGAGCATTGGCAGCTTTATATCCGGAAAAGGAATTTATCAGCGGTGAGCAAATTTTATATTTAGGTCATAAGTATCGATTGAAGGTAAAGCAAGTAGGAAAGGAATGCTCAAGTGAACCTAAATTAGTAGGTAGGAGGATATATATTTCTGTCAATAAAAATTTGAGTCCAGAGGACAAGAAGAAAATAATAAAAGATGCATTAATTAATTGGTATTTTTCTAAATCTGAACAAATTATTAAATCAAGGGTTAATAGATACAGTAAGATGTTAGATATAAAACCAAAAGGTATTAAGATAAAGAATCAAAAAAAGCGTTGGGGAAGTTGTTCGAGTAATGGGATATTAAGATTTAACTGGAGAGTGGCAATAGCACCGATTTCTATCATTGATTATATCATAGTGCATGAACTAAGTCATTTGAAAATCAAAAATCATTCCTCTGATTTCTGGAAACTTATCTCTCTCGCATTGCCGGATTATCAAGAACGCAGAGATTGGTTGAAAAACAATGCAGCAATATTTAGACTGTAAGCCGCATCTAAGGATTCGGGTCTTGATTTTTGAATTATTTAAGATAGATGAGGATTGGAGTTAACATTATGGCAGTTGGAATAAATTTCAATTTAATAAAATGAAAAATGACGATATAATTTTTGATGAACTAGGATTAACCGAAGAAGAAAGAAAAGAAATCTACCGGGCAACCGCTGAATTAGTCCAGCAACGCCTGCAAAAGGCAAAGAGTGTATGAATAATTAATAATCCAAAAAATTTATAATAAAATGGGTGAAAAAATACTTAATAATCACAAAAGAGAAAGAAAAAAATTAATTTCTCCTTATAATTATCAGTTGGATAGTCTAAAAGAACTCTCTTGGGTTGATAATAGGCTTCCTGAGTTACTATGGATAGCAATTATACAAGAGCAAAAAGGCAAAGATGAAGGGATTGAATTAATAAGTGAATTTAGCAAGCAATGCCTTAATATAAGTGAGCGGAAAAAGATTAGCTTTTTTGGAATTACGAGTTCTTTTAATGTGTTAACTCAAAAAGAGAAAAAGAGGTTAATGGCTGCATTAAAGGAGGAAATCCTTGAGGAATTAAAAATTCTTCTTAAACCTTTTATACTTTGGTATCCGGAATGTCCATTGAATTTTCTATTCTATTCAAATGAATTAAGTGTAAATGAAAAAGATAAAGAATTTCTGGAGTTCTTAAAAGATGTAGTTGCTGATTTGTTTGACAGATTTTCATTTAAAGCCACTATGTTACAAGCTACCTTTATAAAATTTGGTTTCGACTCTGGCAAACTTTTTGTTAAAAAGGGTTTATCATTGTCCAATTTTTCCGAGATTAATAACTATCCATCTACAGAGGAGTCTAGAAAAGTTGCTGCTTCTATTAGAGCGTCTTCTTCTGCACTGATTGGTTTACAATTAGACGAAATTGGATATGCTTGGCCAGATTATTTTTGGGATAGAGGATTAGAAGTTGATAATTGTTATTTTAATAAGGGGGGCTAATGGTTGAAGAGGAATATGCTTCATTTATTTATGAAACTAGGAAAAATTATATTGAGTTTGCCCGGAAAGAGCTTCAGCATAGGTGGAATAAGTGGCCAAAAACTTTGAAAGACTATGAAATTTATGAAGCAATCGGTGGTCTACTTGCTCGGCAAGTTACTTTAGCAACGCAAACAGCCGTTTCTCCGGGAATATGGAATGGACATATAGCCCCTATAATCCATAGAACAATGGCTGATGTGTATATAAAATTATCCTGGTTATTACAAGAACCATTGGAGAGATCAAGAAAATATATTTTATATGGATTAGGTCAAAATAAATTAGAGATTGAACATAGAAAATCAAAATTAGATAAGTATAATCCTGATCCAACAGAGAAAAAGATAATTGGATCTTTAGAAACTTGGGGTAATTCTCAAAGATACACTTTTTTAACTGATGTAGATTTAGGAAGTTGGTCGGGTATTTCTACTCGAAAAATGGCTGAAGAAGTGGATTGCTTGGATTTTTATAATTTTGTATATCAAACTTTTAGTGCAGCTAGCCACTCTACTTGGAATCATGTTGGGAGGTATAACGTAAAATATTGTCATAATCCATTACATAAATTTCATAAAGTTCCAAACGATCCCGATATAGGGAGTGATATATTTAATTTTTACCTATCTGCTAAGTATTTAGAAAAATCTTTTAATTTGTTTGATGATTCTTTAGAAATTGATTCGGAAGTAGAATCTGCTTTCAATTATTTAAATAGTCGGCTTAAGGAACTTGAAAGTAATGATGAAAGAGAAAAAGGTGAAGAGAATCATAGAAAAGAGATCATAGAAAAATACAATAATGTTATTATAGATATTTACAAAGAACATGATATGAGATGTTTGCGAGGATTATATTGGGAATGTAAAATTGATGGAAAAAATATATATCCTTGGTATCGCAAAGCAACACATTACTTTGCAGAAAGAAACAAAGATTTTAACTTCTATAAGAACCTTGACGATTTAATTCTTATATCCGATGAGATTATGTATTTTACAGCTAATGTTATACTAAATGAAAAATTTATGAATGATCCTAGTAAAAACAAAATTATAATTGATGGAAGTAGTGTTCTTTTTCGCAATTTTATAAACCTTTATTCAAAAAGGTTTGACTCTTTTACAGATGTTTGCTATGAAAAAATTTATAATTATTGGGATCGAATTGGTGATTTGATTGCAGCCTGTATTGAAACGGGATTAAATGAAAGGAATATTTACTTCACAACAGTAATAGATAGTATTCCAAAAGAATACGAGAATAACAAAAATTCTAAGTGGCTCAAATCATATCGTTTGAATGGATTCAAAATTCTAAATGAAAAAAGAAGAAATATAGTTCACTATTCTAGTACGGGTACAGATTCTAGAGATGAGTGTATGAAGTCCGCTACTGATGAAGAAAAAATAAAAGAATTTATGGAGGAAAGACGTGATTTACCCAACTTTTTCAAAAAAGCTATTGACGATACAATAAAAGGCTTTCAAAACACATTAGATTTTCTCATATATGCGCAAAAAATTGAGGAAAATTCTTGACTCTATGATATTATCAGATTTAGATTGGAGATCGAGATGATGATTTATCGAAAAGGAAAAATTGAAATTTAAAGCTAATCAGATATACATTTACATAACTCCGGCAAACGTGGGGGACGCGATACCGAAGTTTCATAAATGGTAGAAATGCAACGTAGAGATGGTAGATCAATTGAATAGGAGGATAAAATGCCAGAATATAAAGTTAAAATAGCCGGTTCAGGGGCAGAAAAAACTATGCATTCTTTAGAACAACTTAAACATTATTTAAAAGCCGGATTTATTACCCCAGATGATTTTATTTTTGATCCTGAATTGGGAAATTGGAAGAAGATTGGCAAGATAGAAGAACTCGAAAATGAAGTTAATGAGGTGTCACTGATATCTCCTATTACCGGTGTACAAGGAGTGAACATCTTTCCTGTGAAAACCCGCAGAATTATGTGGAAAATTAGAGCAATTGCATTGATTATATCTGGTTTTCTCGTAATTTTTTCTATAACTTTTTTCATTTTAACTGCCACATACACTACAGGTTCTAATTTCCCCTTTATTATCATAATATTGTTTGGAGTATTTTGTATTATAACTGGGGTATATATTCTTAGGAAGTTTGTTAGGATTAGTAAAAAATAGGGAATGAGGGTTGGGGGATAACTTCATGACATTATTAGATTTAAAAAGAGGAAGTTAAAATGATGATTGATTTAGATGAAACAATTGATACTTTAATCGTAGGGAAATTAAAACCAGCCAGCGAAAAACCATGGACAGAAAAATTATGGATATATGACCTGAGAACCAATAAACATTTTACCCTGAAGGAGAATCCTCTCAGATATGAAGACCTTAAAGACTTTATAAAGTGCTACAATTATGAAAATAGACACGATAGAAAGGAAAACGAAAGATTCAAATCTTTTAAATATGATGAACTTATCGAACGGGATAAAGCCAGCCTTGACATTTTCTGGCTGAAGGACGAAAGCCTTGAAGACCTGGAAAATCTCCCAGCCCCCGATATCATCGCCAAAGAAATTTCCGAAAACCTCCAATCCGCCTTGGAACAGTTTAATAGTATTGAAGAAAATTTGGAAAATAATGATAGAACGCAATAGGAAGTTAGAATGAGTGTATTGGTTGCTCGTGGGAGAGTAGTGGAATACAAATTTTGCAAAGGAGTATAATTTATGGCTGCAATTAAGAATTATATAAAAATGTATCTAAAATGGCGTGAAGAACAAAAAGAAAAAGAGTTAGCTGAAAGGGAAGAGCGAGTAAAATGGTATAAAGACAAAATGGGGAGCCCAGATAAAATTAGCAAGTTGACCGAGAAAGATCTGCATGAATTAATGGAAAACCTCTGGGCTCTAGGTTTTTGGAAAAACAAAGCATATAAAGTTAACAAACTAATAAAAGACAACGGGCTTGAAAAGATAAGAGCTGCTTTTATTAATCTACTTTACGCTGATGATCCAGTCGCAGAAAGATGGGATAACTTTAGAAAATCGATTAAGGGGCTTGGACCATCATCATTAAGCGAAATTCTTACGTTGGTATTTCCTGAAAAATATGGGATCATGAACATGAAACCTATAACTGTTCTACCACATTTCGGATATTTAACTGAGAAGGATGCAAAAAGCATTAGTTATGGATCAGCCACAGGAAAAGATTATGAGAAATTCATGCAAGCCCTGCAAAAAGTTAGAAAAGAATTGCATAATAATGGCTTATCGGATGCAGATTTCATCAATGTTGATTTCTTCATATGGTATCTATTTGAATATGTTTTTGAACTTACATATAAGCGAGATAAAGATGCTGCTATTAAATCTGTATTAGGCATAGAGGAGGTAGAAAAACCTGAAGTTTCAATTACTTTACCAGAGATAAAAGACATTACAAATCATTCAGAAGCTGAACTTATTTTGCTAAAGTTGGGCTATATTTTAGGCTATGATACTTATTCACCAGATAGAAACAAAGAAGCCTATGGGCAAAAATTAGATGATTTCGTATCACTTGATTCAATTCCTCAATTCACAACGGCAACTCTTTTAGATACTATTAAAAACATCGATGTTATTTGGTTTGAAGATGAATTTCCTGTCTATTGTTTTGAAATAGAGCATACAACAGGTGTTACAACTGGGCTTCTAAGGCTTTATCAAACGAGTCAATTAAATACAAAATTATTCGTTGTCGCTCCTACCAATGTTTTGAAAAAATTTGACAAAGAGATGAATAAAATGCCATTTAAAAAGATGAGAAATAGATATATTTTCAGATCTTATGAAGATTTAGGCAAATTTTGTAGCTATGCTGAAAATTATTCAAAACTAAAAAAGAAATTTTTCAATGAAGATTAGATATTCAATTAGTTTTAATATGTTAAGGTTGAAATATGGGGTCGAATCTCAACAATTGGCAAATAAGTGTTTTAAATTATTCTTCTAGGAAGAAGGTTTATATGGCTAAAAATAGCCGTGATTTAATTTTATTAGTACAGATAAACTCATGTTAAATGTTAAAAAAAGGAGGAAATAATGGACTACTCGAAGGTGAAAGATGAAATCAAGGAAATTGTGGATATTGCTGAATGCGTACCTGATCGATTTAAAGAGAAATGTTTTGAGCTCTTACTCAGCAATTTCCTTTCAAGTATATCTTTAGGTACACCGCCTGAAAAAATTACGAAAGATATAGTTACACCATCTACTAAAATACAAATCCCAATTACAACTCAACTTAGGTTGTTCATGAAAAAAACAAAAATCACTGAGGATGAACTAAAGTCTATTCTGATGTTTGCGGATGGAGATGTTCACTTTATTAAGGAACCTGAAACAACAAAAGTTATCGATGGGCAAATGCAATGGGCAATGTTGTTGGCTTTGAAGAATTGTATACTTAATAATTCTCTTTCTGTTGACCCTGAGGATGTGCGTTCGATCTGTCAAGAAAAAGGCTATTATGACAGTGCTAACTTTGCTGCTCACTTCAAGAGAAAGAAATATGCTAAGCTATTCAAAGGCCCGATGAAACGGCAGGGTGACCCACAAGCACTGACAAACGAGGGCTATATCGAATTAGCGAACGTCATACGATCACTGACTACCACTTAATTCATGAAACAGCAAATTCTTTCAAAACTCAAAGAATTCCGAGGAGCAATGCGCTTCCTTAAGAAGAACTTATTATCCGAAAAAGCCAAATGTGTTAGCAAAAAGAGTCTTCGTGAATTAGCGGACCAGATTGCAACAATGTGGGTCGAGGAACTCCGGAGTCCGCTTGAGCACAAATTTAAGCTCGACAAAAATCTGATACAAGAAACAGCAATATACATGAAACGCGTCCATGTCCTAAGTAGACCAAACAATCTAAAATCATCATATCTTCAGGTTATTAACGCTGTATTAAAGCAGTTTGATAATAAATTCATCTTGCCTATAAAACAGACCACTTATGAGATAGAAAACATCCTAGATCTAACTAAGATAATTTCGAGTCTTCCAGATCCAAAGGAATCCCAATATTTACAGGAAGCGGTAGAATGTGCAGGGGTAGGACATCGTCGAGCAGCTATTGTTATGGGATGGTGTTGTGTTATTGACAGAATGCAGAGAAAGTTCATGTCCCTAGGTTTTCCGAAATTCAACGCTGTATCAAGAAAGCTTAAAAATCAAACCAGTGGCAAATTTAAGAGATGGAATAAAGAATTTCACATATCAACTTTATCTGAACTACAAACGATCTTTGATACAGACTTAATCATTGTGCTTGAAGGTATGGGTTTGATTGATGGGAACCAAGCACAGAGATTAGAAACATGTTTTCAATATCGTAATCATAGTGCACATCCAGGCAAAGCTCCAATTGATGATCTCCATGTGGTTGCTTTCTTTAATGATATTAATAAAATTATACTTCAAAATCCAAAATTCACTATTTAGTGATGTACACTATCATAAGAAAATATCCAACCGTGGAATAAACTTTGATTGGATGAGTCTTGAGATTTTTTTAAATAGTTATTTTCTCCCACAATAGGGGAGATGTGGTTTTAATTTATATAAGAAGGAGGAAATTATGGCTGAAGAATTATTAAAAGAAGAAGAATATAAAGATTTTATGTTGAAAGTTTATTGGGGTCGGCCAGCTGTTCTTAATGAATATGATAAAGATATATGTTCAGTTTATGTTAGACAAAAATCTGGTGGTGATATTATATTTACTGAACGAACAAGTATATCTGATTTTGCATTATTAGAAGGAAAAGAAGACCCTAAAGAGAAACTTATAAATATCACTATAAACAGAGCAATAGATAAAATTAAAGATAATACTTATAAAGAAGGTGAAACTTATACTGAAGAGATTACAAAATAAAATTGACAAATAGGGAAGAGTTTTAAATAATTGATTTAGAGGAAGTAATAAGGGAGTATAAATATATTAGTAATAATAAAGGAGATATAAAAATTGCCAAAGAAGCAGAATGAAAAAAGAGAGAAGGTAAGCATAAAGAATTATTTAAATAAAATTAACATAGAACAAGCAGTATTAATAGTAACTTTTGTAGCAATAGCTACAACTACTATAATTAATATTAAAAGCTTAAATGCTTATAAAAAGTTCCAATCTACAACATTAAGGCCTTGGCTAAAAGCAGAGGAGGCAAGACCTGATTCATATTATTATAAGATTGATAAAGAAGGTAGAGTTAATGCTTTGTTTACCTTCACAAATTACGGTAAAACACCAGCTATAAATATTTGTATTGCAACGGAGTCTTATTCAGATGAGTCACTCCCCTCATTGAAAAATTTATTAAATAAATGGATTACATTATCGGGTAATGTTGAAAGATTCAAAAAAGATTGTCCGTATATTTATCCTACTGAGAGCAAAACAATAGAATGGGAAGGAACACCAAAGAGTGAATTAGAGATAGAAGCTGAGAAAGAATATATACAATCCTTAAATAATGAAAATAAAATAAAGATTTATATAGTACTAATCTATAAATATAATAATTATTATAGTGAAAATGTTTACTGGCACATTAAAATATATGAAAGAATAAAACCTCATAAATTAAAATTTTTCAAATCCATTTATAAAACACTTTAATTTTAATTATATTAATTAATATTGAAACTTATCAACATTAAATAATAAGTCAATGTTGTATTGGGAACACCCAACCTTTTTCCTTAATTTTGACATAATTTAAAAAACAAAAAAGTATCAACTTTCTTTTAGTTTCACAACCCATCTTCCACATTTAGAGTTATTTGCAAAAAAAGACTTTTTTCAATTTTTTAATATAAGTATGTATCAAAGATACACTATAGTCATTCAAGCGGCTGATTAATTGACTTAATAAGCGCCATATTATTATAGGGTCGGTGCTTCTTTGAAAAGTGTCAAGGGGTTAGGTTAACTTACACATATATATCCGGGACATATATGTGAGTAATTTGGAAAGGTGCTAATTTATTTAAGTCAAGGGTAAACTTGTAGTTTATTTAATAACTTCCCTTTGCTTCCGACCTTTTCACAATTCTTAATTTTAAGGATAAATGTTATTCTGGGTTAGACCCCATAGCAAAACCCTCATTATAATTACAAACTAGCTCTATGGCACTCTATGACCGTCTGAGGGGGAATGTGAATACCTCTGAACTTAGCTAATAGCAATAATAACAGCGAAAATTATTATTGGATACTTTTTGGACTTTCCCTTGAGTATGGATTTGGGGTCAAATCTCAACACTTGACAATTTCCAATAATTTATTTCTATCAGTCTTTTGATTTCAACATTCGAAAAAGTATTCATCTCCTAACTGTACCACCATCTCCCTGAACTTTCCCGTTCTATCCAGAGAAAAATCTTGACTAATTATAAAAGGGGATTATACTATCCTAAAAAAAGGAACTTAAATAACAAACCGGGAGAAGAAAATGGAAAAATTAAACAATGGGAACAATGGAATTACAGTTAAACTGATACCAGGTGTCCTATCCTGCTATGGATTTGGATGGAGGAAAATGTGGACATATTTTCTGGAGTTATTCCTTATTAGTATAATATCATTTCTTATTTCTATGTTTAGTGGACTTATGATCTATCCCTTTTATCCCTTTTCTCCAGAAATAGAACATCTACATCTTTTAATCTTTTCTATAGGAGCAGGTTTTTTCTACATTTTCACCATAGCATATAACTATTTATTATCTCAACCGATTGAATTCGGCGTTTCTTACTCCTTTCTTCGCGCATCCAGAGATGAAAAGGTAGAGGTAAAAAACATGTTCGAGATATTCCAGAACTACTGGAATGTGGTTCTGGCGAATATACTCAGAGGCTTTATAGTTGGCTTCGGGATGGTATTCTTTATTGTTCCGGGTATCATTTTTATATGCAAACTTGCTTTTGTCCCTTATATTGTTGTGGAAAAAAAGACTGATGTAATTACGGCAATCAGAGAAAGCTGGAGGAAAACCGATGGTTACGCTTGGAAGATTTTTCTCCTCGGATTGCTTGCAATTCCTATTTCTATTGCAGGACTTATCTTCTTCGGAGTGGGTATCATTATTTCCAGTATGTGGATAAGAGCATCTCTGGCATCTCTGTATTATGCAATAGATATGAAGAAAGACTAAGTACGGAAATAACAGGGTCAGACCTTGAAATGTGAATATGTTGTCTGGGGTCGGTGCTAATTTATTCATGTCAAGGGGGTAAATTTTAACAGGCCCTCTTTTCCCTCCTTTTGCTTCAGATATTTTTTGAGTTCTGGGTTTTGCATTCCGAGTTTATTAACATGGGTGACAGGGTCAGACCTTGATGAGATAAAGGGATCAGGTCTTGATTTTTGAATTATTTAAGGCATCAAAATTTCCGAATAAAGTTACACAAATATAGTGATGAACAATTATTCGAAGAGGACGTAACATTTAGAAAAGTACCGGGTCTAGCAGATAAGTCATGGTCATCATTTGAATCCTACAATTATCCAGGACACTATATAAGACACAGAGATTACCATCTATACATTGAGGAAGGTAGCGATGATCTGTTTAAAAAAGATGTGACTTTTAAAATAGCTGCTCCAAAGTGGTTAAAGCAATAAGATGATGCCGCCTGCGGCGGTATAGAAGAAAATCTGTCCTTCAAAATTGAAAAATCGACCTGAGATTTTGGGACTTGGTCATTCAAATTCCAATGAAAAGGCTGATGTGGGGTTAAAGCAATAACGACAGATGATAGATACCGGATACTAGTGGAAAATTATGCTTGACGAGGTAAGTTTGTAATTGAAATAAAGTATCCTGCAATGCCCTATTGACATAGTCAAAATTACAAATAAACTTATTGCAGATTAAAAAAAAGGAGGAAAGATGAAAAGAATTAGCAATGCTGGTGGGGTGACAAGAGCTGCTTTTGTTGTCCTTTTAGGTTTGTTTATTGTTGTTTCGTGTACAAAAGAACCTGATGAAGCGCCAGTTATAGAAATCACAAATCCGGTTAACGGTTCATTTGTAAGCGGGACAGTCAACATTACTGCCGATGCATCCGATGATAATGAGGTTGACAGTGTTCAATTTTACATTGATGATACACTCAGGTCTACCTCAACAGCAGAACCTTATACCTATTCATGGGTGACAACCGGTCTTGAGAATAACTCAACACACACTATTTACGCCATTGCTTATGATGTTGCTGAGAACGAGAGCGTTTCGGAAACGATTTCAGTAATTGTTGTAATTGAAGGCATACTTAAATGGCGCTACTCAACAGGCGGTCTTGTGTATTCTTCGCCGGCGATTGGCGCTGACGGTACGATCTATGTCGGGTCCTATGATAATTCTCTCTATGCGATAAATCCCGATGGTACATTCAAATGGTCCTACCAAACAGGCAGTCTTGTGTATTCTTCGCCGGCGATTGGCGCTGACGGCACCATCTATGTCGGATCCCTTGATAATTATCTCTATGCGATAAACCCCAATGGAACCTTGAAATGGTCCTACCAAACAGGCGGTTCTGTGTATTCTTCACCGGCGATTGGTGCTGACGGTACGATCTATGTCGGGTCCTATGATAATTATCTTTATGCGATAAATCCCAATGGAACATTGAAATGGTCTTACTCAACAAGCGGTGCTGTGGGTCCTTCGCCGGCAATAGATGCTGATGGTACGATCTATGTCGGGTCCACTGATAATTATCTTTATGCGATAAACCCCAATGGCACCTTGAAATGGTCCTACCAAACAGGCAATGTGGTGTTTTCTTCGCCAGCAATTGGTGCTGATGGTACGATCTATGTCGGGTCCCATGATAATTATCTTTATGCGATAAACCCCAATGGCACCTTGAAATGGTCCTACCAAACAGGCAATGTGGTGTTTTCTTCGCCAGCAATTGGTGTTGATGGTACGATCTATTTCGGGTCCAGAGATAATTATCTCCATGCGTTAAACCCCAATGGCACCTTAAAGTGGTCTTACTCAACAGGCGGTTATGTGATTTCTTCACCGGCAATAGGTACTGACGGTACGATCTATGTCGGGTCCCATGATAATTATCTCTATGCGATAAACCCCAATGGCACCTTGAAATGGTCCTACCAAACAGGCGGTTATGTGGATTCATCACCAGCGATAGGTGCTGATGGTACGATCTATGTCGGGTCCACTGATTATTATCTCTATGCGATTCAGGGTTTAGGATCTCTTGCAAATACTCCCTGGCCAATGTTCCAGCACGATTTGAAACACACTGGAAGGGTAGATTGAGGGGTTGATGTGGGGTCAAGGGGTCGGGAAATCAGGACATCAGTGTACCGTGGGGTCGGTACCCCATGTGGAATAGCTTCACATTCCACCCCAATGAAATAGTATACATTACATCACAATGTAATAGGGAATCATTACACCCTAATGAAATAGTTGTACATTTCATGGGGCAAGTGTGACAAGTAGGACAGGCGGGACAAGCTTGACCCTAAATGGAATAGTTCCACATTCCATCCCAGAGTAATAGCGTTGCATTACACGGGACAAGTGGGGTAAACTTTTTGACATTTTTCTTTCTAAAGAGTTAGGGAATAGGGGAGAGTGGTTCTAACTACCCATTTATGTCCGTAACATATTTGGGTAATTTGGGAAATGTAAATTTATATATACTCCCAACTTCCTAACCTTACATTTTCGTCTGTAACAAAAGTGTAAGTACCCTGTGCTTGGGTTTTCCCGAGAACTTTAGTTCTCTTGCTTGACATAGGTGCCAATTATATACATAATTTAAAATGATGACAAGGAGGTTTTCAGTGAAGAGATTCAGTATAATAGTTGCTATTTTACTTTTTCTCATTCTGATGCTTTCTTCTTTGAGAGTAATGGCCAGAGGAAAAGTATCCTTTCAGAAAGAAATTTGTGCAGTAATAGAGAAAGAATCCTTGGATTTTTTGTTCAATGGAGAACGTCAATGGGACGACAATAGTTGGAATCATATGCTTACTGATTCTAATGAATCAGATTCCAGTCTTTGCAACATTGCTGACTCATGGTATCAGATTAGTGGCGATACTCTTTACTTTAAAATGAAATATTATGCGGCCTGGGGTACTCCTCCTGAAGATTACATTAATGTAGCTATATTTTTAGACGTAGATAGAGACTCAACAACAGGTTATGACGGTTCTTTGAGTTATCATACCAATGATATTGGTCCTGAGTATCTTATGGCGCCCCTTGAAGTGGGTAATAGTTTAGCTTTTTGGAATGCTGGAGGATGGTCCCCTACAGGGGATACAATATATACGCATATTCCTGCAAATTCTGATTCCCTTATAATGGGTGTGGCTCTGAGTGATATAGGGAATCCGCCTTCTTTAGACTTAATAGAGATAAGCATAGATATAAACACTTATTACTGGGATTATCTTCCTGATTCTGGCCATATAACGATTGACGCATCTGGCGTAGAAAGTAATAAAAAAGAAGAAACAAGTTTTAAACTGTGCCAAAATTCTCCTAATCCCTTTGTGCTGGAGACTGCTATTACTTACGAAATCCCTGTAAAATCAATGGTAAGCTTAAAGATTGTGGATGTAACTGGACGATCCATAAGGACTCTTGAACAAGGAGAAAAAGAGAAGGGTATATATACAGATATCTGGAATGGACTCGAGAGTAAGGGAAATATCGTTCCGGTAGGTATTTATTTATGTGTGTTAAAATCTAAAGGGGCCAGTATCTTAAATACCATAAAGATGCTTCGAGTATATTAGATTTCTATCTCGGTGCTTCTTTGAAAAGCAACAAAAAGGGTCAAGTCTTCAATTTTCAATTATTGATTTTTTTGTTTTATCATATGAAATTTTCCATTCTAAGAAGTCCTTGACTATTCCTTTGTCATTAGTTAGAATAAGATATATATTAAATGGAGGATATTAAATGCCTATAATAATTTCAAAAAATGGGAAGGATACGAAGAGGGTGGAGAAGTAATTGAGAAGAAGATGTCCAATGTTTAGATTTGACCCTATAAGTTCAGGGATGAGTTTACTGCATTTATAAGGATGTATTAACTATGTTAAATGAGAGAAAAATAGGAGGTAATATGTTTAGAAGATTATTCTTTGTTTTGTTGTCTGTTTTAGTCCTATCAGTAATTTGTTTCGCACAAGAAAATCCGGCAGAAGATCAGAAATTAACTGCAGAAGAGATTAAGATTTGTACTGCTATTGAAGATAGGGAACCAGTAGGGGTTGATACTATCTTTGCTGATACCTTAGAGAAGTTATACTGTTTTACTAAAATTGTCGGAGCGACAGATACTACGTCAATTTATCATGTATGGTATTTTGGCGATGAGGAAAAAGCAAAAGTAAATTTGCCAATAAAATCGAGTTCATGGCGTACATGGAGTTCCAAAATTATTGCAAAGGATTGGATGGGTAAATGGCATGTAGAAATTACTACTGAGGAAGGAGATTTATTGGGAAAGAAAGAATTTGAAATACATAAAATAGAAGAGGCACCCGAAGAATAAACAATAAAGAACAAGCTGTTGTATGCTTAATAAGATTTTATAATTTATAGATTTATAGGGACGGTGCTCCTAGGTGAATAGCTTCACATTTCACTGGATGGGCCCATGTGGAAAAGTGAAGGTATTGCACCCCAATGAAATAATTCCTCATTTCATGGGACAGGTGGGGCAAGCTTGACCCATTATTAAGTAGATACTCACTTCATGGGGCAGGCCCCATGTGGAATAGTGAAACATTCCATCCCAGAGTAATAGCGTTGCATTACACGGGACAAGTGGGGTAAACTTTTTGACATTTTTCTTTCTAAAAAGTTAGGAAGTAGGGGAGAGTGGTTCTAATTACCCATTTATGTCTGTAATAAAAATGGGTAGTTAGCGAATGACTGGGGAATTGACTGTACTACCAAGAGCCAATAAAATCGAGATGGTAATAAATATTCCATAAATTCTTGCTTTTATAATTAATTTTGTTATTTTCATATTATGCAAGAAGCAGGATATAAGAGATTAGGAAGAATGTTAGTCGCTTATGCAAAAGATAAAGGATTATAAAACGCTAGATAAAAAAGATCATATGAATGATTATTTAGTGTATAATAATATAAAAATGATATTGCTTAAATCTCATTTTTTCTTATGATTTAAGGGAAAGAAGATGTGTAAAATGGCAACTATAGAGAGATATTCGTCTAATGGAGTTTTGAAATTATACTGTCACACTGCCTGCCTAGTGAAATGTGTAACTATTTCATAGAGGTCAAGCACCGAGCTAGAAATTATATACGACAAAACTTCTAAAAATTGAGTAGTTGACACTATCCCCTTTTCCTAAATTCCACATTGCGATTTACCACCGAAGCTTAGCGTAGAAGGTTCACTAAGGCAAAAGAAATGTGCCCCCTTTTTGTTCTGTTCAAATTATAAGACCTTAATCCTGTATGATTAAATGAATGTCAAATGTTGAGACCTGACCCCTCTTTTATGTCTAAGCCAAGTCCCTTGGCGACGCGGCTACCGTACTCGGGATCAGCCCTGTAGAAGAGGGCTGTTTGACGCAGCTGGATCTTCTTCTTGGCGTTGCCAAGATGGTCTACAATATTTCCAATGAGGTGTTTCCTCGCTTCGTCTGTCATAACCTTTCTGTAGAGATTTCCAGCCTGGACGAAGTCGTCGTTGGGATGAACAAACTTTTGACGCGCAGCCTTTCCCGAAAATTCCAGTGCTGGTTCCGCCATATCAGGTTCTGGTTCAGGACCTTCAAAGCTATTTGGATAGTAGTTTGGCATTCCACCGAAATTGCCATCCACTCTCATGGCTCCGTCCCGCTGGTAGGTATTGACCTTGACGCCTCTCGGTGAATTCACCGGTATCAGGTGATAGTTCGGTCCAAGGCGGTACCGCTGCGCATCGTGATAGAATACGATCCGTCCCTGGAGCATCTTATCCGGTGAGGGCCCGATGCCTGGTACGAAGTTACCGGGACAGAAGGCTGCCTGCTCTACCTCGGAGAAGTAATTCTTCGGATTCTGGTTCAAAACCATCTTCCCTACGGGGATCATCGGAAAATCTCCATGGGGGAGTACCTTGGTGACATCAAAGGGATTGAATTTATAATTCTTTGCCTGCTCCGGTTTCATGACCTGAATCTGGACATTCCATGCCGGGAATTCACCCTTTTCGATCGCGTTGAAGAGGTCTTTGGTAGCATGGTCGGGATTCTCGCCCGAAAGTTTCAGTGCCTCTTGCCTCGTCAGGTTCTTGATCCCCTGCGCTGTCTTAAAGTGGATCTTCACCCAGAAGTATTCACCTTTCTTGTTCCACCATTTGAAGGTATGTCCTCCATACCCGTTCATGTGCCGGTGGTTACAGGGTGTTCCCCGGTCCGAGAAGAGGATCGTAACCTGGTGGATTGATTCCGGTGTGAGGGAAAGGAAATCCCAGAACATATCGGCATCTTTCAGGTTCGTCAGGGGATTTCGCTTCTGCGTATGGATGAAGTCAGGGAACTTTATGACATCGCGTATGAAGAATACCGGCGTATTGTTACCAACCATGTCATAGTTTCCCTCTTCGGTATAGAATTTCACCGCGAAACCACGCGGATCCCGGGCAGCATCAGCAGAACCCTTTTCTCCGCCAACCGTGGAGAATCGCGCAAATACCTCAGTGCGCTTGCCGATCTCAGACAGGAACTTTGCCCTCGTATATTTGGTAACATCGTGCGTGACCTCGAAATAGCCCCAGGCTCCCGTACCCTTTGCGTGCACCACGCGCTCGGGGATGCGCTCACGGTTGAAGTGCGCGAGCTTCTCGGCTAAATAGACATCTTCCATGATGGTTGGTCCGGTAGTACCGATGGTCTTGCTGTTCTGGTCGTCATCGATTGGCCTACCGAAATTGCTGGTCAGGTTATCCTTCTTTTTTTTCATGGTAAACCTCCTTTATTACGTTTAATTATGTTTATTCTTCGTCTTCGTTCAACAACTATGTTTCAACGATAGCTGATTGAGCTATCTTGTCCTGTTTCTGCTCTATCTTACTACAAATATACTACGCTGGATGAATTTGTCAAGAAAGAAAGGAAATCGGGGAAATGGTGCCAGGCTAAGATATACTAAAACCCTTGACATCATTACAGTTTTCTTGTATAATTACCCAGAATTAAAGACAAATTAGTAAGAAAATATAAAGGGTTCAGGTCTTGATTTTTGAATTATTTAAGGCAGATAAGAGATGGGGTTGCCCCCTTGTAGAATAGCTTTGCATTCCGCGGGGTAAACTTTTGACATTTTTCTTATTTAAATAAGTATTCGAGAACTTAGAAAAATAGAGGGTCCAGTCTGGACATTTGATATTTTGGAAAATAATTGGTACTATTTAAGTAGCATTACAATAAAAACAACTGGATGGGTTGATAGTGTCAAATTCCCTCAATTCTTTGGTACATTTCTAGACGACAGAAAAGCGTATAAATTAGGTAGTCATAACTGAATGAATTTAGTTCAGTTATTGACAAAATATGCTTGTCATTGTATAATACAAAAATAAGTATAGAATCAAGTATTTTTGTTTTGATTAAGTTATCACAATTTATTATTAATTCACAAGGAGAAGGTAATGAAGAGATTACTTCTATTAATGATTCTGGTAATAACAGTTTCTGCCCAAGAGGTGTTTAAGAAGGTTAAAATTGACCGTAAATCCGAAAGTAATCTTGCCACACTTTTTGAAAAACTGCCTCAGAACATTGAGGTATTCATTACATCTGACAGTATATATATTATAGAAGCTATTTACCCTGATCAAAAATTAATAAAGAGGTTGACACCTGCTGAGTATCGTGATTTGCTTGCAAAAAAACCACCAAAGATGATAGCTTTTGAGAATGCGCGCGTACCATATCTAATTGGGCAGACGTTTCATGGAATTACTCTTTATTCGTGGGGTATACCTGTAACCTTTGGAATAGAAGATAAAAGTGCAGTATTAATTGGTCTTTTTACGCCATTGGTATATACATCAACTCACTTTTTATTGACTAGAGATAGTCACATTTCGAACGGTGCTGCCTACGGTTCATTCCTGGGTGGTATGGAGGGGGCAGCTCATGGTGGATTACTTTTTAAATCTGAAAAGGGTGTATTTCCTGTTAGCTTTGCTGAAAATATGGTAGATTATACGTTAGGGCAAATGATGAATTTTACTCCAGCAATGTATCAAAGGAAGTTTAATCATTGTGCATATAGTTATTACCATTACTTTGCTCTAAAGACATTGATTGTAGGTTGGGATGAATGGGATGACAAGGAAGATATTAAGCAGATGGGGACCCTTCTTTCTTTGGGAGAAGGATATTCATCACTTTTTCTTTCAAAAAATTCAGGAAACTTAACATTCGGAGATGCTCTTTTTGAATTTAGAGCTGGTGTACTGGGTGCTGAGGTTTTACCTCTTATTCTTGCGACATATGACCTCCACCGCGAGGAACAGACAGATGAACGTATTTATGCAGCTAGCTCGCTGCTTGGTCATGGACTAGGTTATGTATTGGGTAGAAAACTAACTAGAGACTATGATCTTTCTGGTGCCTCGGGTATAATGATTTGGATTCTTCCGTATCTTGCTCATGGTGCAGCCGGGGGTCTTGCGGTTCTCACTGAGAATGAAGGTCTTATTAAATCCTATCCAGTGATATATCTCTCGATGGATATTGCCCTAACCTATTTAGCCTATAAGGCATTTGTCCAAAAAACCATAGGTATAGGTAAATCAGATGTTCCTAATTTCAACATAGCGATCAATCCGATGTGTTTTATACTCAAGGGAAAAAGTACAAGTAAAGTGCCTTTTTTCATGATGTCATATAACTTCTAAAGTGATAATACATTAGATATTCACTCATGAGAAATAAAGGGGTGATGGCGGGTGATAACGGGTGATAGGGTCAGACCTTGAAATGTGAAAAGGTTGTCCGGGGTCGGTGCCCCATGTGGAATAGCTTCGCATTCCACCCCAATGAAATAATTCCACATTTCATCATACAGTAATAGCTACGCATTACATATGACAAGTAGGACAGGTGGGGCAAGCTTGACCCATTATGAAGTAGATACTCACTTCACCCTGATGTAATAGTAGACATTACATTGGGCAGGTGGGGCAGGCCCCATGTGGAATAGTGAAACATTCCACCCCAATGAAATAATTCCACATTTCATGGGGCAGGTGGGGTAAACTTTTTGACATTTTTCTTTCTAAAAAGTTAGGAATAAGGGAGAGTAATCCTAATTACCCATTTATGTCCGTAACATATTTGGATAATAAGAAATTCAATCTTGCAAAACTTTGAAAAAGACGGTGATTTAGACCTCTATATTACATCTCTTTCCACTAACTCTTCCCTATTAACTAAAACAACATCAACTGTTTTCCTTATCTTATCAGTACTACCTTTCTACCTATAATCTCATTTCCTTGACTTAGTCTTAAAAAGTAGATACCCGATGGAAGTTCTGAAAATTGCTCTTCATGATAACCGTTCTCCTCCCCCTCTATACTCTTTATCATTCTTCCATCTATGGTGTAAAGCGTTATCTTATAAGGTGCTAACTTTTTTATTCCATATGAAAAGGAAATCTTATCCTTATTTATAGTATAGACATTCAAAAATGTCTTGTTTATAAGGTTCCTATCTGCTATGCCGGTAGGGTCAAAACTTCCTCCAAGGACTACGGGTGATGAACAGAAATTACCATTTACATCTGTGATTGTCACCCCATCAGGTGTTATTGTATCTCCCACTGCTATTGTAGGTAATAAGGTATTCGTCGTAAGATTGATTGTTAACTGGTCTCCATTTAGGTTCCAACCGCAAATTCCTACAATACCCATCCCATCAAGCCATGAGTGTCCACCTGAGAGAGAAAGCGCACTGTTTATGTTTGTGTTGTCTATTGTCGGTTTATTCGTTGGCTCGGAAAAGTATAGAATTACATAATCATCATCGTCTATTCCTGGTACAGCATTTACCCCATCAAAAGCGACCGCCGAATCTATGACAGGTGGGACTAAGTCCTTTACATATAAAGTCTTTGATATGGTATCATTTGCAGGATTCATATCAGAGGTTATAATGGAGAATCTTAGAGTTAAATCCATAGGATTAGAGGGGGTATCCCATTGGGTAAAACTCACCGTTGTGCTATCACCTGAAGTAAGATTATAAACAGATTGTAAATCGCTGTAAATGTGGACCCCTGCCGAGTCTATAAATGTAACGACATCAAAATCTGCAGTATACTCATAAGAGTTATTTCTAACAAGAATCCCGGGGATATAGGTCGTATCAATAGATACAGTATCCGGTGGAGAAACAATAGAAAGGATACCTGCATCCTTATATTTTGCATACTTCACCGTGAGATAGTCGCTGCTTCCGCCAATGTCGGAATATCCTGTAACATAGACATTACCGCTGCCATCAACCGCTATACCGAAGGCTTCATCTTCATCACCGTTGTCAAGGGTATCTGCCCAGACGATATTGCCAAGAGAATCATACTTCACTGTGAGATAATCATCGTCTCCGCCAATGTAGGAATATCCTGTAACATAGACATTTTTATTTCCATCAATCACTATACCGTAGGCATAATCATAATTACTGATGTCAAGGGTATCTTCCCAGACAATACTGCCAAGAGAATCATACTTCACCGTGAGATAATTATTGCTTCCGCCAATGTCGGACATTCCTGTAACGTAGACATTACCGTTGCCATCAACCGCTATACCCTTGGCATAATCCGAACTGCCCTTATCAAGGGTGGCTTCCCAGACAATACTGCCAAGAGAATCATACTTCACCGTGTGATAATCATTGTTTCCGCCAATGTAGGAATATCCTGTAACATAGACATTTTTATTTCCATCAACCACTATACCGTAGGCATAATCATTACTGCCGTTGTCAAGGGTATCTGCCCAGACGATATTGCCAAGAGAATCATACTTCACTGTGAGATAATCACCATTTCCGCCAATATTGGACCTTCCTGTAACATAGGCATTACCGCTGACATCAACCGCCATACCCTCGGCATAATCCGAACTGCCATTGTCAATGGTATCTACCCAGACAATATTGCCAAGAGAATCATACTTCACTGTGAGATAATCACGGTTTAAACCATTCCATGAAGATCCTGTAACATAGGCATTACCGCTTCCATCAATCGCTATACCCTTGGCTTCATCCGCACTGCCGTTGTCAAGGGTATCAGCCCGGAGAATATTGCCTGAGGTGCCATACTTCACCGTGAGATAGTCACCATCTCCGCCAATGTTGGAATATCCTGTAACATAGACATTACCGCTGACATCAACCGCTATACCGTAGGCTTCATCTTCATCACCGTTGTCAATGGTATTTGTCCACTCAATCACATACTGCTGTGCCCCCAATGGAATGGCAACCAATAAAACCAACAACACTGCAAATATATACTTCATAAATACCTCCTATTTTTAGATAATAGATGGTAGAGAACATCCCTTACTCTTCCCTACTAACTATTCTCATAAATACATAAATAATCAGTAAACCCCGTCATTGCATCTAAAAAACATAAAGTAAAATGATAATTTGTCAAGTATACTATGGGGTCGGTGCGGGAAAGTTCATGCACATGGTGGTACAGTCAGGAGGGTTAGGAAATTGAATATAATGTCAAAGGAAAGCACTAAAAGATTAAAAGTTATGATTAAAGGGTTGAAAAATAAAAGAGGGGCCTATA
>Ga0315541_1000226_pt1 | contig 59892 bp, 45 predicted proteins | sample SalMarSW160190MG_FD_203095 | JGI IMG/M metagenome (GOLD analysis project Ga0315541, IMG submission 203095) | Salt marsh sediment microbial communities from the Plum Island Ecosystem LTER, Massachusetts, United States - Salt Marsh Sediment SW1601-190 ... | reverse complement strand
CTTATGGATGAGTTTGTATGATGTAGTCGCTGATTATTTATGGAGCTATTAAATCGAAAAAAACTTCCTAACTGCTGAAATAAAAAATAAAGGAGGATAAAACATGATCATAATGATAGACAATTATGATTCATTCACTTACAACCTAGTACAATATCTGGAGCAAATCGGCTCTAGCGTCAAGGTTATCCGGAACGACGTCGCCTCCATTTCAGATCTTATTTCATGGAGTCCAACCGGAATTGTTATATCACCCGGGCCGGGCAGGCCTGAAAATGCAGGAATATCTCTTCCGGTAGTAAAACACTTTTCCGGAAAGATCCCAATTCTTGGTGTATGCCTTGGCCATCAAGCCATTGCAGCTGCTTTTGGCGGGAAAGTGGTCTCCGCCAAAAAGCTCATGCACGGAAAAACATCCATGATACACTCTGACGGGAAAATGCTGTATCAGGGGATTCGTAACCCTTTTGAAGCAATGCGGTATCACTCACTGGCTGTTTCAAGAGAAAGTTTTCCTGAATGTCTGCGGATAAGCTCGGAATCAGAAGACGGGGAGATTATGGGAATCAGACATGTAAAGCATCCCACAGAAGGAATTCAATTTCACCCGGAATCTATTATGACCCGCGTGGGCAAACGGCTTCTGAGGAATTTTCTCAACGGAGTGGGTTGAGTGGTTGAGTGAAAAACAACACGTGACTCATTTCAATGCCTAATACAGTAGGAAGGACCATTATGTTTAGGGAAAATCTTGATAAAATCATACATCGAATCGACCTGAGTGAAACTCAAATGTCTCAAATGATTACAGAAATCTTTTCAGGAAATGTTACCGATGCACAGATCGGCGCACTGATGGCGGCACTGGCAACCAAAGGAGAAACTTTTGAAGAACTTGCCGGAGCGGCTCGAGCCATGCGCCGTAAAGCACATCGTATTCAAGCGCCGGCCGCAACCATTGTAGATACCTGCGGAACCGGTGGAGACGCATCACAAACATTTAATATCTCCACAACCACGGCTTTTGTTGTGGCCGGCTGCGGGGTGACCGTGGCTAAACATGGGAATCGATCGGTATCCAGTCAATGTGGCAGTGCAGATCTTCTGGAAGTGCTTGGGGTAAAACTTGATACTGACCCTGAAATCGTGGAAGAGGCGGTTCAGGAAATCGGTATCGGTTTTCTTTTTGCCCCGCTTTATCACGGTGCCATGCGCCATGCGGCCAGAGCAAGAAAAGAGTTGGGTCTGCGCAGTATTTTTAATATGCTGGGCCCGCTCACAAATCCCGCCGGAGCCAATTGCCAGCTTATCGGTGTATACGCACCTGAACTAACTGAAATGTTTGCACATGCATTACACCTTCTTGGAACAAAAAGAGCTTTTGTGGTTCATGGGCATGACGGACTGGATGAAATTTCTGTTTGCGCTCCCACCCGCATCTCCGAATTAAAAGAAGGTCTCGTTCGAACTTATGATATTTCCTCTGAACAATTTTTCGGTAAATTATCGGATTCAAACGAACTTCTGGGTGGTAATCCCGAAGAAAACGCTAAAATAACCCGCAATATATTAGATGGCGAAAAAGGACCGAAACGGGATGTTGTCCTGATTAATTCCGCTGCAGCTCTTGTTGCGGCAGGACAGGCAGAAAATCTCCGGGAAGGAATCCACATGGCTGAAATTTCTATTGACAAAGGCGCCGCTGCCGAAAAAATGCAAGCGCTTATTAAATACACACAGGAAAACGGATAACAATATAACTAAAATCGAATTTTTTTCTAAAGTTATTGCAACCAAATTCCGATAACAAATCTGAGGCAAAAAAATTATGGTAATATCAGCTTATCATGTCAATAATGTTCTGCGGGTTTATGGAGACCAGCTTCGCCAAAGTAAAATCTCCAGCAGACTAAAGAATACCGATTCCAGCACACCGGACAGGATCAGTATATCTTCAAATGCCCGACGGAAAACTATTATTGATAATATTACCACTAATATTATTAATAAAATCACTCAATACGGGCCTCACGATAATGTTGAGAAAGAAGTGTTTGAAAAACTTGAAAATGAATATGGAGCACATCTGACGATAAGCGGGGATAGCCCCAAAAAACTTGTATTCAAGGAAATTGACGAACATGGTGAAACAATAAATTCACTTTCCATTGAAGATTCTAGTATTTTAACGAATAAATTAAAAGAAATCACCGAGGAAACCTTAGATAAAAATATGAGGTAGGAGTTAAAGGATCATATAATGAAAATTGACGATAGAGTTATTAACTATGAAATCAGTAAGCAACTCCCTAAATCCACACAAAATGCTACGGAGGTAAACAAGGAAAAGCAGCTTTCCGATGAACAAAAGTGTGATAGGAACGCTGAATCAGGACAGGACACTATTGTTAACCTTTCCCCGGCCTTAAAAGAGACTCAACTTGCAAAGGAGATTATTTCATCTGAACCGGATATCAGAGAAGACAAGGTCTTTGAACTCAAACAAAAAATTGAATCCGGAAAATACACCATTGACAACAATGCTGTTGCGGATAAGCTTGTAGATTCCTTTATTGATGAAATTTTTTAAACATATTATTTCAATAAAAAAATAGGGGGTTACGATTTACCCCCTATTTTTTTGCCTGCCTAAAATCATTTTTCGTATAAAAAACATCATTCCAATATTCCATGTATTGGGCAAAAACTCAAGTTCCTCAATTTCCTTTAAACTTTAATAAGTTGTATAATTTCCGAGACGTATAACTATTCAGCTTCCTTCCTGAAAACAAAGGAATGCGGTGCAATGGCGGTAAGATCTTTTGGTTCAAAAGGAAGAAATTCATGGGATCCGATGATCAGAAATCCATAAGGCGCGAGACTATCGAGTATTTTTCTGAAAGCCTTTTTTTTCATCAGATCTTCATAATAGGTCAGAACATTATTCCGTAAAAAAATGATATCAAATTTTGATCCAGGGGGATCGGAAAGCAGATGATGTGTTTTCCATATAACATCTTTCTTCAGTGAAGCATTAACTTCAAAAAGTTTTTTTCCTTTCTTTTTTATAAAATATGTGGATTGAAATTCTTTTGTTACCTCTTTGAGACTGCTGGATGAATAAATTCCGGCGCGGGCTTTTTCGAGGTAGACAGGATTTATATCTGTAGCAATTACTTCAAGTTTCGGTAGATGACCAAAACTATTTTTCAAGCAATCCCAGACGATTTTAAAAGTGTACACCTCATCTCCACACGCACAGCCGGCCGACCAGACATTAATTTTTTCTATATTTTTATCAATAAGGTCGGGTAAGTACTTTTTTTCAAGGGACTTCCAAAATTCTCTGTCTCGAAAAAAACGGCTGATGGAAACCGTCAGCATAAGTTCACATTTTTTTCTGACTTCATCGCTCTTGTCCAGTTCCGCCAGATAAGTTGTGATGTTGTAACATCCCAGGGCGTTCATGTGTTTTTTTATCCGTTTTTTGACCCCCTTGCGGACTTTGCGGTATCCTGACCAAGAAAAACCGAATCGATTAAGCAGCTGGCGAAATTGCTGATCATCCATAGAGTCATTTTTATCTTGGTGAAAAAATTGTGCAAGAGATTTTTTTTCTCAGAGCTTTCCGATCGCCTATAAGTTGGGCGATTCTTTACGAAGAGATATGTCGAGATGCTTTACAGGCAGGATAAGAGAAATAATCCAAAAAAAAAGGGCGATTCACTTGAATCGCCCTATGAAAAGGTTGTGGAGAAAGGTTGACAATCCTACAGGGCCATGTCTCATTTAAAGGTTGTTGAGAAAAATTGACAATCCTACAAGGCCCGACCGAAAAATCCGATTTCCCGCAATGCCGTTATTAACACCGGAGTGCATCATCATTTTATTTTAAGTTTTGAAGACTCTCGGCAGAAAAGATGCACGCACACCCGAGAAACCTTTTTTTATTTGAAAATTTATTTAAGCAAAAACCATGCAAAAACATATATTTTTTTAAATAAAATTTATAATAAATCAATATATGTTTATATATCAGATTGTTATATTAATAACCCAAATTAAATGGTAACCCATGTTTTGACAATATTTGACAAATTTCGTGTCATTTTTTGACAGGTCCGTCACTATTTCAACCAAGTTAGGGATAAAATATTTTGGAGTTGAAGTTATAACAGGACAATAAAGATTATGAAAATTTTTTCATAATATTAGGCAGTTTATTTCATATTTTTAACTGTTTTTTATGAACCGGCACGGAGGTTTTTTGTCGTACGATCATCTTAAAGACTTAATATCACTATTAATTTTCCTTAGCCATTAAATATCATACTTTTTTGCACAATTTTTGCATTAACCAAATAAAAACAAAAAATTCAGGATGAAAAATATGACCCAGTTAAACCCCATATCCGAAGAAATGAGTAACATTTCAGAACATTACGTTTTTACATCACGATTAAAGCTTCTTATTATTATGGCCAAGGCTTATTTAAATGGTTATCCACTTGGAAAATATAGAAAACAAGCCATTGCAGAAAATGCAAATCAAGTCTTTTATCATTCACTTAAATTAGTAAGCGAATATGCCGCTCTAAAAGACCACGGATTAGATACGCAAACACATACCTTTTCTAAGATAGAAACCCCCGAAGAAAATATATTTTATCAAAGAGTTCAACTCCTTGCGGTTATGGCGAAAACCATGGTAAGAGACCGCCCCATAAATAACTTCAGGAAAAAAGCCTTTACTGATAATTTGAACAAAATCTGTGAGGCACTCGTTTTTACCTTTAAAATCAATGAAATGAACTTTCTGAAAGTTGCGTAATCAAAAAGCCGATCTTTTCAAACATGCCCACCCGCACCTTGACACCTATCAGATAAACAAATAAACATGTCCTTTCGAAAATAAATTGCAATAGACAATATGTCTATTATATATAATCTGAATATGAAATCTAAAGGATTAATCGTTTTCGACATGGATGGCGTCCTGGTTGATGTCTCAAAATCATACCGTGACACGGTAAGACAAACCGCCAGATTATTTTTCAAGGGAGCGGGATCATGGAAAAATTTACCCGATCCTTTGTTTTCCTTAACAGATCTTGCCAGAGTTAAACAAAGCGGAGGCCTGAATAATGATTGGGACTTGACTTTTTTAGTGATAAGCCTTCTATTCACTTTGGTAAAAGGTCCAACAGACCCGCAAGATCCGGACCCCTGGATCCGGCATAATAAAGTGATCGGCAGTTGCGATGTTACGGCCCTGGAACAGTTTTTAAACTCCACAAAAAACCCGGTAGCCTCTCTGTTGAAAAAAAAAGGAGAACCAAAGCATGAATTCATTACCGGCCTTTTCACCGGCGATGTTGGAAGCGGAAATATTATAAAGCAAATTTTTCAAGAGATATATCTTGGAAAGGAGATGTTTGAAGCCACCTATGGAATTCCGGCAAAAATATACCACGAAAAAGGATATATAAACAGAGAAAAACTTTTGGTTGACAGATCCATCCTTGAAAGCCTCTCAAAAAATCATATTCTGGCCATCGCCACAGGACGTCCCAAAGCCGAGGCCGACTACCCTTTAGATTTTTTCGGTCTGAGAAAGTTTTTCAACGTTATCTACACTCTTGACGACTGTATTAAAGAAGAGCAAAAAATATACGAAAATGAAAAAAAAAGAGTTTCCCTCAGCAAACCCAATCCTTATATGCTTGATGCCGTTGCCAAGATCCATAAACATAACGTCTCCAAATTCTATTACGTTGGGGATATGCCGGATGATATGGTAGCCGCCTCAAGATCCAGAACAGGATTTGCCGGTATCGGAATTCTTATATCATCATCTAACAAGGACACGCTGAAAGAGGACCTGTTACAGGCAGGTGCAGATTGTATTATTGAAGATTTCGAGGAACTAAAAAACATCATACCCTAATCGCGCCAAATTCGATTGGGCGTTATCCGGTATTGGTTAGAAGCCATTTCAAAACCTTCCTGTGCAAAATGCTCAAACCAACGAAAGGAAGGTTTTGAAACAGCTTCTATTGATTTCAACAAATGGTAAAATTTCAGTGACATTCAAATATGATTCCTCGACAAATGAAATATTTGCCTTATAAAAACCTTAAATACAGGTTCGATTTTGAAATCGGTTACCTTACAAAGAGCCCCTGTAGAGAATGTGAGAAAAGAAAAGATTTCCCTGATTGTATAGACGATTGCGACAAGCTCGACAAAATACACACCATTTTGTGTGAAGCCATATCGTGTTCAAAACGCGTTTAATCTGTCGAATCAGAAGGAGGACTGTATGACCGGCATGAAACTAAATGATATCCCCGCCTGGAAGAAATTGATCCATCATGCTGATATCATGAATCGTCCTGAAAAACATCTCAAATATCTTATAAAAGAAAAAGATCGACTTATAAATTTCTCTTTAAATGGCGCCGGTATCTTTTATGATTTTTCACGCCAGCGGTTAGATGGTCAGACCATGGAACTTTTGTTCGAACTTTCTGAAGCCCGGAGACTAAAAGAGCAGTTTACTGCCATGGTCCGTGGAGAAAAGATCAATACAACTGAAAACAGGGCGGCTCTTCACACGGCAGCAAGGAATTTTTCAGGCAATCCGGTTTTTGTTGAAGGCAAAAATGTAATGCCTGATATAATTAGGGTAAGAGATGATATCAAACGGTTTGCATCAAAAGTTCATGGCGGGAAAATAACCGGGTCAACCGGCAAACCGTTTAAACATATTGTTGTCATCGGAATCGGTGGATCATATCTGGGAACTCAATTTGTCGCCCAAGCATTAGATCCGCTGGCAGATAAACATATTGAAATCATGTTTCTTTCAAACGTGGACATCCATAATTTTGGGTCGATTGCCTCGGCTATTGATCCTGAGACCACCCTGTGGATCGTCATCTCAAAAAGCTACACAACGGCCGAAACCATGGCCAATACCCATCAGGCGTATGCCTTTATGGCGGAGAAAGGGCTTGATCCTGCCCGACATTTTGTAACGGTTACCAGTATGGGATCTCCGGGAGATGACCCTTCAAATCCTGTCCTTTCTTCATTTCACATGTTCGATTTCATCGGTGGAAGATACAGTGTTACCTCAGCGGTGGGCGGGGTGCCGCTGAGTCTGTATTTAGGGTATGAACGCTTTGAACGGTTTTTGAAAGGCGCTCAAGATATGGACTTTCATGCTCAAAATGCCCCGGTGGAAGAAAATATTCCCCTAATTGCCGCTCTTGTTTCAATCTGGAATAATAATTTCCTGGGATATCCTGCTCATGCCATCATCCCCTACGCATCTCCGCTATCCAAACTGGCCGCTCATATCCAGCAACTTAACATGGAAAGTAACGGCAAATCAGTTACACAAGACGGTGAACCGCTGGATGAACCTTCGGGAAATATTATTTTTGGAGAGCCGGGAACCAATGCACAGCATTCATTCTTTCAACTGGCACATCAGGGCCGTGCTTTTCCCATCGACTTTATCGGTGTAATCAATCCCCATTTTACACAGTATCAGAGTCAATCAAAAGGGGTCACCAATCACCAGGAACTCTGGTCGAATCTGATTGCACAGCCCCAAGCCCTTGCAAGGGGAAAGAAGGACACAAAACCGGCAAAATCTTTTTCCGGTAACCGACCGTCATCAACACTTATTTTAAATGATTTTTCACCGGAAAATATCGGCCGACTGCTTTCCTTTTATGAGGCTAAAACAGTTTTTGAAGCTTTTGTATGGGGTATAAATCCCTTTGATCAGTTCGGCGTGGAGCTGGGCAAAACCCTTGCTACAAATATCCGAAAACAGATGGCACTAAAAAATCAGAACGATGAACACCGCTTTGATGACGTGGATCCCATAACCAGATTTTATCTGGAGACGCTGTTCTCCGACAAGTGATTGGATACTGTACTTTTCTTTCTCCTAGATTGCGCCAAAAGACTGCAAAACCTGTCAAAGATTAGATCAGTAATTGCCAAATTTTGTCAAAATACGATGTTATTTTGACGCGTCACGGGAATTTTTTTCTTTCTGCCCTTTCCTTTCCTTCCTGACTTTTCCTGTTAAAGGCTTAATAACCTCTTAAAATCAAATAATAATTCATATATTACACCCGAACCGCTCACCTGGCACATATATTGCTTAAAAAATATTTATTCCGGTTTGTATAGAGTTGTTTTTCCGAATTCCGTTGATAATATAGTACAGGTATTCTGATTTTGAGACCTTTGAAAGCTGAATACTTGACTGAAAATTAAGGAGTCACGCCATGGATCACAATCAAAATCCGATTCATACCAAAGGCGATAGAAATATCTTTTGCCCTTATTACAGGAATTGTCTGGATTATGCGGTCGAGCTTCGCTGGAAATATTGGGCCTGTTTGGATTGTCAGCATAAAAAAAAGGGGAAGTTTCTTACAGACGTCCTATTGTTGCCCACGGACACGGGTCCTTATTACTCGCTTCCACCGTCGGTGTATAAGAAAGTAACACATGATTTATTATAGCCAGCGGGTTATCCCCTGATGTGACAAACTGCAAGAGGATAAATCGGGTGCACTCCTTTTACAAAAATATTTAACCGATTTTATCACCCTTCATACGAATTTTTAACACACGAATATTTAATTTGAGTCATAAATATCCCAATGCGAAAAAAGGTGCACTTGAACTTTGGTTATCATTTTAACCCGAATATTTCATGAAATATCCGGGTTAGGTGAATAAATAAAAAATTTACGACTCTGGTTAAATGAATCCTCAAATTTTTGCGATTTACAAAAAAAACTTCCAATGATATGGAGTTAGAGCCTAACCGTGAAAAAAAACAGAGATCGTTGGCTCCGTAAGACAACGGGCGTCAAATCTTCACCATTCATATCTTTGGAGTATTACCATGACATATTTATCCAAAACATTGCAGGAGTTGTTTTCAAAACAAACAAAAAATGCTCCAACTTTAGAAGAATGTATGAAGTGTGAACCTTCAGGAGGTATATCGCATCATTGTTGCAGGACTCCCGGCTTTGCAATGCATGAAAACGTCCAGCTTATATATTCAGAATATGTAAACCATTTGTGGGAAGCGGTTCCGTATGGAAACAAGAACTTAAGTTTTGATCAGTTTATGCAGTTCTATTTCACACAAGTAATATTTACTTCTATTATTGGTGGAGACAAGTTTTTGCTTAAATTGTACTTTCCAAAAATTATCGATTACACAGTGATACCCAATGACACAACAGACAAGATGCACATTTTCGGGCCCAGAATAATGCCGGATGCCGATCTGGATCTTCTTGTGAGTTTTCCGGATGATTTTCATAACTTTTATACAAAGAGAAATTACGAAAGACCAACAAATCAAGGATGTGTGTTTTTACACAGGGGGAAAGATTTTCAAATAAAGCATAGCAAAGGGTGTTTGTTGCATGCAGAGGGCTCGACAGAGCGGATTACGACGAAACCCATTGATTGCGTTTCTTTCAATTGTAAGCTGAAAGACAGCGAAAAGGAAAAGGAACAAAAAAAAGCAATCTATTTTGGAGAATTACTTCTGCAATTCGGCACGTTTTTATAAAAGATTTTTTTTGCCGGAAAATAGTTTCTCCATAGCCTTGTCATGCTCAGGGGTATGATGACATAGGGCCTGATAGGCCGCAGAAAGTTCAAGAACTTCCTCCAATCTCCTTCCTTGTGAATGATTGAATAGACGTTTTGCCAGACGAAGAATATTTGAAGGGTGCTTTGCAATTTCAAAAGCGATTTCCGTGCACCGCTGAATAAGATTTTCCGGTGAGGTAACTTCGCTCACCAGGCCAATCCGCTCGGATTCATGCGCATCGATTATCCTGCATGTAAATGCAAGCTCACACGCTCTGGAAAATCCTATGATACGGGGTAGAAAAAATGCTCCGCCATCACCGGAGATCAGACCAACGGAAACAAAGGTTTCTCCGAAACGGGCGGTTTCGCTGGCGATACGGATATCGCACATGCATGCTAAATCACAACCCGCACCTATAGCCGGACCGTTGACTGCCGCTATGGTGGGAACGTCCAGATAATATAACGCCAAAGGAATGCGCTGGATGCCTTTGCAGTAATTCTTGCGCAACTGCTCAGGATTGCCTGAGAACATCCCTTGCTTATGATACATATCCTTAACGTTGCCGCCGGCCGAGAAAGCTGAACCCGCGCCGGTGACAATCATGACGTTAATATCATCATTTTTCTGAACGCTTTGGCATGCCTCCTCGATTTCATTGATGATTATTTCACCGGTTATGGCATTTCGGATATCGGGTCGATTTAATGTTAAATACGCAACAGATCCCTTTTCCTCAAATATTATCTCTTGATATTTCATTGTTACACTCCTTAACTTTAGTCATTTTAAATGTTACATCTCAATAAATTATGGATTCGGGTCATTATCAACATTTAATACACCAGAACTTATCTAGAATTTACTTCTAAATTTCCGGCACTGAATCATCCGGTTTTCCCCACAGGGCATCTTTAAGCCCTGATGTTCGCTCGATTTTACGGGATATTGTCGTTTTTAATACATCTTCCGTAGCCCAAATCGACACTGTTTTTCTGGTCCTTGTTATTCCCGTGTATAACAGTTCCCGGGTTAACACAGGGTAATCACGGTCCGGCAGAATTAAAAGAACATGATCAAACTCCGACCCCTGGCTCTTGTGAACGGTCATTGCATAAACCGTTTCGTGTTCCGGAAGCCGGTAAGGAAGAAACCGCCTGAGTTCGCCCGAATCTCCTGAAAAATAAACATACAGATCTTTGCTGTTTGAACCCGGAGCCGGCAGGGTTATTCCCATGTCCCCATTAAAAAGTTTCAGGCTATAATCGTTACGGGTAATCAGAACCGGTCTGCCCTTGTACCAGGGATTGGACGACGGCCTGTCAGGCTCTATCAGTCCCTCACGGGTTAATACCTGTTCTGCTAACCTGTTGACAGCATTAACCCCTATTGAACCGATTTTTACGGCACATAATATTTTGAACCGTTTAAAAAGTTCAAGGGCTCTGTATGGATCATCCGTGTTAAGATAATCCGAATAGCCTTCAATAACCCTTTTGCCCAGGGAACGTAACAGATCATGGGGCTGTGAATCCTTTTTCCAGAATATTTGATCGGGGTTGTTTTTCATCAAGCCCAAGACCTTATGGGTTTCTCCCTGGTTTACCGCGCGGCTTAATTCTCCTATCCCGCTGCTGCCGGTAAACCGGTAGTTCTTTTTTAAAACAACCATACAGTCATATAGACCGGCTTTATCTTTATGTTCCTTAACCGGAAGATCAATTTTTTGTTGGGTTACCTCTTCAAATTTTTTGCAAAAATATCCTGAAAAGGCGTGAACATTTTCTCTGTCACAGATATCGCCCAGCACAAAACCGGTTTCAACCGAAGCAAGCTGGTCTTTATCTCCCATCAGTATCAGCCTGGCATCAAAAGGCACCGCCCAAAGGAGTTTTGACATCAGGGCAAGATCTATCATTGACGCTTCATCCACCACCACCACATGAGCATCAAGTGGGTTTTCATGGGTATGATGAAAATACGGGGAACCCGGGATGGTTTTGAGCATTCTGTGTATGGTGTAAGCTTCGGAAGGTATCGCCTCGATAATATCCGGACGGCTATTTAGCGTTTTCTTTGCATCCTTAATCGATTCAGCGATCCTGGCGGCAGCTTTTCCCGTGGGAGCGCCAAGCAAAATTTTCAGTCTCTCTTTTCCGGATAGTTCTAAAAGCAGCGCAAGGATCTTTGCCATTGTGAACGTCTTTCCTGTTCCCGGCCCACCGGAGATGATACAAAATCTTTTAATCGCCGCAATGTATGCCGCTAGCATCTGCCGGTTAAACTCATTATCTTGGTTTTGTGGGAAAAGCCTTTTTAAGCCGTCCGTTAAACGGGCTCCATCTAAGTCCCGGATATCTTCTCTAGAACGGTGGATGATAGATTCGGAAAGTTTTTTTTCATAATCCCAGTATCGATACAGATATAGCCTGTTTTTTCTATCGAGTATCAGGGGACGATAATCTCCGGGCCTTCCCACTACCGGGCTTTGCCTGATTTTTTGCAACCAGCCGGAAAGCTTCGGCCATTTGACGATCCCCTCCCCTTCCAGCCCCATAAGAAACGGATTCTCGGCCACAGAAGTAAGGTCAAAATATACATCTCCATTTCCGGTTGCGTTGCTGGCAAGGGCTGCGGCCAGATAAATATCCGGATCATCATTTTTGCCAAGACCGGTTATAAATTTAGCAAAATGCATATCTATATCTGTTAGATATCCTTTATGATATAGATTTGTTAAATGGTCTTTATTCATACTATACTTTAATTGTAAAAATGCCTAAAATTATTGACCGTACCATTTTAGCTTTTTGAGGGGTCGGGGAGTTTTTTTCGATTCAATCGCTCCATGAATAATCAGCGACTACATCATACAAACTCACACATAAGGGTTCGTAAAGATAGAACAGAAAATAAGGCTCTAAATAAATAGGGTATATGGCAACCCGCTTCACGCATTTTAATTACGAACACAAAATAGCGCTGTTCTATCTTAACGATCCCTAATGTATTCAAACAGTGTATGATTTCGCTGCTGATCATTCATTACGCTTCTTACAAAGCTTTATAAGAAAAACACCCCGACTGCTGAGCTTTTTAAAACAATGAGACCCACAATCATTCAGGTAATTCCCAATTTAAAAATCTTGTCCCAAAGGACCAGGTTTTCAATGTAAAAATAAATATATTCAAGATCAATTTGGAAATTTTAGACATTTAATTCAACACCCCGGAATAAGCGCTCGGGCCAGTGCATGAATAAGTTCCGGGCTGGGAAAATCTTTGTAAATCCCGAATTCCGGTCCACAATCAGGATCTATCCCTCTTATAAAAATGTAAAATACACCTCCAAAATCTTTTTCATAATCAAAACCCGGCAGCCGAATTCGAAGATACTGATACAGCGCGAGTGTATACAGATGATACTGAAGGATGTAAAAATCATTGCTCATCACCGTGTTCAAAGCATCTTTGGAATAATCCTCCACGCGTGTTCCCAATAGATTCGACTTCCAGTCCACCAGGTAGTAACGCCCCTTTTCATGGAAGACCATGTCTATATATCCTTTCATAAATCCCCTTGAAAAAGGGAAGGTCAGCGTTCCAATCCGGTCCGGAAAAGCAGCGGGAAGTTCGATCCCTTCATGATCGGCAAATATTTTTTCCAGTTGTCGAGGGGTAATAGGATTCAACGGATAATAAAATTCCATCTCATTGAGGCGATCCTTGCAGTGAACCGAAGAAAGCGTCAAAGCCTCTGTTTTTATTTCAAGCGGTATGGACAGGACGTTGTTTATCATATCGCATACCACATCTCGCCATTTCGGCTCGAACCCGTATGCCGTTAACTTGTTAGTTACCAGTTCCTCTTTGTACCCGTAATCTGAAGCTGCAAAGTCGAGATGCTCAAAAATATCATGGAAAAATATCCCTGCCCTTGCCCCTTTTGGAAAGGAGAAAATATCTGTTTTTTTATTACGCTCAAGACCGTATTCCGGGATATAACCGTAAGAATCATAGGATACATCATGGTCGGGCACCTCTTCTTCCGGGACCCGTTGCGATACCATGGATGAATAGCTTGAGATTTTCCACGAGGTGTCTATTTTCCCCGAAAATTGCCGGCAAGAAGTGCCCCCCTTTTCATCTTCAGGAATCGCATATTCCACACCGTCATCAAGGGGCAAAGGGGCAAGTTCTATGGTCCCTTTGGATCTGCCCGCCAGCTGTTTTAACTCTTCTAATAACTCCTCATCTTTTTTCGCTGAAACACTTGCCTTTAAAGAGGTAACCAGATCTTCTGATTTGATGTCATCCTCGGGTTTGGGACGATAGTGAAACAGGTAGGCCATGGCAGAAGTCTCCGCAGTGTTGAATCGTCCCCATACCAGGTAACATCTTTTTATGGCTCGTGTTAACGCCACGTAAAGCAGCCTCATGTTCTCTGCCAGAAGTTCATTTTGAGCAACGGCAAGATGAACACTCTTTTCATTTGAACCCAGATCAAGTGTCAGTTCCTTATTATCAGGGTCATGAAATGTGATCTCCCGGTCCTTAATTAATGATCCTCCCCATGAAAAGGGGCAGAACACAACCGGAAATTCCAGCCCTTTGCTTTTATGCTGGGTTATAATTTTTACGGCATGTTCATCGCTTTCAAGGCGAAGCTGGTGAATCTCGGATTCTGTAATAGGAGTGTTTCTCTGTTCAGACAGCCAGTTAATTAAACCGGTAATCCCGGTTTTTTTCTCAACCGATTCCTGGTGGAGTATTTCGGCCAGATGAAGAAAATTGGTCAGTCTTCTTTCCCCGTCCGGAAACACCAAAAGTCGTTCTCTGACTTTTTCTTTTGACATGAAGTTCCGAAACATTCTGATAAAACCATATCGGTTCCACAGACGGAAATACTCCCTGAAGTTGCCGATCCGGGTTTCCCACCAAAAAGGGTCACTGTCTGCCAAATCGATTTTGTTTCCGGAAACACCCATTATATCGGTCACAAGGGCTGTTTTGAATCGCCGATCGCTGGCAGGTTCGGCAATGCTCGTAAGGATTTTTCCCATTTCCCCGGCTTCGTGGGTATGAAAAATGTTTCCGGTATCATAGAGAACCGACGGTATTCTTTTTGATAAAAGGCTTTTTTTTATGATCTGAGCCTGCCGGTTCGTCCGCACAAGAACAGCGATATCTCCGGGTTTAACCCGATCAGATTCATCACCGGATGGACCCTTTGGGTTTGGAGAAATCAGGCGGGAGATTTTGTCCGTAACCGCCTTTGCGATCAACGGCACCGCTTGGGTTTTGTTCAGAGGTTTGGGCTTGTCTGACTTTTTGTCCGGTTCCCAATACCATAATAAAAGATTGGGTGAAGATTTTTCATCCATGGATTCGATTTTTTCCCCTGGGATTCCCTTTTCAAACCCGATCTGATCAAACACAAACGGTGATTGAACGTTTGCAAATATGGTATTTACGGCTGTTATCAAACCGGACGTTGACCGCCAGTTTTCTATCAGGGTATATTTTGAATCCGCATTGCCTGAGGCTGTGATGTACGAGAAAATATCAGCCCCCCTGAAACCGTATATGGCCTGCTTGGGATCACCGATCATAAACAGAACGCTCTGTTTTGAATCAAAGAGCCGGCTGAATATTTCATACTGAACGGAATCGGTATCCTGGAATTCATCCACAAGGGCCGCTTTGTATTGCCGGCGAATTGCTGATGCCAGATCATTTCCGCCGCTATCTTCAAGCGCTTTTTTTATTCTTATAAGAAGGTCGTCAAAGAATTGTATGTTGTGGTTCTCTTTCCTGGCCGGAAGTTGTTCCCCGGCATAATTAAAAAACAGGGTTTTAAGATACAAAAGACCGCGTTCCATTTCCGCTTCAAGAGCAATACCTTTTTCATAGAGCTCATCACATATATTAAAAACATCGTGTGACGGGGGAATATGATTTTTTCTGGTGGACTTTGCAAGTTTGGTGGCGGTAAATTTTTCAAAATCTTTAAACATAGGGTAACCCGTTGATTTTGCATCAACGAATCTATCCATGGCTCGCACCATGGACAAAACTTTTAGATCTCTTTTGGAGAAATCTGTCTGCTTTTTTTTTGTTTTCAGGCTTCCGTAAAATGTACCGCTTAAACACGGATTTTTTAATAATGGTATTACCCGGTCCTTTGACATGCGCCAGGTGGTCTTAAGCTTTTTGAAAATATTTCTAAAATCATCAAGGCTCTCTACGTCAGGGCGTTCGAGTTCCGGAATAATCCTAATATCCGGCGCTTTTTGTTTTCCTAAAAGCGCTAAAAAATATTCCGGACCGGATATCTTTTTACTTGCATAGCTTATAAATTCCGGAGGCATGCTGTAAAAATGCTTTCTCCAGAAGTCATCCACAATTTCCCGGACTAAATCGGTCTGATCGGTTACCAGTTCTGTGTCGAATAAACTCTGTGTTTCAAAAGCGTGCTCATTCAACACCCTATGGCAAAAACCGTGTATGGTAAAAATAGCGGCATTGTCAAAATCAATAAGGGTGTTTTGAATCAACTGAACGGCCAGAGCCGGATTTTTGTGTTTTTTAACCAGCCTGTTGATCAGATCATCGTTGCTCGATCCCTTTGAAAATGCCGATTTCGCCCTCAAAAGATTATTACGGATCCTGTCTTTAAGCTCTTGGGTAGCAGCCTGGGTAAAGGTTACCACCAGGATCTGATCTGAGTTAAGTTGTTCTTCGAGAACCAGCCTTAAAAAGAGCCCGGCAATTGCATAAGTCTTGCCGGTACCCGCACTTGCTTCAATGAGGTTGGTGCCCGTAAGGGGGGTGTTGATGGGGTCAAAAATTTTCACCTGAAACCTGCAATTGCCGTTTTAAAAATCACAGATGCCCGTATAATTATGGGGGGTTATTTTTTTTAATTCTTCTTTAACGGTTTGATCAACCTTCAGGTTTTCTATAAATTCAACGATCGCCTTTTGGTCAATTTGCAAATGGGTCCGCGTTAATTCCTTCAGGGCTTCATAAGGTTCCGGATACCCTTCCCTGCGCAAAACGGTCTGGATGGCTTCGGCAACCACCGCCCAATTATCCTGCAAATCGGCATGAATCGCCTCGGAATTTAAAATCAATTTATCCAGTCCTTTTAAAAGGGATTTAAAGGCGATCAGCGTATGGGCAAGCGCCACCCCGATATTTCTTGTAACCGTGGAATCGGTCAAATCCCTCTGCAGCCTTGAAACCGGCAGCTTGGCGGAAAGATGTTCAAAAACCGCATTGGCCACACCCAGGTTGCCTTCTGAATTTTCGAAGTCGATGGGATTGACCTTATGAGGCATGGCCGAAGATCCAACTTCGCCGGCTTTGATCTTTTGTTTGAAATAATCCATGGAAATATACAACCATATATCCCTGTTCAGATCCATTAGAATGGTATTGATCCGTTTAAGGTTATCACAAAATGCTGCCAGATTATCATAATGTTCGATCTGGGTGGTAACCCTTGATCGTTCAAGTCCTAAAACCTGGTTTATGAGATGATCTCCAAAGTCTGTCCAGTCGATTTCAGGATAGGCCACAACATGTGCATTGAAATTACCGGTTGCCCCACCGAATTTGGCGGAAAACGGGATGGTTTCCAACAGGTTTTTCTGTTTTTTCAGCCGTTCCACGAACACAAAAATTTCTTTGCCCAGGCTGGTGGGTGATGCGGGTTGGCCGTGAGTTCTTGCCAGCATGGGCACGTCTTTCCATTGATTCGCTTGTTCGTTCAAACTTTCAATAACGTCATCTAAAACAGGTTGCAAAACATCGACCCATGCACCTTTCAATGAGCAGGGTATGGCGGTGTTGTTAATATCCTGGGAAGTTAACCCAAAATGGATAAACTCCCTGAAGCGTTGCAATCCAAGTTCATCAAATTTTTCCTTTAGAAAATATTCAACCGCCTTGACGTCATGATTGGTAACCGCCTCGATATCTTTTACTTTGCGGGCGTCATCATGGGAAAACTCCTTATAAATACTTCTCAGTGCTTCAAATATACTCTTGTCAATATCCGTCAGTTGAGGAATTGGCAAATTGCATAATGCAATAAAATATTCCACCTCCACCAGCACCCGATATTTTATCAGTGCACCTTCAGAAAAGTAATGGGCAAGTTTCTCAACAACTTTGCGATACCGGCCGTCAACAGGAGAAATTGCATTTAAAGATGAAAGTTCCATGGTATTTTTGTCTCCGATTTAAATAGGTTCCAGCACTCCCTCATACCCTAATTGAGCGTAAACAAAACCGAAAACGATCATAATATGTTTATTTCAATAAGTATTTTGATGATTCGACTATATTTTAATATCTCTACCATCAGTGAGATATGAATTCTGTTATTTTATTTCGATTTTGTTTACCCTGTTGGAAAGCCGATGATACCCCATCTTCTGCGTTGTCACGGGTTCGCAGTAGTTGACGGAGGTTTATCCCGCTTTATGAGCGGGGCTTCACCCCTGACGCCTTTCGTAGTGAAACGAAGATCCCGTTATCGGGGGAATCTGGGGCATCCTCGACTTTCGCTCAATTAGGTTCAGAGAGACCTTTGAAATCGGTTATGGTTATCTTCTGTATGTTGTGCTCCCGTCAGTAACTTTGTATATACATGTACTTTAATATGGGCATCGTGTCAACAAAACCGGTTAGCCCTTGTATTAATCTTTACCCTCCGTCCGAGTAGCCTTACGGGCCGGAAGCGAAGCATGAGGCCGGCTTGTCCCGGTCAGGATATTTTGTCTCCAAAGGAGCTGATCTTGTAAAAGGATTTTTATCACTTGAAAAAATGTTGAATCAGTTTTATAGATCTGAACAATTTCAATAAAATTGATACCTAAAAACCTATAGGGAGATGATTTTGTGAACCCGGATCGATTTAAAATGTCCTATGGATTTGGATCAAATCTGACACTTCTCGGAAAAAGACTCTTACTTATTTACGGGGCAATCTATATTTTAGAGCTTCTATTTGAGCACTGGTTAAAAATCCCGGTCGTTCCGGCTCTTCAGCTTTACCCTTTAAAGTTTAAGAACTTTCATATCTGGCAAATTTTTACCCATCCGTTTATTCACAATCCTCAAGCGCCTATCAGTTTTTTGATTAACTGCATCGTCTTTTATTTTTTTGCCGCGCCGGTTGAACATGTATTGGGCTCTAAGCGGTTTTTAATCCTTTTTTATCTATCTGCTTTAGGTGGTGCTTTATGCGGGCTTGCCTTTAGCAGCGTTTCCGGTTTTAATGCGCCGTTTTTGGGCATGATGCCGGGTCTTTTATCCCTTATCGTTGTTTTTGGATTGTCAAACCCGGAAGCCACAATACTTCTGATGTTTATTTTACCTATAAAGGCAAAGTATATCAGTTACGGAACCGTTTTAATAACCCTTTTGACCTTTCTGGCCAAAGCCAACCCGCACGGTGCATATCATCTTGGCGGAATCCTTTTTGGTTATATCTATTTTAAAGGGCCGGGAACTCTATTGGATCCCAATTTGATCTATCTAAAATACCTTGAATGGCGGCTTAAAAGGAAACGATCTCGTTTCAAAGTTATAGACGGTGATAAATACAAGGATGATGATAAACCAACCTATCATTAACTGAGCGTTTCAAATTTTAAAAGGTGACCAAATATCTCTTATTTTTAATGAATTATTGATTTATATTTTTAAAATTTGAAACCCTCCGGGATTGTCGATCTTGCCGCATCTACTGCGTCAGATGCCGTCCCGCATAGTTGACTATAGCGGAACGGCATCTTCTCCCGCAGAGCGGGATTTCGCTACGCTCAAGACTTGTCGTAGCGAAGCGGAGATCCCGCCAAGCGGGGCTTAACTGCAGCAACCATGCCAGAGGCGGGCAAGCCTCCACAATCGCTCAATTTATGAAATAACAAAAAAAGGGGTCGCGCTGTTTTGCTAAACCCCTTATGATCTGGTGCCCGGGACGAGACTTGAACTCGTACAGAGCTAAGCTCCGAGGGATTTTAAGTCCCTTGCGTCTACCAGTTCCGCCACCCAGGCAATATTTTTTTTATTTAATTATTTAAATAAGTTGTAATATTTTATTAAAGCGGTTGTTTAACTATAAAGAAAAGATTTTATAGGACTTCGAATTCAAATCCTGCACATCCAAAAAGGTTAGATAGCCTAAATCAGGAATGATTTCAAGAAAAATGATTTAAATACTTGTTATTTTTCTTCCAGATCATCAACAAGCTTTTGATAATCCGGATTATCCGGATCTATGCCAAGCGCCTTCTTAAAGTCAGCCAGAGCCCGCTTAGATTTTCCCTTGCTCTGCCAGGCTTCTCCACGTCCTATCAAACTGTCCGTATCGAACGGATCTTTTTCCACCGCTTTTGTGAAATCAGCGATCGCCTGGTTATAATCGCCTTTGTTTGCCCAGGCAAGCGCTCTGTAATACAATGCATCCGGATGGTTGGGATTCATTTCTAAAACTTTTTTAAAAATCTTGATTGCCTCTTCGTATGCATCAGTATTAAACCTGTTAATGCCCTGGTCAAACAACTCTTCGACGTTATTGTCCATTTTTATAATCCAAATTCCTTCAGTGACGTCACAGGTCTTTCATGTTTTTGTAACCGTTCAGGGGTTTAGGGTTCAGAGGTTCAGGGTTCAGAAATTGCAGGTTCACCTCAAAAATTTGAGCCGTGCACAATATTGTGGGTTGGGATTAAAAGCAAAAATATGAAAAAATCGCAAGGCCATTAACCCTGAACCGTGAACGCTTACGATAATTTTTACCCTGTTGATCATGCATTTTGATTAGAAAAAGTCTGTGCTTAGGCTGAAAACAGAGTCGGGATTAAGTCGGTAATGGGTCTGTTTACCGGGACTTCCCCGGCGGTTCCGGTTAAATCGTACGAACCGGATTAGGATCACAAAAAAAAGCCCTTGGAGTTACCAAATCTCCAAGAGCGTTAAAAAGGAAGATAGTTAGTGCCCCCGGGGGATCTCTTCCCGGGGGGCTTTGAAAAGTTCCAAGGGGGGGCAAGATACCGCTGGAACTTTTTTATACATATCGACAATTTTCCTGACATACTTAAACCTAAACTGAGCGTTTCAAATTTAAAAAGGGGATTAACTATCTATTATTTTTAATGAATTAAATTAATTTATATTTTTAAAATTTGAAACCCTGTGGGATTGCCGATCTTGCCGCATCTACTGCGTCAGATGTCGTCCCGCATAGTTGACTATAGCGGAACGGCATCTTCCTTGTATCTGCCTGCCCTGTGAAATGCTTGCCCAATGAAATGCAGCGCCTATTTCATCGGGGCGAAGCCTATTTCACCGGGGCGGCAACCTCGACAATCGCTCAACTTAGCTTAAAAAGTTCCTATTTTCAGATGCTATTATTCATCAAAAGGTCTTCAACCAGGCCATAACAAGTAAGCATAATGTTAGTAAAAGCGAACCGGCCTGATATCCCTTTGTTTTTGGACCCTTCACAAATATACTGTACAGAGACCCCAATACAATTCCTGCTAAAAAACCAAATAGATGAGCCATCACGTCAGAGTGCTCTCCAGAACCGAGAATTCCCAGAAGTGCCAGACCACAAGCTAAAGGGAGAACCGCTTTTATCTTTTGCCCGGGTTGCTTGAATTTCTTGAAGAACTGATGAGCACTCAGCATACCGATTGCTCCGAATATAGCTGTAGAAGCTCCAATCGAAATATGACCGGACTTGTATAATAAAGCATTGGTCAAATTACCGACGATTCCGGTGGCAAGAATCATAAGCCAGCCCACCCCCCAACCCATGATTGTACAAACAGCAGTCCCGAAAATAGCAATACCGGCAATATTGCCCATAAGGTGTAATGGATCGGCATGAAGCATCAGGGATGTCACGCTTCTGTACAATTCTCCGTGCAAAATACGAAAAGCCGATGATCCGTATATTTTTATAAATAAGTCACTTTTGTCACCGACCATAATAGCGACATGGCATGCGATCAATATAATAGATACCCATATCCCTGTGAATGTCCTTTGATATTTGTAATATAGAGGGTCTTCAGTTTTCTGTAACTCCGGGTTCTCTATAAGATATTGTTCGATTGCAATTAGGGCCTTTTCATAATCCGTATCATTAACCCGTATATCCCATCCGGATCCCCCTTTTCTCACGTGGTGAGAGATGCCGGTTGAGGTCAGGACCAGCCGGTATGTGTCAGCATCATCTTCTGAAAGGTTTTTAAGGATTACGGACATAATTCAACCTAAATTGAGCGTTTCAAATTGTGATACAATATTACAAGGACAATATTTGTAAATTTTGTGCTTTTTGTGGCAAAAAAATGCTTAGCCAATTAAGTGTGAAGTGACTAAAGTGATCTAAAGTGACTAAAGTTAGGGAATACTGCCAATTTGTATAGAAGCCGGAGCGTAGCGACTCCTTAACCCTGGCCCAGACCGATCACCAATACTCTGTACTCAAAAAGTCATGTTTGTAATGGTGCATAAGTCAAATCAATATATGAACGATTAGCACCAGGGCGGGCTTTAGATCACTTCAAACTTTAGCTCACTTGTAACTTTTCCGGTTTATCCGGGTTAGGTTTAAACCTATGATCAGGTGCCGCCTAAATTTCGCAATTGTCGGGTATGCAGGAGATACGAAACACCCCATTTTGTTCAACGTGAGTATTTTACTTTTAACTTCGCATCGATTAACTGACTGTGAGTAAGACGCAGTAAGTTTTTAAGCTTATTCATCAGGTAGTGTTCGTACTGATCCATCTTCCCGTCAACATAAACAATCTGCCATAGGGTTTCAACAATCTCTATTTTTTCTTCTGTTGAATAATTCTCATTGATCAGCCTGGCAAATTGCCAGAGGTCCACGCTTTGCTCAAGTTCTCTATCGGCCTCTTCAATCAGCGCGTCGGCATGTTCTCCGGATAAGCCGTATTTTTCTTTTAGAATCGAAAGAATGGATTCCAACTCCTCTTGGGTAAACGTTCCGTCTATTCGCGCCATCTCCACAAACAGAGCGCAAATGGCAACGCACAAGTCGTGTTCTCTGTTCTGTTTTTCGGTGTTGGAATTATTGACTTTGGTTTTGCTGAAAAATCGTTTTACAATGTCGATCATTTATTAGCCTCCTGATAGGGGTCGGGGTGCTTTTTAGATTCAATAGCTCCATAAATAATCAGCGACTACATCATACAAACTCATACATAAGGGTTCGTAAAGAAAGAACAGAAAATATGGCTTTAAATAAATAGGTTATATAGTTACCCATTTTGAGCATTTTAATTACGAACACAAAATACCGCTGTTCTATCTTAACGATCCCTAATATATTCAAACAGTGTATGATTTCGCTGCTGATCATTCATTACGCTATTTACAAAGCGTTATAAGAAAAACTCCCCGACCCCTCATTTATTTAGTGTCCATTCAGAAATGAGGATTTTTGTTCAAGATCAAGGCATGTGAAAAAAATAACCACAGGCATATATTTAATATTCCGAGGATTTATTCGCCACCGAACTTTGGCGAATTAATTTTTTGAACATAACGCAGAGATTGAGCAAAAAGACCGTTTATGGATGGACACTATTTAACTTCATGCATTTAACATATGTTCAATTAAAAACGAAGACTCGACATTTTTTCTGGCAAGTTCCAGTAGATGCCGGTGATGTGTGAAGAATATTACCTGGGTTTCTTTAGACAGCCGCCCCAACGCCTGCAGGGCCGCAACCGCACGGTCATCATCGAACCTGATCAGTATGTCGTCTACAATAAACGGAATGGGTTCGTTTCGTTCCAGGTAATCCCGAAGACCCGCCAGTCGTAACGCAAGATACAATTGATCCGCGGTTCCGTCACTCATGCCATCCACGGGAACGATTTCTTTGCCGCCTGCTCGAACCCCAACAAGCACCGGTTGGCCACTATCGTCAAATTCAGCACGAATCCCTTGAAATGAACCTCTCGTAATTTGCTTAAAAAAATCGGTCGTATGTTTTAAGATTGGCCCCTGGCTTTTTTCCCGGTACCGTTCTATGGCCTGGTTTAAAATTTTTGATGCGATTTTCAACCGGGCATACTGTTCCACGTCGTTTTCAAGCCGGCCCAGAAGGAGTTGGATTTCTTCGGCCAACTCCGCTGCCCGAGCGCTACCGTCCATTTTGCCGAGTTCCGTTCTCTCGCTTCCAATGCGCTGATCCAGTTCGGATTTTTCTTGATTAAGCGTATCGGTCTCCTCTGTCAGCCTGCCGATCTCCCCATCAATGCCGTCCGGGTCCACGTTTAGGGCCTGGTTGATAAAATCATCAATGGTATCGCCGGCGCTCAACTGGTGCAGTCTTTCATCCAGGTTGTGTAATTCAGCTTCTATTTGTCTTCGTTTTTCGGATCTTCGCTCGGCTTCCGGAAGATCTTCGTACCTTTCACACCCTGCTTCTTCACACATGCCGTTGAGCCGGGTTTCTATTTCGGCAATCCTTCCAACCGCTTTTTCCATGCGATTCTGTTCCTGCGATAGCTGTTTTTTAAGGGTTTGCCGTTGCGATTGAGCGGTCCGGGCCCGTGTCAGCCTGCTGTTGAGTTCAAGTGTTGCATCACCGGCAGGCAAATCTTTCAAGTCTTTGGCCACCGCATCCACCAGACCGGTAACCTTGATTGCGAATTCATCTGCATCACGATTGATACCGTGAATGCGCTTTTGAAGAATATTGGCGTCTTTAAGCTTGCCAAACAGATTGTTGAGATCTTCCATCACCGCATTCGCCTGGGCAGGGACGGCATCGGCATCCAGACCCAGCGGCCGGACGGCTTGTGCCCACTCTTGTTGCCATTGAGAAAGATCCATTTCGCTGGAATCGACACGTGCTTGTGCTTCTGCCAACTCTTGTTCGCGCTGGGTCTTCTCACTTCGAAGCTGCTTTATTTTATTGTGCAGCTCATCCTCTGCCTGGATGACCCTTTTACTTCTTTTGATTAAATCGGTTAGTGTTTCTCCATCGTCGGAATGCGGCTCAAAAAGATTCTTTAAACACTGATTCAGACTTTTGAAATGAACGTCAATTTCCTCTTTTAACCGATCAACTCTGGCTTGGTGTTCCCTGACCTCTTTCGCTTTTGTGGTCAGAGCCATATGATTTTGCGCCCATGCTCTCATTTCTTTGGGTGATCGAGGCGTAATTTCCGCAGGCCCCCATAACTCCATCCACTCTTTGGCAAGTTTTTCTTTTATCTTTTCAGCGGCATCAATTTCTGTTTTCAAATAATCCAGTAGTTTTTTATGGGAAGTTTGATCGGCGAGCAATTTGGCTTTAGTTGCAACACGTTCCGCCTCTCGCCTGAGCCTGTCGGCAATCTCATCCGCCTTGTGAACACTGTTTTCAAATGCTTCTGAGAGCGTCTCTGAAAACCCGACTTCTTTTACATAGTCGCCAATTTCTTGATCCAATACCGGCTTACCCTCCAGAACATGTAATATAAGCTGCCATCCCCTGCCCCTCTGCTCCCGTGCCTTTTGAAGATCTTCCTCGGTGGGCACTTCCTGCTTTAACCGAAGCTCGTCTATTTGCCGTTCAACATCAGCCAGCGTTCTTTCAATCTTCTCGAAATCCTCTTTTAAACTACCGTACTTGATCTCAGCCTCTGCGGTTTGGTCTTCAAACAGGCCAATAGTTTCCATTGAAGGCACCGGAAGACGTTCCAACTTTTCGACCGATCCGGACCAGAGTGTCTGTTTGCCAAGCGCCACATCCAGAGTCTTTAATGCGGAACTGATTTCAGATTGTTCTTTGCCATAGTGTTTTTCTAAAGCCCCGTATTCTTCAGCCCGGGATATGGCATTTTTTAAGGGGTCTATCTTCCTGGGGGTTCCAAGTTTTTCCAGCTTCCTGTCAATTCCTTCAATACGATGGGTAAGGTTGGGAATTGCTTCCCGGGCGGTATGGATACGCGTGACGATCCGCTCAAACCGGGTTCCGAGGTCCTGTATGCGGACCGCCTCCGACTTCTTAATCCGTAATTTTTCAGCATGGTCCAGGGTTAAGTCATCCCGCAGGCTGCGAAGGATTTCCCCGGCTTCGCCGAGCAGGACACTCATACGCGTTTGTAACTTAATACGATCCCCGGCCGCTTTGTGCTGACTCCCGAATTCCCGATGGATTTCTTCAATCAACGTTGAATTTTCCAGCAGACTTTTGGAAATTTGAAGCTCGGATAGCTCTTTTTGGATAACCTCCATGCTTTTAAGCGCCTGATCACGATCGTTTTCTGCGACTCGCAGGGTTGTGAGCAGGTCGCGTCTTTGCTTGGGGAATTCTTCGGGTAACAGCACCGCGGTGGCGAATGTCCGGAATTCATTGATTCGTTCTTTGCGTTTGGCGATAACCGGAAGCGCCTCTTGAATACGTTCTAAACGATGCAAAGCGCGCCGCTTTCTCGCCAAATCCTGTTCCACGGTTTGCTTGTGCGCCAGTGCCTGGCGCAATGCCTGATCATGGGTAACCCATTGCCGGCCGGGCAGCTGGGCATCGCGCAACTCTTTACGATTTTTGTTTATTTTGCCAATCGCTTCATTGATTTTCTTTTTCCTTCCCGACGGTGTGAAAAGAGCATCCGCTTCGAACTTGAGTTGTTCCTGAACCCCACGAAGATTAGAAGCCCCTGATCCTGCAGCAAAAATAAGCTGTCCCATGCTTCCGCCGCCCCTGATAATCTCTTTGCCGCCCCGCACCAGATCGGCATGGTCAATACCGAACAGGGTAACAAAGAGATCGGCGTCAACCCCGTTTAAGAATCTGTTGAGCAGGGATTCTTCGATTACCGTTTGATCATCTCCGGATCGAAGCGTATTTTGCCTGCCTTTTCGCCGGACAAATTCCAACACATCGCCCGTGCCGGATTGAAGGGTCGCTCCGATTCGCATTTTGGCGTACGGATGAAGAAAGTCATCCGTGGACCGTTCGGGGATACCGTAAAGCAGGTTCCGCAATGCTCGCAAGGCGGAACTTTTGCCCGCCTCATTGGGACCATAAATCACGTGAAGGCCTTGATTGCCGGGGCTTAAATCAATCACCCTATCGGTAAACGGTCCATAGGCAATAAGCCTGATCTCGAGAATTTTCATTGGGAATCCTCTTTTTGCATCAGCCTCTGAATAAGCATTGGCCGCACCTGCGCCAACAGACTTTTCAGCCATTCCGTATCATCAAACCGGATCCGATCCGGGTCCTGTTTGAGTTCTTTGGGCATTTTTTTCTCGAGATCCATCAGTTCATCCGATAACCCACGCAATAAATCCGGTTGGTCTGAGAATTCGTCAAACAACCGGACAAGCTCTCCCATGGCCCCGTCACCGGTCTGAAGATCTTTATCAGATGTGGGCAACCGGGTGTGAAATTTAATTTTTTCAATCCAGACCCTATGACCGCTGGTATCTAAAGCCGCTGCCCGGATCTCATTGCCCCATCGGTCAACATTGGCAAGAAGTTCGCTGTGAGCCGTCGTTTCACCCTGAATGACAACACGGACAACCAGAGGCCGGTCCTCATTTTTCTCCAATAGGGTGTCAAGGCGATTGCAAAAACGATCGATAACCGTATAGCCGCTTTCAGCGCCGTTTGAATCCACGGTGACGATCTCCCACCGGATAACATCCAGGGGTTTAAACTCTATTTCCGCACGCCCCCTGTCATCAACCGTAACGAGCACACATCCTTTGGGACCGGTTTCTCGAACATGACGCCCTTGAATGTTTCCGGAAAATACAATCCACGGGTCATCTGAAAGAATCTCATACTGATGAACGTGCCCTAATGCCCAGTAATCATATTCTTTAGATCGCAATCCTTCCAACGTACACGGGGCATATGGCTCGTGGCCTTCACGGCCCGAGGCGCAGGTGTGCAATAACCCCGTATTAAAATAACCGGGCACCGGTTCAGGGTAACGAAGTGATAAATCTTTTTTTACGGCCGGCGTTGCAAAACTCTGGCCATGAATCGCAACATTCAGACTGTCGATGGTATGTGTTGCGGGTTGGTTTGACGGAAACAAATGAACATTTTCCGGAAGGCGGAGTGTTTTGGTTATCTTACTGGCGGCATCGTGATTTCCGGCAACCATGAAAACGGAAATGCCGGCTTCCCGAAGTCTGCTCGTTTGGGATACCAGATAAAGCCCGGTGTTGTAATCTTTCCAATCCCCGTCATAGAGGTCTCCGGCAATGAGAATGAAATTAACCTTTTCGGCAATGGCAGTCTGAATCAGATTATTGAAAGCCCGCCGGGTTGCCTGGCGAATTTCATCTACCGGAGCCCCATCATAATAATCGAGCTTGTGCAAAGGGCTGTCCAGATGAATGTCGGCTGCATGAATAAATTTAAACATATTTCAATACACTACCAGAAGCCATGCAAGTATTGTTTTCACGTTAAATAGGACGCAGATTTTCGCAGACCCGCCTGCCATGCGAGCTCGCCCGCCAGCTGAGCAAGCCGAGGCGGCCTGGGGCACAAGCGGGCAGGTATACACAGATAATATTGTTATTTTGCAATTTAAGAATCTTGATAATCTGTGTTTATCTGTATCCAAAAAAGGAAATTCCTATACTATCAAGTTACTGTCCGGTTCTTTGTAACCCATCGAATCGCTCCTGTTCTAACGGTCGAATCTTAGATATTTTTTCAAAATCCTTATCGCTGTGCAGGAGGATAGCACCATACTCCAGTGCGATCTGCGCTATGCAGCAATCCACCGGGCTGTTGATCGTAACTCCCCTTCGCTTGAGTTCAAAATAAATCCGTGCGGCATCCGGCCAAGTATGTTTGGTAGCTTCGAGGTAGTATTGTGTCGACAGGTAATCCTCAAGCAACTCCCATTCTTTCCGATCTGTTGCACCCTGGAGAAGTTCCAGTTGATTAAATCGACTGAGAACATAATTTTCTGAGCCAATCCTTTCTTGAAAGGCTGTTGCAACGTGTCCGGTTTTGTCCTTAAAAATTTCGATCCAAACCGATGTATCAACCAAAATCATTCTCTTAGTTTCCTCATCTTCTTATGGTCATAATTTTTGTAGAACTTGATGGAACCTGCCAATTCGGTCATATCCTTTCGCTTTTTAATCCGGATAAATTCTGTAAGCGCCTCATGAATAAGATCTTTTTTGGTTCTGGCATTGCTCACGGAAAATGCCTCATTCAGCAGATCGTCATCAATTACGATATTGGTTCGCATGACAGCCTCCCTGTGTGGATTTAATACCTGAATCTTGCATGAAAATTAACAAATAAAAAGGTAAAAATTCTCATTGATTTTCATTCAAGATTCAGGCAATATACATTATACACATTCTATACACATTGTCAATAAGACTTTTGGATTTCATATTTTGGTTTTTGAGTACCTAAGCAGTGAATTTCAAATCTGAATTTTTTGCCCCAATTCGTCCATTGCTTGCCGAAATCCTTGATTTAGCCGTGAAATCATGATTTTTATTTAAGAAATGAGAGTGTTTTGGCACGGAATGTGCTTAATTTATTGTTTTTACAAAGACCGGAACTTAGGGACTTCGCCCCAATTGGAATAACGGCCCCAGTGAAATAGAAAAAAGTTTCACGGGGTAAAAATGATGGAGTAATGGAATAATGGGTCTGAAGGAGTTTTTTACAATTAAAATGGTTTATTTCCGCCCTTACTTCCAATATTCCATTCTTCCATTCTTCCATTTTGATGTCATAAATCAAAAGCTATTAAAAGATTATTAAATTCAATTAATTGTAGAATTTCAGAAACGTCTAAGTTTGTGAGGTGACCAAATGTTAACGCTAAAACGAGTAGGTATGATCTCTTTTGTAGGAGCTTTTTTGGCTATCTTGATCATGAGTTCAACCCTTTACGCAGAAGATGATGGAATCAAGGGTCGTATTCCGGAAGGGGTGTATATTGAACTGACCAAGGAATTTTATGAGGCCCTCCAGAATAACGGCTATGGAGGAACCAAAACATACAGCAATGACCCATCAAGAGACTATCTGAAACAGATCGCCATATCCACCCGGTTTATGGTCGAGACCAACCTGCAAATATTAAAACAGCAGGAAAAGATGATTCAATTGCTCGAAGACCTAAACAGGAAAAATAAGTAGAAGTGGTTTCAAAACCTCCCCTCAGGCCCAATTTCTGTGTTGGACCGAGGGATTCAATACTCGAAATATTAAATATATTCCTGCGTTTGAATCCCTCGGTCCGCCTTGACTTTGAACCTGATTGAAGGTTTTGAAACCACTTCTAGTAAACATCTTGGTCCAGAGGACCAGGTTTTTCAGGACCAAATGAAGCTCCCCGCAGTAAGCTGCGGGGTATCAAAGCGGAATTGCGCCGTAGCCATTCCAACGTTTAAATGATATAGCGAAATTAACCCGCCTTCGCTCTGATGAGCTTCGGCGCGGTTCACCTCGCATTTCATCCCTGCAGCCCCGCTGAGCGGGATCTCCGCTCCGCTACGACAAACTGCAGGGTATTCAGGCGAAGGCGAATAAACAGGGCTCATCATTAATCGAAAGGTGTTCGGTCATGATATACAGCCATGAAGAGCTCCTTGGCCATACCAGACTTCCTCTTACCATTGCTGAAATCATACTCTTTATCATCATTATCTATCTTCTTTTGGCTGTCGGTGGAAAGTGGCGGATATGGCTGGGATCATTGCTGCTGGTCTATTGGATGGTATTGGTGACCGGCAAGTTCTGGCCGGCGCCTAAAATTGAAGTCCCCAAATCTCCGCTGACAACAAAAATTGCCGTCCGGGAAGACCCGACCCGGGGCAATTTTGTCTGGAGCCCCGAATACCGAGTCGGTTTTTGGTGGCATTTTTTTCCGGTCAAGAAATATTTTATCATTCACAACAGGGCCCTTGAAGAGAAGATTTTAACCCCAGACGATTTTATCATCCCCGCGCCCCTTGACGATCAGGATCTGGCATGGGTTCATAGCCGCGGCTATCTGTTGCGTCTTTATCTTTTGGCGTTTACGCCCATGGGTTTTATCAACGGTGAGAACCCGATCAGCTGGTATATATTTAAAAAGTTAAAGGTTGCCTGCGGAGGTACTTACCTGGCGTGTAAAATCGCTTTAGAGCAAGGCATGGGCATGAACCTGGGTGGCGGTTTTCATCACGCCTTCGCCGGTCACGAGGAGGGTTTTTGTCATTTGAACGATATCGCGGTGGCGATTCGGAAGCTTCAGATGGAACGTTTCATCGATCGGGCAATGGTTATCGATTGTGATGTGCACCAGGGAAACGGGACTGCGACCATATTTCAAGGAGACCATACGGTCTTTACTTTCAGTATCCACCAGGACGACCTCTATCCCTATCAGAAAGCCTACAGCAATTACGATATCAGTCTTCCCGGGAGCATGCGGGTGGACGACGAGAACTATCTGGAGCATCTCAAGGTGCTGCCGGACCTGATAAAAAAGCATGGTCCCGACCTGGTCATTTACCTGGCCGGAGCGGACCCGTTTAAGGAAGATCGTCTGGGTGGCTTTTTACTGACCAAACAGGGTTTGATGGATCGCGATGCTTATGTTTTGGGGCTGTGTGCGGATCGGGGAATTCCCGTGGCCGTTGTTCTGGGAGGAGGTTACGCCCCGAATATTAATGATACCGTAGAGATTCATTTAAATACCGTTCGGGTGGTTCATCGACTGCTCGAGGATATTCAAAACCCTGATTTATCCAACAGATGAGGCTATTGACCGTCCGGAAACCGGTAACCGGCAACAAGAATTTTCTAAAAAGCGATGAAGGCACAAACCATCAGCAAAAGTCGGAAACAAAAATCGGATAAAAAAAGCCCTTTTCTTACCACTTCGACCACATTATCTGAATCGCCCACCAGCTCATCGGGGGTAAACAAAATGAAGTCCATTACTGAAATCACCTTGTTTTATAATATCTGTAATTCACCCGTTCTAAAAATATTGGTAAGTAAACACAAGTTGGTCTCAATTAGGAAATTTAAATTCTCGGTGATACATCATTCAGGATCGTTATCATGAATTTATTTGACTCATATTATGTCCTAAATATCGATGTTCTGTTCTATTATCTATCCCGATTGCTCGGAGGATTTTCAAATGGCTAATAAACCGACCTATGAAGAATTGGAAAAACAGATCAAAGAATTACATAATGAAGCTCTTCTGGTTAGAGATAAAAATAAGAAAATACAGGAAAAATTAAACCTTTCCAAAACAATTTTCTCTGTTACACCAGATTTGCTTGCTTTAAAAGACCGTTATTTTGTCTACCAGGCTGTAACTCCTGCTTTTTGCAAGTTTTTGGGAAAAACCGAGGAAAGTATTATTGGAAAAACGGACTTTGATCTTTTTCCACGTTTTGAAGCCGAAATCTATCGCCGCGACGATCAGAAAGTAATAAAAACGGGCAAACCTCAAGTTCAAGATGAAGAAGTCACCGGTGAGGATGAAAAAAAGTGGTTACGGGTGTCCAAGACGCCGGTGTTTAGCGAAAAGGGAGCAATTATAGGAGTGCTCTGTTCGGTTGTCGACATCACAAATCGAAAGCTTGCCGAGGAGTATCTCGCAAGGGCTGAGCATGAAAAAGAGACAATTCTCGATAGCTTGTTGGAGATAGTAGTTTATATGGATTTGGAAATGAGAATCTTATGGGCAAACATAGCGGCATGTAAATCTGTAAATCTAACACGTGATGAGTTGATAGGGCGTCATTGTTTTGAGCTTTGGGCTGATAGTTCTGAACCCTGTTCCGACTGTGTGGTTGTTAAAGCTATAAAAACTGGACAGGCTCAAGAAATAGAAAAAACAACACCTGATGGGAGGTCATGGTTTAATATTGGATGTCCGGTAAGAGATGAAAAAAATACTATAATTGGCGGAATTGAAGTTGTTTTAGAAATCACCGAACGAAAAAACACAGAGATTGCTCTAAAAAAAAGCGAAGAACGATTTCGCAATTTAACCGAAATAACCAGTGACTGGATTTGGGAGGTTGATAAAAATGGATTCTACACCTATGTTAGCCCAAAAATTCAAGACATACTTGGTTATGAGCCAGAAGAAATAATTGGTAAGACTCCGTTTGACCTAATGCCCCCTGCCGAGGCCAACAGAGTTTCCAAGATTTTTAATAGCATTGTTGCTTCACAGAAGACGTTTGATTGTCTTGAGAACCTGAATTTGCATAAAAACGGTCATCCAGTAGTTCTTGAAACCAGTGGAATCCCAACCTTTGATGTTGATGGAGCGTTTCTTGGTTACAGGGGTATTGATCGAGACATCACTGAGCGTAAACAAGTAGAGGTGGCTCTTAGGGAGAGTGAAGGAAAACTCAATGCCATGTTGCAGTCTATTGGTGATCATATGAGCATGATGGATAAAGACTTAAATATTATCTAGGTTAACAAAATCGCAAAAGAGGTGTTTGGTAATGATATTATTGGCAAAAAATGCTATGAAGTATACCATCAAAGAAAAGAGCCCTGTAAACCATATCCCTGCTTAACGCTTAAGGCATTTCAGGATAGAGAGGTTCATAAGCATGATACCCAGGTGATCGATCAAGACGGGAAAAAGATATTTTTCCATTGTACTGCTAATGTCGCGTTAAGAGATAAAGAGGGAAAACCCACAGCAGTATTGGAAATTTCCAGGGACACCACCGAGCACAAGCAGGCAGAATTAGCCCTGATAGAAAGAGGTAAAGAATTAAAGAATAAAACTCACGAACTTGAGGAAGTCAATGCTGCATTGAGAGTCCTTCTAAAACACAGGGACGAAGATAAAAAAGACTTAGAAGATAAAGTCGTTGCCAATGTGAAGAAGCTTGTTTTGCCATATGTTGAAAAACTGAATAACAGTCGATTAAACGATCGGCAGATGGTATATTTAAATATTATTAAATCGAATCTTGAGGATATTATTACCCCATTTCTACACCAGTTGTCCTCAAAATATTCTGATCTCACCCCTAGTGAAATTCAAGTTGCCGGGCTTGTTAAGGAAGGTAAGACAACAAAAGAGATAACTGAATTGTTGAATTCCTCCACAGGTGCTATTAATTTTCATCGCAACAATCTTAGAAAGAAACTGGGTCTGCGAAATACAAAAACAAACCTAAGGGCCTTCCTTTTACCCCTCCCCTAATATAAGCTTTAGCCTTATATTAAGCTTATAGTTATTAGTCATTTACTTTTTAATTGTTTATTGCAATATTGTCTTAAAAAATCAGCCCTTTAATAACCTATTAAACCTTAAGCTAAGCTGAAGGTCCAGGCTTTGCCTTCAGGCCATCGCGAGCACTCAGGTGAGGCAGACTGGCTCAAAAGCGCAGATGGCGAACTCCTTCATTTCATAGATGATCAGTCGACAATACAAGATAAAGCCAAACCGTCCCAGGGTTAAGGAAATGAGCAAAAACTCCCTAAAAGAAATTAGAGAGTCCCTTATGATCAGCAAGGTCGAGCTTGCAAGAAAGACCGATCTATCACCCAAGACCATTACACGGATAGAACAAGGCCTGCCATGCAGAATTGAGACAAAACCAAAGATTATTAGAAATTTAGGGTCTATAAATTCAGATGAGAACAAGGTTATGGCATCATTTATCAGAGATAATGGAGGTGTGCGCTCAGGATTAGATCGGCGTCAATTTTCATATGACAAGCATATTCCTGAGCGCAGGTCTGCCAAGGATCGAAGAAACGGACTTGATAGAAGACTGAAACCAAGAATGTCAGAATATTAAGCATAGTATGGCCAAGAAAATAATCCTGCTGGTTTAAGACAATTGGAAATGAGAAAGGCTTTCAGCAATGAACGGGGAACAGAAATATGGCACACATTCTTATCATAGACGATGATCCAAAAATACTGGACATGCTCGGCCAGACATTAAAGCGTGAAGGACACGAGGTAGTAGACGCTCTTAACGGGAAGGAAGGTTTAAAACTCTATCGAGAAAACCCCACCGACCTGATTATCACCGACCTGATTATGCCGGAAAAGGAGGGCATAGAAACCATAATTGAGCTTCGCCGGGATTTTCCAGATGTCAAGATAATCGCCATATCCGGAGGCGGGCAAATCGATGCAGAACAATATTTATCTATGGCTCAAAAGTTTGGCGTACAGAAAACATTTGCCAAACCTATTGCACGAGCAGAACTTTTAAAAGCGGTAAGGGAACTTTTAGGCGATGCATGATGTATGCGACGAATCTTTAACGGGGGTATTATTATGATTGTTAATAAGATTATGACAACAGAGGTTATTACGATAGGAATGGATGATACTTTGGAACAAATACAAAGGCTCTTCGAAAAGCACAAATTTCATCACCTTCTGATTACGGAGTATAAGGAGCTCATTGGTATTATATCTGATCGTGATATACTTAAAGAGATCAGTCCATCTGTAAATACCCTTTCAGAAAATAATCGATCCCGGGAAACTCTTAAGAAAAAAGCTCATCAGATTATGATAAGAAAACCGATAACTGTTGAACCGGATACCCTTGTAGATGATGCAGCGAATATTATGTTAAAAAAGAATATTTCTTGTCTTCCAGTTGTCTCACCTTCAGGGAATATTCAAGGAGTCTTGTCATGGAAGGATATCCTCAAGTTTTACATAGAAAGGAATAACGAATTGCAAGAGATCTTGGAGTGATTATTTAATATTAAGCGCTCTTTGTTTATTTGTTTTAAAACCGCATCACACACCTTTAACCCACAAGAAGCTTAACCCTATATGCACCCTACACTCTCCGAAAGCAAAAAAAGTTACGAGGTAATTTCCGTAACTTCTTGATATTATTGGTGCGCCCGGCAGGATTCGAACCTGCGACCTACGGATTCGTAGTCCGGCGCTCTGTCCAGGCTGAGCTACGGGCGCAAATAAATTTAATTGAACCTAAATTGAGCGATTGTCGAGGTTGCCGCCCCGGTGAAATAGGCTTCGCATTTCACAGGGCAGGCAGATATAAGGAAGATGTCGTTCCGCTATAGTCAACTATGCGGGACGGCATCTGACGCAGTAGATGCGGTAAGATCGGCAATCCCGCAGGGTTTCAAATTTTAAAAATATAACTCAATGGATTCATTAAAAATAAAATATATTTGATTACCTTTTAAATTTGAAACGCTCAGTTTAGGTTGAAATTTAATCAACTAATAAGCTATACAAACATATATGTCAATGATAACCTGAATCTCAATCAGGGTAAACGCATTTGATCTCGGTGTAGCGTAGCGACGGCGTGTTTCTCTTGGAAACCGACTGACTGTTTGAAGGGCTTTAGCACGCGTTAGCCCGAGCCGAATGAAATTATGACTAAAAAAATCAATGGGATAATTTAGCGACGGATTGTTCTTAATAACTCCGGCGCGGCTCGGGCTTACGGGTGCTTAAGCACAAGTTTCAGTCGGTTGGAAAGAGATACACGCCGTCGTGGAGCGTTCTCCCTGTATTGGGATTCAAATGCGTTTGCCCTGGAATCCCAATCGAGACCAAATGCACGAAGAAACACGAAGATTTTCTTTTTATCTTTATTATCATTATCCTTCATAACCTTCGTGATCTTCGTGGTAAAATTTAGTTTACTGCGCACGTTAATAATATATAATGACCGAAGAACACATAAAATTCATGAAACTGGCGTTAAACCAGGCCAAAAAAGCTGGACAAAAGTCGGAAGTTCCTATAGGTGCAGTACTTGTTTCTGAATCAGGAGAAATCCTCTCCTCATCACACAACCAGACCGTAAGCCTTGCTGATCCCACTGCACATGCTGAAATAATCACACTACGCAAGGCTGCGCAAAAGATTCTGAATTACCGGTTGTTAAGCACAACTCTGTATGTTACTATTGAACCGTGTATTATGTGTATGGGGGCAATTGTTCATGCCAGAGTATCACGGGTTGTTTTCGGCGCCCATGATCCAAAGTGGGGAGCCGCCGGTTCTTTATATAACTTCGCCGATGACGCAAGATTGAATCACCGGCCGGAAATCATACACGGTATATGTCAGGATGAGTGCCGCACACTTATCCAGGATTATTTTCGTGAAAAACGAATTAAGATTAAAAAGGAGTAACACGTGGCCAACATCGTAATTGTCGGAACCCAATGGGGTGATGAAGGAAAAGGTAAAATCGTCGATCTTCTGTCGGAGTTTGCCGATTTTGTTGTGAGGTTTCAGGGTGGGAACAATGCCGGCCATACAATTGTTGTAAACGGCGAACAGTTTATCAGTCATCTGGTACCTTCCGGTATATTGCAGAAAAAAACCTGCCTTATCGGAAATGGAATGGTCGTTGATCCTGAAGTTCTGCTGAAAGAACTCGACAATCTGAAAAGCAAGGGCATAGACGTGGGTTCGGATAACCTTAAAATCAGCGAAAAAGCTCATATTATTATGCCCTACCACAAGCAGATAGATCTTGCCCGTGAAAAGAAAAAAGGTGACAAAAAAATAGGAACCACAGGGCGTGGAATAGGCCCCTGTTACGAAGACAAGGCCTGCCGCAGGGGAATCCGCTTTGTTGAACTGATTGATTTCGAAGGGTTTATCGAAAAGATAAGAACGATCCTGGAAGAAAAGAATTTCTACCTCAAACACTACCTTTCCTCTGAAACCGTAGATCCCGAAAGCATTATCGATCAGTATAAGGGGTATGCGGAAAGGCTTGCCCCTCATGTTGTCAACATCTCTGTTGTGATGAACCAGGCAATCAAGGCAAACAAACAGATCCTTTTTGAGGGCGCCCAGGGCACGCACCTTGATATTGATCACGGCACCTATCCTTATGTTACGTCTTCAAACACCATATCGGGGAATGCCTGTTGCGGAGCAGGTATCGGCCCAAAAGAAATCACCGGTGTTATCGGTATCGTAAAGGCTTATACAACCCGTGTAGGAGAAGGACCCTTCCCTACAGAGCTTTTTGATGAAATTGGTGACGCCATTCAAGTAAAAGGTGCGGAATTCGGTGCGACAACCGGGCGAAAGCGCCGGTGTGGATGGCTTGACTCGGTTTTACTGAGAAATTCTGCGCGCCTGAATGGGCTTACCGGTCTTGCGATAACTAAACTGGATGTATTGGGAGAGCTGGAATCCCTTAAAATCTGCACCGCCTATGAATATAATGGCGAGATTATCCATGATTTTCCGGCAAGTATAAAGATCCTTAAGGCCTGTAAACCGGCATTCGAAACTCTGCCCGGATGGTCGGAAGATATATCCGGTGTCCGAAAAATAGATGATCTGCCACAAAATGCCAAAGACTATCTTAGCAGGATTGAAGAACTTACCGAAACCCCTATTAATATTATATCTGTTGGCCCGGGAAGGGATCAGACGATTATAGTCACCAATCCTTTCACCTAAAATCTGCATACAAATTATAGGTAGTTTCCATCCAGAAATGGCCCTTTTCCGCTATCATTAAAATATTGTCTCACCACAGAGACACAGAGAACGCAGAGAAAAACATATCTTTTACCCAATCGGGAGATGCCGATTGGGTAAAAACGTTATCCACCTTTGGCGGAAAATCTTACCCGGATATTGGAGCTTAAAGTCTATATCGTGTTATAAATTTGTTTAAAAAGCATGGATTATTCCTGATCGCCGCCTGCCCTGTGGAATGCGAAGCCTATTCCTCTGGGGTCTCCCGATCAGGAATAAAATCTTTCCTCTGTGACCTCTGTGCCTCAAGCGAAGCCCCGCTGTGCGGGACAAGCGGGCGGTGGATATAAACTTATAAGGCTGAATAGCAAAGCTGGGATCATCCCCCCAAAGCGGGAAGGTTTAATGGATTATTGAAAAAGGATTGACAATTAACGGTTAAGAGCATAAAAAGATAAAACAAGTCGGGACGTGGCTCAGCCTGGTAGAGCACAGCGTTCGGGACGCTGGGGTCGCTGGTTCAAATCCAGTCGTCCCGACCATATTTTCAATAAGTTAAGCCGGATTTAAAAAATCCGGCTACACCCGTGAATATTTCGGCAGAGGGTTAGAGGCCGAAAAAAAAGCCCGGGCGCGAAATGACGAGCTGGACCTGGGATCATATACCACTCGCACACAACCGGAACAATCTCCCACACACGAGGATTTGGTGGATAACTACATGGTCGCCAAATCCAGATCCATGGAAAAGACCTTGTTACAGGCCCTGCTCAAATCATCAGCTGATCACCTTCGCCGCAAAAAAAAGAGCCGGCATAAACCGCCGGCTGCGAATATATGATTTCCGTCACAGTTTCGCCACGACCGTCCTGGGCCAGGAAGCCGATCTCAAATCAACCTCCGAGATCCTGGGCCATTCAAGACCGGAAACGACAATGAAACACTATCACCCTAATTAATCGTAAACAAAACCGAGACCGATCATTATATGTCTGTTTTATTGTGTCTTTCGATAATTCGAATACGTTTTAATATCTCTTCTATCAGTGAAATATGAATTCTGTTATTTTATATCGATTTTGTTTACCCTTCGGGAAAGCCGATGACACCCCATCTCCTTTGTTATCAAGGGCTCGCAGTAGATGACTACGGCTTCGCCCGTGATGCCTCGGATATGGGACATCCTTGACTTTCGCTCAATTAGGGTATCAGAACACAAACTTAAAGCTGCACCGCAAAACAATAAACAAACTTCCGAAACTAAAACTACCGGAGTGAACATGCTAAAATATTGCCAGATATCACAATGGAATACTCTCAATGTATCTGCAATTTTCAAATTTTGGGCAAACCGCAAAGTGTGGGGTTCACCATAATTTATAAAAATCAGCACTATCTATTGTAATCCATGCTGGTTAGCTGGTATTAATCATTGAGCACTATGGCAAGAAGTCCACGTTTATTATATTTTCAATGTTTACCTCAAATGCCGGTAACGAGATACGGAATGGATATCACATGTTCGCCTGTCGGCCTAGAATTAATTATATCACAAAAATTTGATATTATAAAAAATGGATTTATCAATTTATAAGTATTTTTACGCCCTCTTTAATTAAAACATGATTCGATCTGGTTGAAGCAACGCATGGTTGACCTATAACATAGAATACTGACCGGAATCTTTTTTTCATTTTTCATTGTAATTTAAGTTAAACTCTAAAGACCGTGTATTATAAACAATAAGTTGTACAGCAAAAAGTTGAATTGTGTAAGGTCCCAGATTCTATTAGTTTTTTTAATAAGGCTTTATCGATAGTCCAAGGCTATTTATTGGTAATTCTGGCTGCTTGAGAAAAGGTGGGCTGACAGGAATTTTAAGTAATATTGAAAAATTAAGTGGTCTTGTAAGTTGGGCAACCATATCCTTGGGGCAGTTTTGATTGTTGTGAGTGCGAAAGTCGGATTTTTTAAAGATAGAGTTGAATTACGAAGTTGCATCGTTTGACTCTAAAATTATACCCTGGTATCTGAATGATTAATCCTAAATCTAAAGATTAAGACTAATATACTTCTGTTTAATTCACTCTTAAAAGTAATTAAAAAGACTGGTCTATCCAACCAAAAGGAATAGCAATGGACCCTGAAATTATCAGTGCTCTTGCAGCAAGTGCCGTTTCCGCCCTTAAACTCATCTTCGCTAAAGGAGGTGAGGAAGTTGCGAAAAGTGCCTTCAAAGACACTTATGAAGCAATTAAAGCTCGTCTAACTCGTACCCCCAAATCTCGTAAAGCAATCGAGAATTTTGAAATAAATCCTAAAAAAGGAGCCACTGATTTGCAATCAGCTATTGCTGAACATCTTGTCCCCGACCAAGAACTTTTCTTACTTATAGTTGAATCATTAGAGAAAGCAGGTATGCTTAAAAGCGGCCCCTTGGCAGGAAAAATCATGGCCGAAAAGGTTGTGATTGCCAAAAAGATTGGTACCGTTAATATGTAAGTATCAATTCTCCAAACTCGTCCTTTATTGAATTATAACTTATGTCTAATAAAACCTCCTCTTCTGAAATATCACTTATCCATGGAACAAAGGTTGTAGTAGCCAAACACATTCAGCAATTAATTATCTATGAAGACATAAAACCTGTTTTGGCTGGTGACGTGCTTAATGCATGCCGATTACAAGTTGATAACGCTCTCGCCGATGTAGGCCGTAAATATAATTCAGATCTTTATGTCCACCGCGCAATTGAAGGTGAGCTAAACAATTTTATTACAACGCCTAAAAAAGACCTCTTATCCTGTTACCTCATTGTGGCTCCCGCTGGCAGTGGTAAGACTAATTTGGTTTGCGATCTGGCAAGAAGGTACGTAGTTCAACGACCTGTTCTATTGCTTTTTGGGGGAAACATATATCTTGATTATAAATCTGGTTTATTAGGAGCTTTGCAATCGGAATTGCAAGCTGCTAAATCCGAAATTGCCTTCCGTTCAGCAGAGGATTGTTTACACACCTTAGATCGTCTCGGAAAAGAATTAGAACGCAACTCGTTAATTATTTTAGATGCGATAAACGAATATGAGCGACCAGTTGAAATGCGCAAAGCGATTGAAGGTTTGATTCGAAAGATTCGCGGAAAACGAATTAATTTGGTGATAACTTGTCGAGATTACTATTGGGGTATGTTTAAAGGTCATTTTTGGAAAGAAGCAACAATCAATGAGCTACCTGACGAAGTCGAAGATGATTTAGACCCCAAAAAGGAAGATATTGATTTAAGCCGCTTTGCAATGAATGAATATGAACAAGCGTTTAATCTATACTTGAATAGTTATAAAATCATCGGACAACCTGTAGGTAAAGCCGCCGATCAGTGCCGGCACCCATTACTTTTGCGTTTCTTTTGTGAAGCGTATCGTGGGGAGGAAATTGGTGAGTTAGAGGATATTCGTTTAAAAGAGTTATTTGATCGCTATTGGAATAAAAAACTTGAATCTATTGCCGAGCGTATGGTGAGGGCAGGAGATGAGCGATTGTTAAATGGTCTCGAACAGGAAATTGAGACTTATTTACTGAAAATAGCTAGAAATATGCTCCACAATAATGTACGGGTCTTGCCAATTAAAAATCTAACAAAAATAACAGGTCGTAACGAGCATCACTTTGATCCAAGATCGCTATATGGAAGAATTAGAGATGAATTTATCATCCTTGAAGAGAAAGAACGGGGTAAAGGTCAGAATAAATCGCTGCAGGTAGCGTTTGTTTATGAAGAATTCATGGAATACGTCATGGCCCGGTCATTGATGGTCGATTGGGCTCAAGCGGACTATAGTGATACAAGAATCCTGGCTGAGATCAAATCTCTGTTCGAAAAGTATGAATCCTTCACCCAAATCTTTGGCGTAATCGTGTATCTTGCACTGATGTTAAAAACCGACCGCGGTTTGGCATTGTGGACACTGTTAGCAAGTCAGGGCGATCGCTGGAACAATGTCATTATTGAGGGCGCACGCAAGCTCCCCGAAGATCAACTCGATACCGGAATATTTGATGCCATGAAGGAACTGCTTTGTACAGGCGAACAAGTTATCGAAAAAAAAGTTTTGGATGCCTTGAAGTTAAAACGCCTGGGCAAGGCAGTCCCAACGGACTTAGCAATTCTAGTGAGTGAAAGAGCAGGTTCACAACATGTACCTGTCGCCCGCAGAGCTATTCTTGCGTTAGCTAACATGCCGTGCAGTTTAGATCTACCGGGGTTTAATAAAGCTCTCATGCACTCAAGCCCTGCTGTACGGGGCAATGCCATGAAAGCCTTACTATCCTTGAGAGACGCACGGACTTTTGACCCGCTCGTTGCCGGTCTCAATGACAGTTACATGAATGTTCGCAAAGCCGCGGTGGAGGCCCTGGGAAAACTGGGCGACAAACGAGCCGTGGATCCGCTCATTGCCGCTCTCAAAGGCAGCAACACGGATGTTCGGAGAGCCGCGGCGGAGGCCCTGGGAAAACTGGGCGACAAACGAGCCGTGGACCAACTAATTGCCGCTCTCAAAGACGAGGATCCGTGGGTACGGGAAGCCGCGGCAAAGTTACTGGGAAAACTGGGTGACAAGCGAGCCGTAGACTCGCTCGTTGCCGCTCTCAAAGGAAGCAACCGGGATGTTCGGAGAGCCGCGGCGGAGGCCCTGGGAAAACTGGGCGACAAACGAGCCGTGGACCCGCTCATTGCCGCTCTCAAAGACGGGGATCCGTGGTTCCAGATACATGGGGATCAGTGGGTCAAGAACGCTGCGGCGGAGGCCCTGGGGAAACTGGTCGACAAACGAGCCGTGGACTCGCTCATTGCCACTCTCAAAAGAAGCAGGCGGGATGTTCGGAGAACCGCGGCAAAGTTACTGGGGAAAATTGGTGACAAGCGAGCCGTGGACCCGCTCATTACCGCTCTTAAAGACACGAACCCTTATGTTCAGAAAGCCGTGGCGGAGGCCCTACGGATACTGGACTGGAAGCCAATTGATGATCATTACAAAGTATGGCTCCTCATTGCTTTGCAGGATTGGGAAGCAATCGTGAACTTAGGTTTACCGGCCGTGGATCCGCTCATTACCGCTCTCAAAGGCAGCAACACGCATGTTCGGAGAGCCGCGGCGGAGGCCCTGGGAAAACTGGGCGACAAACGAGCCGTGGACCCGCTCATTGCCGCTCTCAAAAACAGTCGCGGGAATGTTCGGAAAGCCGCGGCGGAGGCCCTGGGGAAACTGGGCGACAAACGAGCCGTGGACCCGCTCATTGCCACTCTCAAAGGCAGCAACACGGATGTTCGGAAAGCCGCGGCAGAGGCCCTAGTGATACTGGGTGAACCGGCTATGGACCCGCTCATTACCACTCTCAAAGACAGCAACTGTAATGTTCGGAAAGCCGCGGCAGAGGCCCTACGGATACTGGACTGGAAGCCAATTGATGATCATTACAAAGTATGGCTCCTCATTGCTTTGCAGGATTGGGAAGCAATCGTGAACTTAGGTTTACCGGCCGTGGATCCGCTCATTGCCGCTCTCAAAGGAAGCAACCGGGATGTTCGGAGAGCCGCGGCGGAGGCCCTGGGGAAACTGGGCGACAAACGAGCCGCGGACCCGCTCATTGCCACTCTCAAAGGCAGCAACACGGATGTTCTGAAAGCCGCGGCGGAGGCTCTGGAGAAAATTGGCACGACTCAGGCTCTGGAAGCTCTACAAGACCACAAAAATAAGAAGTAGATTCCTCGGCAACCCGATTCAATAGACGATAGGATAGGAACTTCAATGACGTAGTTGAGTAGCTTGACTTCCTCTTGTTGTATTTGAAGGCGCTTTAGGTTTTTTCTTTAATTCTTTTTCATTATTTGGATAGAATGTTTAGCCCGCTTTCGGCAGATCATTCTTTTGCGACTTTCTGAAAAGTATTACGTCAACCTTTATTTAAAAGGCATAGATATTGAATCGAGATATTTACAAGGATACAGGATAGCCTTCAATGAACTGACTAGCTTTTTCCCTAACCACTTTCCGTAAAGGCTTCATCCCTCTAATTTCCCAGTTTATAGCCGTATCCTCGGTTACGCCGACCAGGTTGGCCAGATCTTTTATCAGTAATCCGGCATCCATCCTGGCTTTCCGGAGCTTCTCACCGAAAGTTTTTGGATTAGCCGGGCAATCTTCATTGAAAATGTGCTGAAATTGGTCATGATTTTGGATGCTTTCGATTTCTTTTTAAAATATATAATCTTTACAACCCCTAAGGTTCTAGCTACGTTCAATTTTGTACATTTTTATGGAGAATTAAAATTTACGTCTACGAAAGTGGAATATGCATGGTCGTGCTATTGCTGTCTAACTTTAATTAACATTTTGTGATATGAACAAAAAGTAGGAAAAGGGGCAAATTGTGATATGTAATGGTGAGCACACGAATCGGAACTTTTTAAATTTGAGTCGCTCCAACATTTCACAACCCACATGGCTAAAATTTAAACTGCGCACTACGGCTATTATTGTTCAATCAGACCTATGAATTAGAAAGCGAGGATTGTTGATAAAATTCCACGCTTTTCTTATTTGTATGGCTATACAATATATTGCGGTGATGCCGTCTGGTGTGAAAAGTGTGATACCTCCAACCTGTAAGAAACTCAAATTAAAGGTCACTGCAATCAAAGATCGATATAATTTTAAGCACTTTGTGTTTTCGTATATCATAAGGGCACACTTTCCTTCGAGTATTGGTTCGATCATTCGCCGACAATACCTAATTTTTACAGTAATTTTATAGGTAAAATTTGGTCTTGATTTATCATGCGTAATAGTGTATGCATCTCGTTGAATTTACAAGAATATTTTTTATCCAATTGATATTGATTCTCATTCTCATCATGTCTGGGGCCGTCCTACATCGCTGATCTGGTGCAGATATATAGTGAAACCCTCAATTTTTAAACACTCACGTCCCCAAACACAAAGAGTTTAGACGCAGATGAACGCGGATAATAGGGATCGAGAAACAGTTTGAACTCACCAAGGTGGGGTGGAGCCAGATATTTACCCCGCTGTGCCCTGCGTGCCCTGTAGCTCCCCGTGGAAAGTACCGGGACAGGCCGGAAGATGGTACTGGGGTGAAATTTGCGATAGCAACTGCACAGCGAATTTCACCGGGGTAGCTCCCCGTGGAAGTACCGGGACAGGCCGGAAGATGGTACCGGGGTTAAATCAATAGTTGCTGCGTGCGCATAAAAGAGCAGACTCTCTTTATATTAGATGATGAATGATTTAATGCTTGGCTGATATTTAACCGGGGAAATCGGGTTTACAGTGAAAGAAAAACAAAGGGAATATGGCAAAAAATCATGAGGGGTTAATGCACGTTCTGCATGAACGTCCCCGAGGATCAAAACCGAAAACGATCATTATCTTTCTGTTTTAATGAGTCTTTCGATAATTCGAATACGTTTTAATATCTTTTCTATCAGTGAAATATGAATTCTGTTATTTTATATCGATTTTGTTTACCCTGCGGGAAAGCCGATGACACCCCACCTCCTTTGTTATCAAGGGCTCGCAGTAGATGACTACGGCTTCGCCCTTGATGCCTCAAATTTGGGGCATCCTTGACTTTCGCTCAATTAGGGTATCAACACACAAACTTAAAACTGCACCGCAAAACAATAAACAAACTTCCGGAATTAAAACTACCGGAGTGAACATCCTAAAATATTAAAAATATCGCAATATCGACTATAGTCCATTTATCGGTTGAGTGTTTTTTTCATTTTTCGGATGAATTTTCGTAAAAAAAATAGTTATTGATTTTTACACCCTTGTTCCCAGCAGAAGACGTCAACATAGGAGACCCTTCCTATGCCCAGCAATAGGTTTTCATCCTTATCCAAGCAATCCGATCTTCATAAGCTCCTCAAGGGCTATTCAGTCGATGGAATTAATGGCAGGATAGATCTCGGGCAGCGATTTTCAGACATCAAAAAGGACGCTCAGAAATGGTTGAAGGTTTTGGGAAAAAACGGTTACGAACACAGTGATCGGATAGAGCGATATCTTGACAAACTGTCGAAGAAGATGATCAAAAAAAATCTGCTCAGCCCTGTCGAGATCTTTGTTCTTCTCTGTGCAACCTACATGCATGATGTTGGATACTGGTGCGCTGATAAGTGTGTTCAAGAGGGTCACCCCGAAAGGAGTCGTGAATACATCATTAATAATCCTTCCAAGTATCTCTTGCATGATTTCCCGCCTTTCAGGGGAAAACATCCCCGCGTTGTCGAAGCTGTCGGATGGGTCGTCTACGGGCATTCCGAGGAACGATTTCTGCACCTTAAAGAGGTCCCGAACGATTTTGCTGATCAGGCCCTGTCTGATACTCCTCTGAATCTTAGAAAGCTCGCGGCCCTTTTACGAATCGCAGATGAAGCAGATGACCCTTACATCAGACCCAAAGGCACTTCGTCTCCATCGATAAGGGATCAAACACCCTTGGTCAGAATCGGCACAGAAACCATCGCTTGGCACTGGGAGCACACCGGTCTACAGGAATCGGATGAGTTCGTATCCCACCTCAATGAAAAAATGGAAGTCCTTGTAACATCTTTTGATTATTTAAGGGATATAGGCGCCGGAAACTGGTATCTGGTGCTTCACCCTCAGGTGAAAGGTACCGTCCCGTATATGGCGGAAAAGCGGGTAGACACCTTTGTGGGCAGAGAGTCCGATCTTAAGGAACTCCACAATATTATTAAGGGCCGAAGAACTGGTGCAATCACTGGTGTTACGGGAACAGGCGGAATAGGCAAAACCGAACTTGCCAGGATGTACGCTGAGGTTTACAGAAACGAATATCCGGGCGGCGTATTTTGGGCCTCTTTGAAAAGTAGCAACTGGAAAACAGAAGCTGAAAAGGTTTTTGCCGCAATACGGCCTGGAGCCAACCGGGTCGTCTTTCCTGATGAAGACAAAGCAAAAGAGCAAGTAACTAAGGCACTCGGCCGAAAAGGAGCTCTTATAATTATTGATAACGTAGAAGAGGCAGATCAAATTGTAGAGCCGGAATGTTCAATTTTAGTGACGACGCGCAACAAAGGTGCCTTTGGTATCGTGCCCAAAGAATCCATTTGCTCTTTGGAAGGGTTAAAGCCAGGTGATGGAATAGATCTACTGAAGATGGTGTTGGGTCCGACCCGTGTAAACCAAGATCTGAAGGGTGCTGCACGCATCGTGAAAATACTCGGATGCATGCCTCTGGCCATCGAGATCGCCGCAAAACATCTAAATGATGCACCGGACACCACCTTTCCGCAATACATCGGCTGGGTTCAGGGCAAGATGGAGCGCTTGAAACTTGATGATCACCCTGACAAGGATGTGATCGCATCCTTAACGTTGAGTTTAGAATTGTTGGAAAAGGGAGATAGAGGTGATGAGCTTCTATCCCTATTTGAAGCAACTAGCGTCTGTGCCGAGTCAGGTTTCACTTCAAGTGCGCTGGGAAGTGCTGCAGGCTTTCGGGATATGGACCTGATGGTTCTTCAGCAGCTTGTGGGAAAATTACACAATCGATCTCTTATAGAATATTCGAATGAGTTAAAGCGGTATTCTGTACATCCATTGGTGCGACAGATGTCTGAATTGAGGCTCAAGGAGAATAAGCGAAGAGAAGAAGAATTCAGAAAAAACCATTGTATTTATTTCTTCGACTGGGCGAAAGCCCACAGCAGCAATCCGCTCGATCTCATCCAAGAAAAAGATGGCATTTGGCTTGCCATGGTCCAGATTATTCAGCTGGGTCGGAAAAAAGAAAAGCTTCCTGCATTCTTAGATTGCATTTCCAAACCCTTTTGGGATTATGTCGCTGCTGATGAATACGAAGATGCTTTTGATTATCTGGTCGCTTCAAACCTGATAAATATAGAGGAGTTAGGACGAAGCCGTGAACTGATCAATCTCCTTGGAGTCCTGTTTGAAAAGAAAACCTTACTCAAAAATTCCTCACTTTCATTGATACTAAATAAGATGGGGTGGGCATATATCAAACTGGGAGAATACCCGAAAGCGATTGAGCTTCATGAGAAACATCTTGAGATAGCTCGTCGGATCGGTGATGTTCGGGGTGAAGGAAATACTCTTGGCAACATGGGCTCTGTATATGGATATCTGGGAAATCACCATAAGGCAATTGAGCTCTATGAACAGGCTCTTGAGATAACTCGTCGGACGGGTGATGTTTGGGGTGAAGGAGCTAATCTTGGCAACATGGGCGTGGCTTATTCCGACTTGGGAAATTACCCCAAGGCGATTGAACTCTATGAGCAACGTCTTGAGATAGCTCGTCGGATCGGTGATGTTCGGGGTGAAGGAAATACTCTTGGCAACATGGGCATTGCTTTTGCCGATCTGGGAAATTACCCCAAGGCATTTGAACTCTATGAGAAATACCTTGAGATAGCTCGTCGGATCGGTGATGTTCGGGGTGAATCAAATGCTTTAAGCTACATTGGCATGGCTTATTCCGACCTGGGAGATTATCCCAAGACGATTGAACTCTATGAGAAGGCTCTTGAGATAGATCGCCGGATCGGGAATGTCGTAGCTGAAAGCACTACTCTTGCCAACATGGGATCGGCTTATGCCGACCAGGAAGATTACCCCAAGGCGCTTGAGCACTTTAAACAGGTTCTTAAGATCGATCGCCAGACCGGTGATATTCGGGGTGAAGGAAAGGCTCTTGGAAATATGGGTGTGGCTTATGACGGTTTAGGAGATTATCCCAAGGCTTTTGAGCTCTATAAGCAGGCTCTCAAGATAGCTCGCCGGATCGGCAATGTTCGTAGTGAAGGAAATATTCTTGGCAATATGGGAGCGGCTTATGCCGACCAGGGAGATTACTCCAAGGCGGTTGAACACTTTAAACAAGAACTTGAGATAGCTCGCCGAATCGGTAATGTTCGAGGTGAAGGAAAAGCTTTATGCAATATGGGCGTGGTTTATGCCGACTTGGGAGAAAACGAAAAATCCCAGAAATGCTTCAAAACAGCCATAGATCTATTCAAGCGTCTTAATCTTAATCACATGGTAATTAAGTTAAAACAAATGGCAAAGTTAGAGGAACACAAAAAATAGGGTTGAAAGTTAGAAAGTTGGTGACGCACATAAAATTATAACTTTCTCAGACATAAAAACTTGGGACCGACATGTAACTATTTCTCAAAATCATTTACGCTGCTTTCCTGGTCTGGGTGTTCAGCTTATTCTTCGTCTTCCTGGAAAGCCTATTTGACAACCAGCAGTTGTGATATCTGTAATTTAACCCTCTTAGAGATATGACAATATACTGGCAAGCTGTACGACATAAACTCTGATATTTCTTATAATATTGGTGGGTTATTGTCTATTTTCCTATCTTAAGTTATTTCCTTTGTCAAATTCTTTTTTTTATAATCCATGCCGATGCATCACCCTTTCTATTGCTTTGTGATAATCCCGTTGAACTTTAAGGTTGGATACCCGACAATAGCGCTGAGTTGTGAACTAGTTTTCATATTACACCTCTTAATTACTTGAGTGATCATTTCTCTATAAAACCACGTATATTCATATTGTTATGCTCTTTTCTTCATGAGCGGCGAGTTGACGCCAGGATGCTCGTAAAGGTGTCCATTTCGATCATTATAGGGATAGGTTTTGATGATGCCCTTTTTCCCCCATCTGCGCACTGTCGCCACTGTCACCCCAAGGAGGCTTGCGACTTCATTTACCCTCAGTTTGCCAGTGGCTCGTAATCTTGCGTAACGGGTCTTGAGCTTGTAGCCATGGGTGATTCCCACAACGGTTCTTCTGTCGATCCGGTGACCCTGACCAGATTTGTAACCACGCTTGTTGAGGATGGTCGCTATTTGCGAGTAAGTATGGTCTATCAGCAGTTCATCGACAAGCTCGACGATTTTCGGATCCGTCATATTATATTGCCAGCCCTTTAGGGGAAGCGGCAGCTTCAACGTTTTTGTTGCGCCGCCTTTAAATCGAACGTGCAGGGTAATATCTTCTCCTCTGATCATGGTCACATCTTCAATTAAAAATCTGATCATTCGCTTTTTTTCACGAGCAGGTGTTTTCGGGTTTTTCCAAATTGCGGGGAAGTCCCTGGTCAGTTTGAGTACTTTCTGCTTCTGTGCTTTTTTCAGCTTTTCTGATTCCCGTCGGCGATGTGTCTCATAGTAGTCATTGGCATCCTGTAAATGCCGGAGCTTTGTATTCCATTCGGCCTCGAGTGTATCGGCTACCAGTCGATTGTCCGGATCGACTTGCATAAAGCGACGTCGGGCGAGGTTGGCTTCATATTCTGCCCGCTGCACCTGTTGTTTGCGCAGCTTGTCGGCTTCGTAAAAGCGGTTCTCCAGCTCTTTCTGGACTTGCAATGCCACCTCCAATGTCAAGGGCGTGACCGATGCAAGCAGCAACTTACTGATAGCCTTGTCAATAGCAGCACCGGGTATATATTGGCAGCTTGCTTTCCCACCTTTCTATCCGGTTGCGCTGGCACAAATAGACCGGCCCAAGGCGGTTTTTACGCTGATACTTATACCGTATAGTCATTCGTTGGCCGCATTTTCCGCAAACCGCCAACCCCTGGAGAAGGCACGACCCTTCACGGGGCGGTGTTTTTCTGTCGATAACGTTATATGCGATCGCATTTTGCCGTATCCGACGTAAGTTCTCTTCATACTGTTCCCAAGTAATATATCCCGGATGAATATCTTTTAATAGCACGAGCCATTGATCACGGGGGACTTGAAAATAAGTCGTGGATCCATCGACGTTTTTCCGGGATCGCTGTCGGCCGTAGTAATATGCACCGGCGTATCTCGGGTTTTTTAGAATCACAAGTGCCCGTGCGCTTGTCAAGCGCTGCCATTTTAGCTTGCCTTTGTCGGGACCTAAATGCATTCGGCATGGGAACTTCACATCATCTTTAGCAAACGCTTTTACGGTTGCAAATGCTGCGCCGGTCCGTTGAAAAATATCGAAAAACAAACGGATGCTTTGCTGAACTTGTTTGTCCGGATCAATAATGATTTTGTCATTGTGATCATAGACAAATCCGGTAGGCAAGCGCGTTTTCAATTCTCCCCGTCGGGCCTTGCTTAAAATGCCACCTCTAAGCCGGGACCTTAACACATGAAGTTCCACTTCAGAAAATGTGCCTTTCATATTCAGGAGCAGACGATCGTTAAAATCGGTTGGATTATAAACTCCCTCCTCGTCAAGTATCAGGGTGTCGGTAATGGCGCAGATCTCCAGCAGCCGGGCCCAGTCTGCATTGTTGCGTGCCAGGCGTGAGACTTCCAGACCCATCACCAGTCCCACACGCCCCAGACTGACTTCTGTCATCAGTTTTTGAAAACCTTTTCTATCAGCCACAGATGTCGCCGTTTCACCCAAATCTGAATCGACCGTCACGATCTGAACAACAGGCCATCCTAAAGCAACCGCCCGTTCACGGAGAGCATATTGGCGTTTGGTGCTTTCGGTGTTCTCAAAAACCTGCTTAAGGGTGGATTGTCTGACGTAACAGTATGCCTGCCTTTTTAGATGACTTGCGGTCACTTTCTGATTGACCTGCTGCGACATGTTCATGACAGCGCCTCCTCTAGGTTGCATAGGGTAATGTTGGCCATGATCTTTATCATTTCCGATGTCGCTCCAAGTGCAAAAACGGGCGTTTGCGTAAAGCTTTTCGTTTTTGAATTTGCCGGTGTGCATCGGTGGCAGACCTCTATCCAGGCAAGCATCCCTCGGCGTATAAACAGTGTCAGGCCCAAACTCCGCTCAGAAAAATTCGCCCGCCTGTTTATCACCTGTGAACGCAGTGATTCATAATGCAGCAAAGTGCTGTCATCTGATTCGAGACCAGTCGTGGATTTTCTAAATGTCATTTTCTCTTTTTTTTTCTTCGCGCCACTGCACGTTCGATACTTCTCGGGTGAACATCCTTTCCAAATTTTTCTTTTATCAATGGCACAAGTCTCCGCGCACGAAGCGGTTTGCCTTCTTCTAGTTTTTGTTCGATAAAGGCCAGTATATCGGCCGTTAGCTTGTGAGCAGATTTTGGACCAGGACGTTTTTTTACGAGCCCGGTCACACCACCCTGTTTGAACTGTGATTGTGCCTGATAGAATGCCGGTCGCGAGAATCCATAGGCTTCCGATGCGTGCTTTACCGAGCGGCCTTCCTTTTCGACGGCACGCAACATCTCGTACTTGACCTGAACAAGATCACGGGGATCAAAAAATTCGAGCGCCGAATCTGAAAACGTTTCTTCTACGACCTTCTGTGGATGCGGATTAAACGCACCGTATTTTTTCAGGCTTTCAGTCTTGTCATCTTTGGGCTGTTTGGGTCGTGCCATCGCCTCATCTCCTTAAATTATGTCGCAATGAATAATAATGATAGGTTATATATGCCGCATTATATCAAGCGTGTCAAGATAAAAATCATTTTAAACATAATATAACAATAGTTTAAATAATATTCATTGGGCTTATTGTAGTGCTTTGCCAAAAGTATGCGGCATATATTATTTAACACTTGCGGCATAATCCCCCTTACAACTCATTTCAACATCCTGTCGGCTCATTTGCGGTTTGCGCTGTTTATTTCCTCGATAAGGCGAACCAAACCGAGAAGATCTTCGACTCGAAAAAGTGAACGTCCAGCAGAAACCGCGACAAATGGGTCCTCTGGTCCGATATCCGTCCAGTGAAGTGGTACGGAAGATCTGCGCCCCTTCGCGTTAAAAAATAAAACACGACACTCGTATGCAATTCGCCTTACGCTATCTATTTCAAAATCGATATTTCTGTATGGATGGTATGGATGTATGATCCGGAAGGTTTTGTTGTCAAAATTCTGATGGGATGCAGTTGAACAACTTTGTTGTTTTGATCCGAGTGTGCCCTAAAAGATCCTGGATGGTTACCAGATCTGCATCCGCGTTGAGCAACTGGGTTGCCATAGTATGCCGGAGCTGATGACAGGAGACCTTTAATCCGGCCTTTTTCGAATAGTGCTGCATGCAATGCTGAATGCCGCGCACTTGAATAGGTTTTCCTTTAAATCGTCCCTTCTCAATCAGAAAGACCCTTTTTGCCCGGGATGAAGGTCTTGCCTTCAAATACTGAGCCAGTATTTTATACGCGTCATTGCTCAAATATACGACCCGATCTTTTACGCCTTTACCCTCATAGACAAATAGTTGTGATCGGGGGAGATCTAATGCCGCCATGGTAAGTTTGGCCACTTCCTCTACCCGGAGGCCGCAGCGCAGCATCAGCATAAACATGGCCCGATCCCGCTTGCCGCTAATCACATTAAACAGTCTGGGAACATCTTCATCCCTCAGATATCGAGGCAATGGTCTGGAAAGCCTCAGAGAATAACCGCGCTTTACCGGGTGAGATATCGGAACCTGTTCCTCTTCAATGAGATATTCATAGAACCCGCGAATACTGTTCAGATAACAATTGATCGTCTTAGGCTTCAATCGTTTATCCAAAAGGTGATCCATGAATGACAACACGGTTTTATGTGTCACCTGTTCGATGGGCACATCCACCCACAGAACAAACTGCTTGAGGGTGCTCATATAGTTTCTGAGCGTATGTTTAGAGCAATTTTTTCTTTTCAGAAACCTACGATAATTAATGATTGCATTGGTAATGTCCATTGACCCCTCCGTTTTCGATGATTGCCATAGCTTTAAAATACTCTTCTTTGCGGGTATTGTCCGTCAACCGAGCATACCGACGTGTCATCTCAATACTGCTGTGGCCCAAAAGCTGCTGAACACACTCCAGTCGCATGCCGGCATTCAACAGCTCACTGGCAAATGTATGCCGTAAACAGTGAAGGGTATATCCCTTATGGGTCAATCCAGCTTTTTCTATATACCTGCGAAACATCATTCGTGCGGCCTCATAGCTTAAAGTTTTACTGCGGCCCGGACCATAAAACAGATTCTCTTTGTGTGGATCTCGCTTCTTAAGCCATACTTTTAAAGCGCAACGGGCATCATCACTCAAATAGACAACTCTTCCGACACGATTTTTACTCGCCTCATAAACCTCAATCCTATTTTCTCTCAGATTTATATCGCCAACCCTGGTATCCAATAATTCTCCAATACGCATACCGGTTCTCAGTAATATCAGTATCATTGCCCAGTCCCGAGTCTTTTTGATAATAGATAAAAGAAGCCTTACGTCTTCCGGGTCGATAGCCCGAGGCAACGCATCCGGAACCTTGACATACATTTTCTTTCTTGTGACATCAGGATGAACAATTTCTCTTTCGACCAGGTAACCCAAGAAAGCATACAAGGCTCTTAACCTTGTGGATACTGTATTCGGCTTTAAGCCTCGGTCCTGTTGATGCTCGATAAAACTGCCCAAATCATCTCTGGTGACGGCTTCAAGATAGGTTCCACCCAGGCTCTTAAGATGGTTGATAAAAAGAATGATCGATTCAAAGTTACTGCGGATCGTATTAGGCCGACATCCGCGGCGATACAGATCATATAAATAACGTTTTACATGAGGATGGCCAAAAAGCTTCTTAGTGGAAAGCCGTTTGATGCATTTTTTAATCTGAGGGTTTTTAGGTTTGGATGTTTGAACATCCAAAGCTTGACTAGATTTTGGAGATATCCTAACCTGATAATGATATTTTCCATGTCCAACAGACTCTTGTGAAAGGTTCATCTCTACCTCCTTTCTTGCTTTTTAAAGAAAAATCAGGTAGATGATGAACTTAGATGCTTTTTTAGTCAATCACCATTTTATGTCGTACAGTGGCAAATGATCTGAAATTTGAAAACATCACATTTTACAACCTTCTGTATATCATTACAATTTACATGATAAACAGAACTGTATAATAATTGGTTGGGCCGGAGGAAACATATGAAAATCACACTATTTGCTGAGAATTCGTTGAGTCTTGACTTGGATTGCATCACTCAGAACATGACAAAACTGGCACCTGACTTGACGGTTGTCAAGGGGAGAGCATCTTTCAAAATTAAAGGTTTTTTCGTCATATCTCCCGATGCTTACAAACAGTTATCTCCGGCTATCCTACGTGAGAGTGAAGACTCGGACTACGTGGCTCTTTTCACAGCGAATCCGTACGACAACAACTACTTCTGGGAGGGGGTCGACAATAAGGCGATCATATCGTTATCAGGATGGGAGCATCTTACAACCGTCCCACTAAACAATGGCGTAGTGTTCTTCTTGTGCGCAATGATAGTACAGCACCTCGAAATCGGGTTTAGGCATGATGAGAATACAGGTTGCATAAACGACTTGTGGATGGACAAAACAGATGTGGACCTTGGAATGAAATCCGGTACTGTCTGCTCAGACTGCCTATACCACTTTCACAAGCACGGCAATAGCGCACACACAACCGTTTTTTCGCAGATTCAGGATGTATTGAATGACATTAGCGCCGCGTCGCGAGCAAATATGGACATCTGCGACTACTGGAGAATGAGGACGGTAGAAGAGAACTTCGACGTTTTTCTTTGCCACAATAGTCAGGACAAAGATGCCGTTCGGAACATGAACAAAAGGCTTCAATCAAAAAAGATTAGGACATGGTTTGATGAGGAACAACTACCTCCGGGTCGTCCCTGGCAAGAGCTTCTCGAGGAGCAAATCGGCCAGATAAAGACTGCAGCGGTCTTTGTCGGTCAAAGTGGATTAGGACCGTGGCAAGACATTGAGATGCGTGCGTTTCTAAATGAGTTCCTCAGACGGCGTTCACCCGTCATTCCTGTCATCTTGGCCGACTGCAACCAGGTTCCGCAGTTGCCGCTGTTCCTCAAGCAGTTTACGTGGGTTGACTTCCGAAGATCCGTTCCAGAGCCATTCGGACGATTGTTTTGGGGGATCACAGGTCGCAAGACCTGAAGGGCTGGCCCAACAAGGCTAATTCAGCCGACGCCAGAAGGCCGCGCGGCTGATTAGCAACGTTGATATCTATGAAAATGTAAATATCAGGGCCTTGAAATTGTTGCGATATCGTTTTTCAACAGGGGCAAATCCTTTTTTGGGGTTTGACCCTTTGATTTTTATTGGAATTTAGGATATATGTAATTGGTGAAGATTGTTGTTCGCCTGAGATTATCAAGGTATCTTGAATCAACCACATCCCTCCTTTCCATCAATTTCTTTCAATAATTAATACCATAAAATAGTATCTATCTGTGCGAAATATTATGCAATTATTCATTTGACATGTTAATATCATTTTTATATTGTAAATAATACAGATTCTCTTTCTTATAACTGGTCTCTATCTCGAATCAGTTTCTATCGTTACACATCTCTTATTGTGCTGGCCTCATTTTCAATTAACTCTTCAATTGTTTAATCGAGACATCTCGCATTTTCGCCATTTTATATGGCATCTATATATTGTGTTTTTTCATACCGCCTTATCCGATTAATCGGAGAATTTTATAATGTCCCAAAAACCAACCTATGAAGAGTTAGACCAAAGGGTTAAAAAATTAGAGAACGCTGAATCTGCGCGCAAGCTGCTACAGGAGTCGCTGCGGGAGAGCGAAGAAAGATTTAGGATGATATTCACAAACTCCACAGACGGGATAATTGTTGCCGACCCACGGTCCAGCAGACGCGTCGGGGCAACGGTACACGGTGGATCCGGGCCAAGTAGAAAACGGAGGATAAAACATGCTTTTGGATATATTGGGGATTGTTATCGGTTATGCGTCGGTCATGCTCCTGCTGAGCCTGCTCGTTACGACCTTGGTGCAATCAACTCAACAGGTATTTCAGCTTCGCTATCGGAATCTCCTATTCGGTCTTGAACAGTTGTTAGACGGGTTCGGAATACCCGTAATTCTCAAGTCAGGCAACGAGGAAAACCCGCCGGAATCGCGTGGGTTGGCTTCGGACTTGATCGATCGGGTCGGATTGGAGCAACCGAAAACCCGCCTGAGGAAAACATTTGGGTCGATTGTGGGAGGGAAGCGCACCTGGATACTCCCAAAGGAACTGAAGCAGGGTCTACAAGACTTGATCCCAGAGACCCTGGTTAATGACCGGGAAGTATTACTTTCCAGCATTGAGAAAAGATTCGAGAGTATGGAAGGGGACCTGAGCAAGCGTTTCACAGGGTGTATGCGGCTGCTCACTATCATCTTCGGTCTTCTTGTGGCCTTCATGTTTCAGGTAAGCACACCCGCCCTCCTGAAGGACTTAAGAACGAGCGCCGAACTACGAGAGGCCACTGGGCAATACGCCAAACAAGTTGTGGAGGCGGCTGCTGAGGCGCATGTCCTCACACGCAAGTATGAGAAGATCTCAGACAGAGCTTTGGATGAACTCGCGCAACGCCACCCTGAACTCGCAAAGAAACTGGAGGAGGCATCAGGAATCGGAAACGACAAGAGTGCAATACTCCACGAACTCAAACTCGTTTTGTCTGATTTGCCCACTGACCAGCAGAATACGCTTGTCAAAGAGTATTCTGGCATCCTTGATGATCTCCTGCTCTCGGCCTTGAAGGAGACATCAGGCCTCGCCGCCCGAGCCAGTCAATATCTATCCGTATTCGAAATAGACTTCTGGAAACAGGGGACAGCCTTCTACGTAGGTGCCGGTGCTCTGACCAACTGGATCGGTGTCCTCATCACCACGATAGCCCTAGCACTCGGCGCACCGTTCTGGTTCAACATCCTACAGACGGTTATAGGGCTTCGTGACGCTCTCAAGCCAACGCCAAGGGCCGGGGGGCCGCGAGTTCTTCATGACTGATTTGAGGGGCAGTTCCATATGATTCAATGGACCAGATTTCGCCCCTATTGAGTTCGGTACGCATTGCCAAAAAAGTGAATCGAAAACCTTGATAAGGAGAGAAGAAATGGGCGAAATAGCACGAGTCTCAAGTCTTATGGAAGCACTTCAGTTAGCCACTTCACTGAAGGAAAAAGGAAAATATGACTTGTTTCGTGGGCAAGCGCGTGATTGGCGACCGCTACGAACGAGCCTTGCCCGTTTGGACGAAAATGACCGAGAGGAAGCGAAAAATGAACTCAGACGTTTTGAGGGTTGGGTCAAGGGAATATCCGCACTGAATGAAATAGCATCTGATGTAGACGCCACGTTCGCGGTGGCGCAGCACTATGGGTTACCGACAAACTATATGGATTTCACTACAGAGCCACGTATAGCTGCTTTCTTTGCCGCATTTGAACCTCCGACCGATCTCGGAGATAAGGAGTTCAGCTGCATTATTTGTGTCAATACCCAGCTTTTTGCAGATTTCAGCTCCCAAATGGCCTCAGTACGTCCGAAGTGGGTAGAACCACGCCGGGTTAACGTTGACATAGCGGAACTCTGGCGGATTCAGGCGCAAAGTGGTGTTTTTCTTTTTCTTCCGTATTTCAATTTCGAAGATGCTTACGAATTTGACCGGATTTACTTTCCAGCATACAGAGGGCAACCCTGTGTTCCCAAAGACGATGTCTATCCGCGTCAGAAAAGCGACCTGGAGATTCTTTTAGAGCAATATTTCATGAAGCGAAGGATGCGCGATATCGGGGAGATCTTTAGGCCTGAGCCAGAGGGTGTGGTGACTATCGTTATGGTCGATGGGTTTGAGGAAGGAATAGACAAGGAATGCTTCGGCAAGGAGGGATTGCCCATACACGAGTCTTGGAAGAAGGCCAACCTGATAGCCTGGCAAAAGCCGAAACCCGAGAAGTGGTCGGAGTACTCAAAAGCTCCAAAGGTTGATATTGTTTTGCCAACGCTGAGAGACCCCGTCCAAGCATTGTCGCATCTAGCTGGTACGCTCATAGACAAATTAAAAAAGCAGCCGGACTTGCGGAATGGTCCTGTGATATGGCGTTGCAATGGAGTGGCACTCATAGAAGAGAGCCTAACGCTCTTCTGGGACGGCTCACGAAGATGGCCTTACAACACCGAAGATATTGCTTTTGGTCTTGCTCTGACTGCCGTTTTTGCTGCACTCTCGTCGCGCACTTCCCACAGTATCACCTACAGTCACATTGCCGAGGAGTTGCTATATCAATGCCTTGGACCCATTATTGAGGTGGAGATTACCATGGAGGATGATAGCTATACGCGCGGATATGCCCGTCAATCTGATTTAGCTCGGGCAGTAAGAGAAGATTTTCCACAGTACCTCAAAAACAAATGGAGGCCTAAAATCACCAAGATTCAGCACAGATTGCAGGTTGCAAACGTGCCCTCACGCGTTTTCGATTTCGGTCGCCTCTCGCATGTCTTTGTTCAGCAGATCGCGCCTACTCAGGTCGTGCTGCGGGGAGAAAATTCCGGAAAGGCAAGGCTCTACAATATAGCGCGAGCGGCGAAGTTGGGGTTACCCTAAATCGCTGAGACACATTCGCAGATAAATTGATAATTGATTGATAGAATTCCCTTTTTGATAGTGAGAAATGTTGTCAAATCTTGTACTGTGAATAAGAATATTTTTAAATTTAATATCAGCAGCTTAGGATCGACATCAAACCTTGCTTTGTGGTTATATGCCCAATAACCATTGCACATCTGAATAAACCCTATAGTTGCATAAAAAATATGCCAAAAATATATTATATTATAACATTTCTATATG
>Ga0315541_1000224_pt1 | contig 60160 bp, 67 predicted proteins | sample SalMarSW160190MG_FD_203095 | JGI IMG/M metagenome (GOLD analysis project Ga0315541, IMG submission 203095) | Salt marsh sediment microbial communities from the Plum Island Ecosystem LTER, Massachusetts, United States - Salt Marsh Sediment SW1601-190 ... | reverse complement strand
GAGTAGCGTAGGCATTGATGAAGAAACTATTAAAAAATACGTTGAACATCAAGGTCACCAGGATTCAGGTCAGCTTCAATTGAAGCTGTAGCGAATTAGGACCCCGGGCATGCCCGGGGGAATCTATTCTGAATAGTATAGATTCTTCTTTATTATAATAAATTCCATTTATATTAAGCCTAAAAAATTACGTAGGCACTCATAGTGGCCATTATTACTGATAAAATCATAGCATGAACACTTTTTTAGTAGCTGCTGTGCATAGTTTTTTCAAGTATAACTTTTTAATATAACATTTCAATTCTCATATGTAAGGTTAAAAATGCGATAGGGAGGGGAAGGGAAGAAAGGGTTTACCTTGACCATATGGGGAATTTTTTCTATACTCTCTATTCAAATTATATCTTAGATTGAGTTTTGCGGAGTAACGGGTTTAAATCGTGTGATTATTGGAGGATACTATGAGTATAGCACTATATATTATAGCAATACTATGGATTGTCACAGGTGTCTTTATAATCCTATATACTGAGAGAACAATGAAGATTTTGAAAAACCTCTTTTTTACAGAAAAAGTAAGGCTGCTATCTATTGTACCGATTATTTTCGGGATTGTTTTGGTAATAGGTGCCTTTGTATGTACACAGGTATTTTTCCTGTCTCTTGTCTTGGGAGTGCTGGCCTTACTCAAGGGGTTATACTTGATCATGGGACCGATGCCTCAGATTAAACGTCTTATGAATTGGTGGTTCAATAAAGCCAGCACCAGTTACATCCGTTTGTGTGGGCTCATAATTTTTGTTCTCGGGATTGCTATCCTATCAAATCTTTGAAAAATGATGTTTTTTTAGGTACCCTTTAGATAAATTGTTCGTAAACATCAATATTATCTTCTATTTGACATGATTTTCTGTTTTTATTAGTCTACCTTTTTAATTTTTCTATACTTTTTAAGTTAGCAATTTCTACCTACCCATTTTGCCACGATAACTATATGAAAATTCCTAATATTTTCCTATTGCCGATTTTACTTATTTTAATAGCAGCTGGTATAGTCTTTTATCCGCTCATAGAGAACAGTATTATATTTCATCCGGATAGAATGCTTGACGATAACCCATCAAATTGGGAGTTATTCTACAAGGATATTCAATTTATGACCCCTGATGGTCAAAGACTACACGGTTGGTTTTTCCCTTTATCTGAGAAGTCTCCGGTACTTATCTTTTGTCATGGAAATGCCGGTAATATTTCTCATAGAATTGAAAATGTAAAATTTTTAGTAAAAAAAGGTATTTCAGTCTTTCTATTTAGCTATAGGGGTTATGGGAAAAGTTCCGGCAGGCCTTCGGAAAAAGGAATATATATTGATGGAATAGCAGCATATGATTATCTAACAGGTATTGAGAAGATTTCTTCGGAGAGGATTGCTATTTTCGGGCGGTCGTTAGGAGGTTCCGTAGCCACAGAGGTGGCTTTACACAGGAAAGCGAGATGTTTAATAATTGAAAGCACATTTACATCTATTAAGGATATGGCGAAAACTATTTTCCCATTTTTCATTTTCTCACCTTTTTTACCCCATCATTACAATAATATTTTTAAAATTGCCAATGTGAGTATTCCAAAATTAATAATACATGGTGACAATGACGAGATTGTCCCATTTTCTATGGGTAAAAAATTATTTGCACAAGCCTCAGATCCAAAGTTGTTTTTACCGATACATGGCGCTGGGCACAATGATACATATGTTGTGGGAGGGGAGAAGTACTTTGATGCTATAGTTAATTTCATTTTACCTTTTACGAGATCTTTGCACAACCCAGCAATCTTTGTAACCCAAGAAAAGAGGGTGGACTTTTCTGAAGTGACTGGTGTAAGGGCGCTGTCTTTTCGCAACTTGTCAGTGGGGGAAACCGCAGGCCCAGATTTATCGGGGCAATGCGGAGGGGGCAAAACTCCCCCGCAGATAAGTTGCTGAAAAGACCAGGCCGAGAGCCTTGGAACTGAAGAAAGGCCCATCCTCTTTAATGAAATATGAGTTATGCAAAGCTCTCCTTACAAGTATCCGGACAGGATAAGCTGGTTGCAGGATATTTTTTAATATTTTAGGGCTTTTAAATACAATTTTGATGATTATAGTAGTAATAATTGGAAGGCTTTAGGGATAAATGCGAACCATATTAAAGCTCATCAGGAAATTATACATCGTGTGAACAAGATAGATATTATATTTTATACTATTTTTGTGTATCTCAACAGGACGTTCTAACAGCATAAACTTGGAGGATTGCGAGAATGAGGATTCTATTGACTGGCTCAAGCGGACAACTTGGCAGTGAGTGTAAAAAAGTTTTGAAAGATGACTATGAAATCATTTCTCCAAACAAAGAGGAGCTGGATATTACCAGTTGGGATAAGGTCATAATGAGTATTGATCAATTAGCGCCAGATTTAATACTTAATTGTGCTGGCTTTACAAACGTTGACGAGTGCGAAAAAGAGAAAAAGTTAGCTGAGAGAATTAATGTGGAGGGCCCGAGGAACTTGGCACAGGGGGCGGCCAGATATGACAAAATTATTGTTCATATATCTTCAGATCTTATATTCAATGGCCGAAAGAGACTGCCACAACCATACTTTGAAGATGATCCCACGAGTCCCCTTTCTCGTTATGGTTTAACAAAGATGGAGAGCGAAATGGCTGTGAAGCAAAATACTCCACATTATATTATTATTAGGGCTGGTTGGATTTATGGTGTTAGGGGAGATAGCTTTTTAAAACAGATACTTCAATTGGCCATGAAAAAGGACCAAAAGCCTATATATGTTGTTAACGATCAGATTGGTTCTCCTACATGGTCTTATAGGCTGGCCCAGCAAATCAAGGTATTGATAGACAATAGAAAAGAGGGCGTTTACCATGCCACATCAGAAGGTTATTGCAGTAGATATGAGTGGGCAAAATACTTTTTTGATAAAATGGAAATTACAATCCCTGTTTTGCCCTGTACCAGTGAGGAGTATCCCATACCTGCAATAAGGCCACTTAATTCCATTCTTGAGAACAGGCAGCTAAAGATAGAAGGACTTAATATTATGCCCAATTGGCAAAAGGACCTTGATATTTTTATTGATAAGTATGGTAAAATATTAGTAAAAGGAGAAGAAGAGTCTAATTGAAATAATTATCTTTTATGCTTATAATAACATGGTCAATAAAAAAAGAAATAATTACATAGAACTGAAAAAATTGCGTGTAACATTTGGGTAAGGGTATGCAGAAATAACACCTAAAAAAAGGAGGTAAGCAATGTACGTAAAAGATGTAATGACAATGAATGTGGTTAGTGTTCCAAGTAACACAACTGTCTCAGATGCAAAAAAGATTATGGATGCACACAAAATTCGCCGCTTGCCAGTAGTAGACAGAGGAAAGCTTGTAGGCATTATTACCGAACACAGGTTAGAGGCATATACACCATCTAAAGCGACATCTCTCAGTGTCTGGGAAATTGGTTATCTACTTGGAAATACAACCATAAAAGATATTATGGAAAAAAATCCTGTTTCTGTAACTCCAGAAATGACCGTTGAAGAGGCTCTGGCCACAGCACAGGAGAGAAAGGTTGGTTCATTGTTAGTTGTGGAAAAAAACGGACAATTAGTAGGTATAGTAACTACAAATGATTTCTTCTATAAGATTGCCAACCCTACTCTTGGTATTGGTATGCCTGGTACACGAGTTGAGGTAGTGAGTAAAACTGATAAACCTATGCTTGAAGATATATGTATAGCAACATCTCAGAAGGGTATGAAAATTTTGACTCTTCACATGATATCTTCCACTGAAATAGGAGGTAAGGATATAGTTGTTCAAGTGGATACTGAGAATGTCGATAAACTGGTTAAGGAATTAAAGGATAAAGATTATGAAGTTCTTGTAAGAAAACGATAGAATTGCAACGATTATTGTAGATAAAATCCGGATATGTTGAGACGCTTCCAATAATGAGACATAATCTTCATTTTTTGCACTGAGCTGCCTTTACAGATAATCCTATCACTTTAATAGTTCATTTCACGTAAGTAAAGGGTCTTAGTAAAGACCCTTTTTTGATTGTCATAACGATCCCTGACATTATAAGGCAAAGTAGAGCAGACTTGAGATAAGAATAAATTTATACGTATATATAGGCATGATGGAATGGTATGAACCAAGAGATTTCAGAGAATGGGCAAAAAGACTGTTTGCCATACGGCATTTAGTATTGATTCTATTTATCCTCAGTATTTTCATATCAGAGCTGAGGTTCGACTGGTTTGAGCAAACAGTCGGATCCTACCTTGTCGCAACAAACTCCAAGCGGCCTGAATCCGGGGCAATTTGGGAAATAGGTCATCGAACTATAACGGCTCGAAAGACACTTGACAAAATTGTCACTGACCGTCAATTTTTACAGCGTGAGGCTCGCGGAGCTACTACATTTACACAGATGGTATTAAATATTTTACCCAACAAAGGGATTATGCTATCTTCCGAGCGCTTCAGAAAAATTTATCTCACGCTGCCTCAGACAATAGCTCAAAAAATTGCCTCACCTTTTGAGATGCTCAGGCTTTTCAGCGATGGATCCTGGGTTCGGACCTACCTTGAAAAAGCAGGCGATGATCTAAAAATATATCTTTTGAATGCTCACAATCGGGTGTTGAAGGAATTAGAAATACCATCAGATTTGATACAATATATTGAAAGAGTTGACATGGCGCTAACAGGTACGCTTGAAGATTTACCAAGCTTTGAAAACCGTATCTATTCCGCTGCCCACTTTTTTGCAGCACTGAGGTCTTTACCTCAAGAAGATCTTAGGAGTGTGGTTTCACAACCAGAAATGCTTTTGAGCATGCCCGGGCATATAGTCAGGGTGGGGATTTCAGATGAAGCCGTGTCAGGATTTATTGAACTTGGCTTTGAAATCGAAGATGGTACGAAACGCAAGGTGATTTTATTACAGGGCCGTGAGTGGGCTGTGTGGACGCTGCGGTCGTATCTGGAAGAAAAAGAGGGAGAACCGAATACCAACGTGAAAAGTCAAAATGATCGGATGTGATAATGGCGCATACCGCAATCATTATACGCATGTTACGCATTGTTTTCTATGTAGCACTGGCCCTGTCAAGTTTTGCAGCTCTTGCCGGTATAGGCATTTTTTTTGTGGCAGTGAAAGATTTGCCCCGTGTGCCTGAACCATTGATCCGAATCATAGAAACTCCCCCTACTGAGATCTATGCAGCTACAGGTGAAAAGATTATGGTTATCGGAGGCCGGGAATTTATCCCATTGAGCAGGGTCTCACAACATTTTATTCAAGCGGTTGTAGCCACTGAAGATCACCGCTTTTGGGAGCACCATGGCATTGATAAGTTACGAACATTAAAAGCTCTCTGGATAACACTTTTTAAGCCAGGAAAGGTTCAAGGGGCCTCAACCATCACGCAACAACTTTCCAAGAATCTTTTCTTCAGCTTTAAGCGAAGATATATGAGAAAATTTCGTGAATTGCTGGTAGCCTTGCAAATCGAATCTCAATACAGCAAACGCGAGATCCTCGAAGCATACATTAATCAGATTCCTATTGGTGTGGGGGCGCATGGAATTGAACAGGGTGCCAGAACATTTTTTGGTAAGCCGGCCTCGGAATTGACACTAGCGGAATCCGCACTGTTGGCAGGTCTTCCTAAATCGCCGACACGCTATAATCCCTATATTCATTATGATCGTGCCAAGAAGCGTCAGCGGGTTGTCTTATTAAGAATGGTGGCAGTTGGATACATCACTCAAGCCATGGCGGATCGTGCCTCATATGCTGAATTAAATCTTCAGAAGCTTCCAGCTCGGGCACGCACAGGAAGCTATTTTCTCGATATTGTCGTGAAAAGTCTTGAAGAGCGATATGGTCCGAACGTTGTCCATCATGGAGGACTGAAGGTTACCACAACAATTGATCCCCAACTTCAGTCACAAGCGATAAAGTCACTGCAAAAGGGATTGATAGAGCTTGAAAAGATGATGGGTGTTCATACAAAGACCAATGAGAGTAGTGGTGAGAAGGTTGTCGGTCCACAGGGTGCGCTAGTGGCTGTTGAAACAAACTCTGGGGCTATCAAAGCCTTAGTTGGGGGAAGGGACTATTCTGAGACGGAATATAACCGTGCAGTAGAAAATAAACGCCTGCCTGGATCAGGTTTTAAACCCTTTCTCTATTACACCGCTCTTGAAAAGTTGGATATAAACCCTGCGACTGTTTTTATTGACCAGCCTGTAACGATTCCGGTAATCGGAGCAGAAGACTGGTCTCCAAGGAATTTTGGGCTGAAACATGAGGGGCCTATGATCTTGAAAAGGGCGCTTATGAAATCTGTCAACTCTATTGCCGCTCAACTGGTAGAAAAAACTGGTCCCGAGGAAGTCATTAGGACTGCACGCTGTTCTGGGATTAAAAGCCAGTTAAAGCCAGTTTATTCTGTTGCCCTGGGGACATCCGGGGTGAGTCCTCTGGAAATGGCTTCTTCCTTTGCCACCTTCGCCACTGGCGGGGTGAGACATGAGGCATTTTGGATCTCAAGGGTTGAAGATGCCCTCGGCAGGGTATTGGAAGAACATATTGTGGGCGGGAAACGATCTCTAGACGTGAGCCTTGTATATCAACTCGTGGATATGATGCGTGGCGTTGTAGATGAAGGTACGGGCTCTATTGTTAGACGTCTGGGATTTGATCTACCCGCAGCTGGAAAGACAGGTACTACCGATGGTTACTATGATGCGTGGTTTACTGGATTCACGCCAACGCTCAGCACATCGGTCTGGGTGGGCTACGACAAGGGAGAAGGGTTGTGGGATACACGAGGTATGGGAATTACCGGAGGCCATGGTGCGGCCCCAATATGGGCTGATTTTATGATCAAGGCAACAGACGGTGAGCCGCATAGGGAATTTGTAATTCCCTCTGATATACGACTTGAAAGGGTAGACCTAATTACTGGATATAAAGCGAATGATTCGACACTCAATCCGATGCGAATAGCATTGCGTGAAGGTCAAAACCTATACGAAAATATTGTAGGAGATGAAACACTCAATGATTCAACAATATTATTTCCTTCATGGGCACCCTAATGTGCCCTGAGAGCAAATATCATGCCCATCTTTGATCACTTTTTTATAGGTGTAATGTGTTTTATACCCTGAGACACTTATCTCTTCGTGTTTGGGCCACAGTTTTCCTGGGAGGGCTCATAACTCTTTGGATTTTACCGATATTTCATCTGCACATAGGGCTTACCTGGTCTCTTGTGCCAGCATTGGTAATCATGATAGTGGTCTTTATGGCAGTTGGTTGGTTTTCGAACCGGTTGGGCCTTAGCGCTGTTGAGCGTTTGATCAGGGAAGCTACTACCTGGGAAAGAGTCGGTGCATACCGTGGAGCTGAAGAGGCCTTTAACAAAGCTACTGCTCTTTTGGATAGCTTCCTCCTCTCCCCTCTTGTAAAAAGGAAAGAATCCGCAAAACTTGCGGCTCGCCTCGCTCGTTTCTACCTTGCACGTACCGATAAGAATCATTCTTCTGAAACCTTTATAATCGCTTATCTCAAATCTCACCCTGAAGATGAGGAGGTAGCAGAGAACTGGTTGCAGCAAGTCGAAAGTCATGGTGGGCTTAAAACAGATCATTATGAGCTTGCCTTCCGAATAGGCAACGCTCAACCGGAGAATACTATTATCCAGCATTTACTCGCACGGTTTTATCTTTCAGAAGGTCGAACCGATTTCCCCGCTCTTCAAACATACCGACAGGTTTTAAATGGAAAGAAAAATGTTGCTGTCGATATTATTAAAGATCTTGCGACACTTTTTCTCAGAAACAGGCGTGCTGATGAATGGGCGCTAAAGATTTATCTTCAGGCATTTAGGCTGAGCAGTGAAAGACATAAACTTTTGAGAGGTATTGCAGCTTGTGTTCACTGGACCCATGAGACAGAACGAACCACACAACTATTGCAACAGGCCCGTAAATTATTAGTGAGCCTTGACGAAATGCAATTGAAGAAGCTCCGGGCAGGCTTTAATCCTCCAGGTTTGGAACCGACAGAGCAAAAAATTTCTGCTCAATTAAAGGTTGAAATTACACTATGGAAAGTGGTGAGACAGATAGGGAGCTCTCTTTTCAATCTCATTACCTCTGCAGCCTTTAAACTAATAGGCAGAGCAAGGGAATTGATCAACCTCATCAAACGTTCCAGAAGGGCGAAGCTCATCCTTGAGTGGACAATGATCACTGTCCTGGCTATCGGGGTTATAACTTTAATGGTCAATACAACCAGCCATCTTATCAGAACCAAGAGAGCACTTTATGAAAAGGAGAAGGCCATTGAGATTGTTGTCACTGACCCATTCACTTTACAGGTCGCTGCATACCTAAAACCACAAGATGCTGAAAGATATGTGAAATATCTCAAAACGAAAAAATTGGATGCTTTTTGGATAAAAAGGAGAGGGAAAAGAAAGGTTTGGTATCAGGTCAGGGTTTCCCATTTTGCCAACAAGGCATCCGCCAGGGCGTATGGAAAGAGCTTAAAAGCGAAGGGGATTATTGATGATTTCTATGTTGCCAACTATGAGCAGCCTTAGTCCCTCGATTCATAAATTCGATGACGTATTTATTTACTCCGTTCGGCCCGAGTCGTTCGACCTAGAGGCTCTCGACAGGCTCATGGCCGAGGGCGGGACTAAGTGCTGCCCGCGACGAGCTAGGCCGAGCCGAGTGAGCCCTTCGGTCTGAGACATGTCGACGAGCTCATGTCGAGTCGCTCTAGGTCGAAGACAATCACAAAGATTATACTCATTAGAATACGTTATATTATTTGCGAATCGAAGCACTTAGGTAGAGGTCATTTTAAATTCAAGAACGGTAATATGACACAGTTAACCAAATGTAGGATAAAGCGGTTGATGTTTTAATTAGCATATGCAATCTATACTGTTACGGTATATGGCGAGCTATGCGTATGGTAAATTATGGAGACCAACTATGAGGAGGATAAGATGATGATTAAAAAATATTATGCATTTATCGTCTTATTGGTAAGTTTTATTTTGATATTTTTCACTTCTGGATGTCAAACCACACCAGGCAAGCAGATTCAATCGCCTGGTGAGACTGTGTCTGTCAGTTTCCCTAAAATGATGGTTGGCGACAGTTGGGTAACAAAGGGATTTGGCAAAAAAGGAATAGTTACTCGTAGCAGGACAATAATTGAAACAAAACCAGATGGAGGTTTTGTCGAGGAGGTTAAGGATGACAAGGGGATAACTCTTAATGAATATTATAATAATAAATATCAGCGTATAGTATCAATAAATGTTGAAAAAGGGTCTAAGGTGAAAATACCGAAACCCCCTGAAAAAAGACTGGAATTCCCTTTATTCGTTGGCAAAAAATGGAATGATGAATTTGATGGATGGTCAAGAAAAGGTATTCGTCATTTTAAAAATGAGTATGTTGTTGATAAATATGAAACCATCAATACAAAAGCGGGTGCCTTTAAAGCCTTCAAAATTATTAGGCTTGGATCTATTCCTAAAAAAAGTTGGAAAGGGAAAGAAGAATATTGGTATTCACCAGAAGCTAAACGCATAGTAAGATCCATCCCTGATTGGAGATATGGCTCTGAATTGCTCAGCTATAAATTAGCACTGGCTGACAAGACACCAAAAGTTGAGAAACCAAAAATTATAATAAAAGGTGAGAAGGTAAAGATTGGCATCATAGAATTTCAGAGTCTAAACGAGGAAGCCAAGAAAGATAACTTAGGCAAAATTGTCTCTGAGATGTTAACCACGTCTTTTGTTAATTCTGAATCTTTTAAAATTATTGAAAGAGAGCAACTGCAAAAAGTAGTACAAGAATTTCAACTGAGCCAGTCTGGAATTATTGATACCTCATATGCCAAGCAAATAGGGAAAATAACAGGTGCAGATGCTATAGTTACAGGAAGTGTGACAAAGATTGGAAATGACCTGCGATTAGATGCACGAATTATCGATGTTGAATCTGGTATTATCCTCACTGCTGAGAAAAGTGAAGGTAAAATTAACTTACAAAGCATTGGCATGATGACAGATCAAATTGTCGCAAACCTGGTAAGTAAATTTTATAAAAGCAAAAAATAGGAGTCTTAACTCAAAAAATAGTTAAACGAAACAATCATTTTTAACCATGATTCCCACGGTAAGAGTGGCCGTTTAGTTCCTTTAAATCAATCCGATAAAGATTTGCTTTCCAACACAGAATCAGAAAGCCCTTTTTTAATCTAAAGCCCTTCAACTACATCAAATAAATTTTAACTATAAATTAAGGCCAGTGAAGAAGAATATTGATGGATTAGCAGGGCTCCTACCAAAGAATCAGAAATTTTATCTTTTAAATAAACTTTTTAGTTTAGATCCTGATGTTATAGTCAGGCTTTAAGAGAAGAAAATCACACACTTAAAAGTGAGTTAAGTGATTATCATAGTAAGTGATAAATTAAGGTGAAGAAAGCTCCGTCTCTTTGAAGTTAAACCTAAAAAGATCAAGGCCGCTAAAAAACGCCTAGATGTGAAAAGAGTTAAAAGCTTGCTAAAAAAGCAACCATCTTAATATAAGACTTTCATCAAATAGTCTATTGTTGTTCATACAAAGGGCTATTTTTCATTATTTCATAATCACGTCCACGGAATTGCGGTGACAACCCTTTTTCTTTATAGTCCTTCATTAGGAGTTCAACCTTTTTAGGGAGCATCCTAGTCTCGTGATAAATATAAATGCGCCCGGAAAATTTAAGTTCTGCCCACGTCTCAGCAGCTTCTCCAGGCTTTTGATGCACAATGGCTTCCATAAGCTTTTTAAGTTTTTCATCCAACATGCCTTTATATCCTGTAGAGAGGTATTTGCAGGCCGCAAATGTAAGGTTTGACTTAGGTAGAAAGATGCTTAAGTACAAAGTCTTTGTTTCGAAATCGCCACACACGATGTACTCAATTTCGTAAGCAAAATCTTTATGAGATTTATTGGTCAGGTAGTATTTACTAAGGATTTTAGTTCTTTGGCAGTCAGTACGAAACAGATTGTAAAGCGTTCTGGGCTTAAATGGTTCAGGTGAACCTTTTGCTGTAAGATTATGTTGCGGCTTATCTATATGTAGTGCCTTTGTGTGCTCAGAAGATACATCGCTACCAGAATCAATTGACATCATTGCATTTTTTATATCAATTGACTTTTCTATTATATATGTTCCAAACTATGTTCCAAACCATAATAAACCGAACAATGCCCCAATGGCGGTTAATTTGCTAGGCAAGCTCCATGATTTCAATTGGATTTTAGTTGGTATCAAAGACATATATATTTTTTTATTTTGAGAATAACATTATATTTTATAGACTCTTGGAATAGAATTCTATCAAGGATGAGAATGAAGGTCAAATAATCTTCAAATAATATACTTATTTGTGCTTTGAAATATTGGGGATATATTGGAGGTAAATTTAATTTCAAGCAAAAAAACAGCTCAAACTTTAACCAAATTTGAGCTACCTAAATCCTCGCTTATTGGCGGAAGTGCATGGGAATCGAACCCACCCGCGAGGGTTCTAGCCCCGCGCACCGGATTTGAAGTCCGGGAGCCCCACCAGTGAGCTTTCCACTTCCACTTTGATTTCTATCATTTAATTATTTTCATGTCAACAAAGGGTAATCATACTGACAGCCGTGATGAAATCAAATTCATCACTATTAATAGCACTGTTTTTCTATTACAATCAATAAGTTACGCTATACATTTGCAATAGATTTGAAAATATAGCCAATTACTGGTATACCTAATTTTAAAAAGCTTGCTTTCACATAGGTATGTACGGTTTTTCCCTTAAATACATAAAGTCGAGGAGTATTGAATCATGATTAAATTGGTTCTTGTAAGGCATGGTCAGAGCATATGGAACCTTGAAAACAGGTTTACCGGATGGATAGATGTAGGTCTTTCAAGCTTAGGGGTTGAAGAGGCCAAATCTTCTGCAAAGCTATTAATGGAAGAAAATTACACCTTTGATATTGCCTATACATCTGTTCTCAAACGGGCTATCCAGACACTATGGATTATTTTAGAGGATATGGATTTAATGTGGATTCCGGTATACAGGAGCTGGAGACTTAACGAAAGACACTACGGTGCCTTGCAGGGACTGAATAAGTCAGAAATGGTCAAAAAACACGGAGCCGAGCAGGTTCTTCTGTGGCGTCGCAGCTATGATTTAAGGCCACCTGAACTGGATAGAAGTGACAGTATGTATCCGGGAAAAGATCCACGGTATGCAGGACTTAAGGAAAAAGATATTCCCGTAGCCGAATGCTTAAAGGATACAGTCGAGCGGTTTTTGCCATACTGGCATACTACCATTGTGCCAAGCCTCAAAGAGGGGAAGAGGGTTTTAATTGCAGCTCATGGAAATAGCCTTCGGGCGCTGGTTATGTATCTCGATAATATTTCTGAGAAAGAGATTGTCAATCTAAACATACCAACAGGTATTCCCCTGGTATACGAATTAGATGACAATCTTACAGCAACAAATCATTACTATTTGGGAGACCCTGAGGCTGCAAAAAGGGCTGCTGAGGCTGTAGCAAAGCAGGCAAAAAAATAGTTGCCCAGGAATATGGCATCAGGAAAGGTTCTTTTTGAAAAGTTCGGCTTTACCGTTGAAAATGTAATAAAAAAAGCCAAGGAACTGTTAGGAAAACATAACAAATAAATAACAAAAGAGGTCTCGGTTCACTCTTTGAGACATAGTTTTGCTACGCATTTGTTGGAAAGCGGTACAGATCTTAGATATATTCAAGAGCTATTAGGACATAAAAGCTCAAAAACCACGGAAATTTATACCTATGTAAGTAACAAAGATTTGATGAGGATAAAAAGCCCATTGGATGAAATTTTAGCGCCTAAAGTAGGTGATGGCCTATGAGGGTAAATTATCGTCCATAGGAAGGTATAAACGCAGTACTGCATAAATGAACAAGTTGTGCGAAATTGAGAGTTGATAAGCATGGCTAACCAAGACATCTTGCATGAATTGTGGCTTGAGAACAATATGCCTAAAAAAGGAGTCCCATTGAGGGAGATTGGAGAATTTGCAAATAGAAAAATAGGTCATCTAAAATCTAAGAGAGGTCAGATAACAACAAGTGGACTTAACTATGCTGTACTCCAATTCATCTTAGAATATTGTTCTCTTTCCGATTGGCATGAAGGGCTCTGGGAGGAGTTTAAAAGGGCAAAGAATCCTACAAAAGGCAACTATGCTATATGGAGAAAGCACCTCAACATAAGCGTAGATATAGTTGATAAAAGCTCGGTTAAAAATTTTAATGTTCCAAGGGCTGATACCTCCTCAACTGTTATTCAAAAAATGGTTTCAAAGAAAGAATTTCTTAACGAAGATATGTATGAGTTTATCGAGTTTATAAAAGAGAAAATAGAGAGAGAAACTATTTTAGGAAAGAAAGGATGGTTATATCAGTTAAAATCATACAAATGGCCTCCAAAGAAGGGTGATTATAAAGAAGGAATAAATTTGCGAAAGCATTTTAGCTATATCGCAAATTGTGCCGAAAATTCTACTGGCTTAGGCACAGAAACATTTAGGTATGGTGTTTGTAATGCTGTTGCTGGTTGGGCTGGTATTCCTCAGCCGGTTTCAAAAGAAGATTGTTCTAAAATCTTTGAATCGATAAACTATCTGAAAGGTACCATTAATAATGATTTAATTGACTGTAATAAAATATTTGGAAGAAGAATTGCAACCTCATCTAAACTATACTATTTCAGCGACCCGCTAAACTGGACTATATATGATTCACGTGTAGCGCTTACACTCAGCCAACTCGCATATTATTTCAAAAAGGAGAAGGATGATATATTCGATAGACTTAAAGATAATATCATTTTCCCTATGCCTCCTACTCAAAGCACAATGAGAAAGCATCCTTTTAATGTCAATTGGAACGAAGCAGAAGCATCTCTTTGGTTTGTTAGAGCTAGCATACTCCTTAAAGCTATTGCTGAGTTTTTAAATAAAAAATGTTTTCCTTCCCCTCAGGACGTTATATCATCTTCAGAGGCATGGAAGCTATACCATGTTGAAATGGTATTTTTCAGAATAGGTGAACGAAACTGGGAGGATAAGTCTCAACTTCGCACAACAGCAGATAAAAGGCTTCGCTACGCTTCGCCCAAATTCGTCTAACGGCGAACTTCTTTTATCCGCAACCCGTTATCTGACATTGCAGCCGGGTAAGAAGAATATAATATGAGGAAATTGTTATTTCAAAAAAATAGAACCTTCCTTTTAGGCTTTTTGAGTGATCATATATTAGTTAAGATATTCCTTTATGGTCTACTGTTTATAAAAATCCTTTTCCCTACTATTTCCCACGCTGATGCTGAGGTGCTTTTTAAGGAAAACAGTAAGGCTGTTGTAGTCGTTATGGCATACGACTTTGCTCATGACCCGATAGCTCAGGGAAGTGGATTTGTTGTGAGACAAGATGGAGTAATAGTAACAAACTATCATGTCATTAACAAAGCAACGTATATTGCTATAAAAGTAAGAGGTAAAGTATTAGAAGTTGAAGGGATGCTATATATAGATAGAAAAAATGACCTTGTAATCATTAAGGCAAAGGCTAACGACCTTCCCGTGGTGAGGCTTGGAGACGTAGATGAGATGAATATTGGTGAAAAGGTCTATGTCATAAGCAGTCCCAAGGGATACGAAAATACCATTTCTGAAGGAATATTAAGTGGCATAAGGCTGGCTGACCACAAAGGAAAGATTTTGCAGATCACCGCTCCTATATCGAAAGGCAGTAGTGGGGCACCTGTATTTAATAAGAATGGCGATGTTGTTGGAGTTGTTACTTTTCTAATAAAAGAAGCTCAAAACCTTAACTTTGCAATGCCTATAAATTTGCTAAGAGATAAAATGGATAGTAAAGAAGCTATCTCATTAAAAGAATTTAAAGAAGAATTTGAAAAAGAATATATAGAATGGTTAGCAGCAACATTGGTAAAAACCCAGGATTGGAGCAGAGCTAAAATCCCTAAAGGAAAGACTATAGAGGTTTCCGAGGAAGTTCTAAGATTAAACCCTTATCATGCAAATGCCCATACTACCCTTATTGTTCATTATTATTGTAATGGGTATAAAGAAAAGGCATTAGAGCAATACTAAATTTTAAAAGCGTTTAATCCCTCTGCAGCATACGGAATACGTTGTTTATTTGGAGACAGTTTCTTCAAGTAAAACTCTCATACTCATTTGGGGAATCACGAATGATGAAAATGATTTTTACAATGACATATGATCTATTTGGAGATCGCAATGACAAAACTTCCAAACGATGAAATAGAATTACGAAAGTTAGCACAAAGATTGGGTGTTAGTTTACACAGAACAGTTGATTCAACAAGGGGCAAGACTGATATACCTGAGCTTCAAAGTAGAATAATAAATGTGCAAAGATCCATAAGAGAAGGGCGGTTGTGGTGGATCGCTTTTATTTCAGCTATTGGTTCCGTATTTAGTGCTTTAGCAGCTTGGACAGCGATATTAATGAAATAAAAGAAGTTTACTCCATTTCTTCTATTTTATTGTTAATGCCCACAACGGCAGATAACATGGGCCAAAAGACTAACGTCCAAATGCTTTGCACTTCTTTTAGCCCAATACCGTTATACGCAATGCCGTGCTTGATATTAAAATAAAGGTGTGAAAAATGAGAACTAATCTATTAGATAACTTAAAAACCTTACTTCAAAAAGATGAGCGTTTGACCAGCGGAGGCGAGTTTTTGAAGAATAAAATTATTGAGCTTGCTTTGAAGTTAGACAAAAACCTCATTAAACTTCTTTTATCTGCTAAAAAGATGAAAAGGATGTTTTTTGCTGATGTAGATAGAGCACTTATTTTTGATAATGATAAATTTATTCGCTTTGTTTACACCAAGCAATTTTTGCCGGATTCTTATACGAAAAGAAAGGGGGACCGATTTATTTTGACAATGCGAAAATGCCTATCTTAAAGAAAGGAGGGTATTCAAATGATTAAAAGAGTAAAGATTTACTTCAACGATTTAGAACCAGAAGCACAGGCTAATCTACTAGAAGCATTTGAAACAACTGAGGAGGATGAAAACTGGGAGGCATTCCCAATTGCAGTAATCGAAAGGGAATTTGAAGTTAATGATATGTATCCATAGAAATCCAATCTCAATAATTTTGAGAAAAGGACATCTATCACCAAAACGATTATATGTATCTAGGATATTCTGAAATACGTCTTATGAGACAATGTTCCCTTAAATCATTTGAGGAATGAAGAATGTTCAGCAGCTTAATAGAGATATTTGAGGATAAAAAATTAGTTGAGAAGATCAGGATGCGATTGCCTTATTTATTCCATCTTGCAGAATTAGAAAGCTCGAGAACAGGGCAAATTGGTATGGAAGTTGGCTCTCTTTGGGAAAGAATTAAGACAATTACAGGCAAGGGATTCAGTGGCGTTAAGCTCATATGGACAGTGTAGAAATAGCTATTGAAATGATCACTGGCACTTCCAATAATACAGCATATGCGCCTCGGGCTATCGCCCTTGCCCTTCAGGACATTGCTCTCTTGTGCCACAACGTCGTATATGTTGGAAACGTAATCGGAAATGACTGCAAATTAATCTGAAGGATAAAATATGCAATGCCCTGATTGTTTATGGATGAGGGGTTATTGCGATGATAGTAATCTGATTTTGATTAGGACCATAATACCAAAAAATTCTGTATGCCGCAGGAGTTGATTGTTCGGCGTATGCCTCGAATACTTTCTCTCCACTGGGTCCTTTCAGGCTGGTGAATTCATGTGTTTTAAGGCTCTTATGTCTGGGATTTGAAGAAAGAAAGCCTATAGCTTTTTTGACTGCTTTGTATCTTCTTTCAAGCCCCTTATCAGTCTTAAGTCTATTCAATTGATCTCTTGCTTCATAGGTGAGGAATATTTCAAACAATTTGCAATCCTAAAGTTCGTCGAGATTAATTTTTGTTATTTTACCTTCAGATGCATCCTTCAAACCCTTTTGAACACTTTCAAAGGCTTCATTATTTTGAAAAAGCCAAAGCTCTGAAGCTGGAATTTCAACAATTGGTCGTAAAAGGACTTCACCCCGGTCGTTTTTGTATAATCGAATCCTTTTAAAGTCCTTGAAGATTTCACCAAGAGTGAGCCGATTTCGTTCATCCATTGTTCTTGTGCCAATCTCCTGGAAATCGTCATTAATTTTAATATTATTTTGCATATTGACCACCTCCTTGCTGTATTCTATAATCATAATAGAATTCCCATACTGGGTCAATGGGAATTTTAAATTTTTTCGTTTGTAGCGAAAACGTTAACTAAAATACGTGCCTTTGATAAATATCACAATAGAACAAAATGAAGAAAGGAGGAATTATGTTATCTGCAATTGAGCTAAAAGAGCAAATTCATGCTATTGGTGCGGACTTGGTGGGTATCGCTGGGGTTGATTCGCATTTATTGCGAGAGCACGGCGAAGAGCCAGAAAAACTTCTGCCAGGAGCTCGCTCCCTTATCAGTATTGGTGTTGCCCTAAATAAGACTGCCGTATGTTCGGGCAACATCCGCTTGGCCCGCTATGACACTATGTGCGTTTATGAGCGCATCAATCATGTATGCATGGAGACGATCCGGATACTTGCCAGCCAGGGTGCCAGGGCGGTCAGCGTGCCAGCTTATCTCCCAGTAGACATGGGAGGTGAGTCGAAGGGAATGAAGGGCGATATCAATCACAAAACAGTTGCAGCTATTGCAGGTTTGGGCGGTATTGGATTAAATCTTTTATTGGTAACACCAGAATTTGGCCCCTTTGTACGTCTGGGTACTATTGTTACTGATGCAGTACTGAGCGCTGACCAGCCCTTGTCTGAAAATCCTTGTGACCTCTGTGGTTTGTGTCAAGATGCCTGCCCTGCAAAAGCCATCCAAGAAGATGGAACTCTCGATTATAGTGCTTGTACTTCTCATATCCTACGAAACGGCTTGCCAGGGATCATTGCCATTGCAAGAAAGATGATAGGGGCTGATGAAAAGGCGATTAAGGGCATAATCTATAGCCCTGATTTCTGGGACATTTGGCAATCTACTGTTTCTGGCTCTTTCTACGGCTTTTTCGAGTGTATTGCAGCCTGTCCCATTGGTTTCGATAAATCAAGCGATTCAGCATGAGCTTAGCGGTTAATCTGTCTCCAGTGGATTTGTCACAAACCCAACCCTCTATGATCCAAGATTCAAATATTGTTGGCCAGATTAAAAGAGATCATCTTTTTAAAGTGATGATAGTTGGTGATGAAACATGCCAGTAAGTAGATATCGTTGGGTTATCTTAGTCCTGTCTTACCTCTGTATGCTGGGGTTTGCTTTCACATTACAGTCCCTACCACCCATCCTCACCTTAATTATCGAGGAATTGCGATTAACCCATGGTGAGGCTGGTTTACTCATGAGCCTTTTTGCATTGCCAGCAATATTTTTAGCGATTTTAGTTGGCCTGCTTTCTGACCGTTGGGGACCCTTTAAAACAGGCGTGAGCTCTTTAATCCTTGTAATCATAGGTACTTTAATCTTTGCTGTTAGCGGTACCTTTCTTTACGCTGGTTTAGGAAGAGTTATTGCCGGCGTTGGAGCTGTAACTATTTCTATAGTGGCTGCTCAAATACTTTCGCAGTGGTTTAGGGGACGTGAAGTAGGAACGGCAATGGGGATTTATAATACTGCAATGCCTGTTGGAACAATCGTATGTTTTACAGCTTTTGGTAAATTGGGTGAAAGTTTGGGTTGGCGAATGCCAATCTTTATTACTGTGATGATAGGTGTGTTGGGGTTAGCAGCCTTTCTAATCCTCTATAAACCTATCCCAAACCCCCTTCAAAAAATAACCCTTGATAAGGAAGAAAAAGTAACAGCATTGTTCTCAAACTTACGAAAGGTGAAAGTCTCGATGTGGTTGATAGGATGTTGTTGGATGTGGTTTAATGCGGCAACCATTTCATTTTCGACTTTTGCACCTGATTTTTTCATCTCAAAGGGATACAGTATCGGCTTTGCTGGCCTCCTTACAAGCTTACTTATGTGGGGTTCGTTAGGTCTAAGTCCAATAATTGGTTGTTTAGTAGATAAGTTCGACAATAACGATCTTTTCATCGGAGTGGGTGGGGTAATTATAGCGACTACGATTTATCTTGTTACTAGGTCAACCGATTTCCTTTTTCCAATGGTTGTTATGGCTGTGGCAGTGGCATTTATCCCAGCCCCGGTCTACTCTTTTACAGCAAAGATTTTAGAGCCCGAGAATTTGGGATTAGGCTTTGGTTTCCTCTCAACGGTCAGTAGCATAGGAATGTTTTTCGGTCCTTACATAGCTGGTCTAATCAGAGATAAAACAGGCTCATACGAAATAAGTTTTATCTTTTTATCCCTCTTAGCCCTGCTAATAACAATAACAGCCCTTATCTTAAGAATAAAGATGAGAATGGCTTAGACTACTGGTAATATGTCCAAATCTTCCTTTGGCGAACTTCTTTTACATCAGGAACGCTATACGCTATTTTCTTATAGGAAGTTGAACCATGTTAGCGCATAAAGAAAAATATTGGAGCAAATTTGCCAGTACTTATGATGACGATCAAGAATATGTTGTTAGAAAGACAATTCTACAATTAATTATAAAAAGATTATCTGAAGAACGTGATTTGGGAGAAGTTATAGAATTTGGATGTGGAACAGGATATTTCACTAAAGAAATAGCTAAAAAAGCAAGAAATGTTATTGCCACAGACCTTTCAGATGAGATGTTAGAAATTGCAAGAATACAATTAAAAGAGTACCGGAATATAAACATCCAAAAGGCTAATTGTGAAGATACATATTTTCCATCGGGAAGATTTGATACCGTATTTATGGTTAATTTGATACATGTATTAATAAATCCTATAAAGGCTCTCCAAGAAAGTCATCAAATTTTAAGAAATGGGGGATTATTACTTATTGTAGATTTTACAGGTTACAGCATGAAATTGTTTGAAAAAATGAAATTGGGTATAAGATATCTTAGGAAGTGGGGTATGCCACCGCGCTATGCGCGAAACAACTTATCTCCTGGTGAAATTACCTCTTTTTTAGAAAATGTGGATTTTAAAGTAGAGGAGGTTCAACTTATAGGAGATAGGACAAAGGCATTATATTTAAGGGGAAGAAAAGAAGCGTTATATTAAATCGATCTCATAAGGAATTAAAGAATGAAAAATAATGAAGCAAAGGATCTTATAGGGTGCTGTGGGTTATATTGTGGGTTATGCGCCAAGCACCAGTTAAAAGTACTGAGCAGACATACTGGCTGCAGATTGGAAGAGCAGTAGGATTAAATTCAGATTCTTATATAATAAAACGGATAACTTAGGCAGAAACTGTTAAGGGCAGGATGTATTATTTATATATAGCAACTGGATTCGCATTATTACTTTCTTTTATTGTAAACCGCAAAAAAACCCTCAAAGCTGTTAAGATAGCCTTTAAACGATTTGTAAATATTTTACCAGCCTTTTTGGGTATGCTTATTCTTGTCTCAATTGTCCTTTTTCTCATCCCGGATAAAATCATCTCAAATTATCTTGGAAAAAACAATATATTCATCGGGGTTCTCTTTGCCTTCTTTTTTGGCTCAATAACATTGATGCCTGGGTTTATTGCCTTTCCATTATGTGGCATTTTATTAAAAAAAGGAGTGCTATATATGGTTTTATCTACTTTTTCAACAACTTTAATGATGGTAGGGGTTCTCACCTATCCCATAGAAAAGGAGTATTTCGGGGTACGATTAACTATACTCAGAAATATAATGAGCCTCTTTATCGCTTTTGTTGTGGCTTTGATGACTGGTATTTTCTTTAGAGAGATTTTTTGATGAAGCGGGATGATAGTATCAAAATTGCTGGCGTATCAGGTTATTTTCTTTTCTTAATTGTTTCTCTTGCGTTTGGATTCAACCCCGGAAAGGAAATTGGCAGTAATTTTGTCTCCTTTTCTATATATATGCTTAAACTATTACCCTGCGCTTTCATTTTAATAGGACTGTTTGAGGTATGGGTAAAAAGAGAAACAGTTGAAAGGCATTTTGGTGAAGAATCTGGTATCAGAGGCCATATATGGGCATTGCTACTTGGTGGAACAACAGTCGGTGGTTTGTATGTATCCTTTCCAGTTGCTTATTCACTCTATGGTAAAGGAGCAAAACTTAGCATTATTCTCACATACATAGGAGCTTCAGGGATCTGCAGAGTCCCGATGGCGATATTTGAAACATCTTTTATGGGGATAAAATTCACAATAATTAGGCTAATGGTGTCTATACCGTTAGTGATTTTGACTTCGATAGCATTGGGTGATTATTTAACAAAGAGAAACTATAAAATAAGACAGGGGAAATAAAGTGCGGGCTGGGAAAACTATGCAGGTAGCGCAGTAAGTGGAATGAGTAAGGTTGACAGCTTCGTAAAAAGTCCAACTGCTGCGTTACGCTTCATCTTTCGTCATTGCGGTGTACCGGTAAGTACGCCTCATTCCTCAAGATTCGCAAGCCTTGCATTTGGAGCTTTTTACTTTGCCGTCCCAATTTTGATTTTTTAAGAGTTCATCAAGGTTAATCAAGAGAAAAGAAAGAGTGGATTTTTGATAACACCTCTTTTGCATACCCCTTTATCGATCGCGAATCGGACTGCATATTTTTCGAATCAATAAGACCTTCTGTTTGAGCTCGCCGCATGGCCATAATTTCAGCCAACTCGTTACTGAGATCAGGTTTTACCGTAAAAAGCGCTGCCAAAGCTTCCTTAGGAACTTTAATTGCCTCAACATAGGTAATGGCCTTCGCAGTTGCTGACCTTGGCTCACCAGTTAGGAGTGACATCTCTCCAAAGCACTCACTGTTACCCAGCCGAGATAGCTCTATGTGTTGGCCTTTGCCGTCTTTCTTGATAATTGAAACCACACCTGAGGAGATGACAAAGAGAGAACTGTCTGAATCGCCTTCTCGTATGAGTATTTCTCCTGTGTCAAACGACCGAATTTCACATGAGCGAGCGAGCTCTTCGATCTCATTCTCAGATAGTGTTTTGAAAATAGGAACTCGGGAAAGATATTCCTCAATGGTTGGCTCTTTTACTTCAGGTATTGTGGCTTTTCGCGTGGCGATCTCATATTTTATGGCACTTGGTGAGATACCAGACCTGGTTAAAGAGGACTGAATGCATGAGAAAAGATCACTTTTTGCAGCCCAGTGTGAAGGAAAGTCCACAAAGTAGACATAGACCATGTATTTAAAAGGTTGGCTCGTAACATCTCCAATCCTCACAGTGGGAAGGGGATTTTTGAGTACGCTTTTAGAGCTCAGAGCTGCTTCCAAAAGTAGTTGCCGCACCATATTGGGGGGAATTTCGCTGTCAACAGACACATAAAACCAATACGCATACCGTTTATCAGGCAAATCGTAATTATGAATAATACTGCTAGCCGCAACATTGTTCGGCACAACGTATATACTGTTATTCCATGATAGCAACCGTGTCGATCGCCAGCTAATGTCCAGCACCCTTCCTATTGTGCCGTCTTTGAGCTCAATCCAATCACCCAAACTATAAGGGTTTTCGATTGTAATCGCAAGGCCTGCAAATAAATCAGACAAGACGTTCTGCATGGCAAGACCAAGGACACCAGCCACGATACCTGTAGAGACGAGTAAACCAGTGACTGGACGCTCAAAAACAAAGGTTAATATCCCATAAAAGGCCAAAACATAGATAGCAATAGTAACCAGGCCGCGAAGTAAACGCGGGGGCTCGGAACCAGTTGCTTTTTTAAAGCCTGTTGACCACAAAAAGAGTTCCAAGCCTCTTGTCAACAACCACGCACTTACAAGCCAGAGAAGGGTCGCAGTCAGAACACGTAGATCCTTGCTAAAGTCCTGCGCTTCAAATCCAATGACTTTATTAAGAAGAAGTCCAACGCTGAGGATTAATGTGGGTAATAATACGATATCAAGCATCCATACAATTTTTCGGTGCTGCCTAAAAGGAACAATACGTCCTATCAAGCGGCATAATAGGATTATCAAAAGAAAACCAATTGCTGTGACGAAAAACAACAATACCGAAATGTCTTGCAGCTCAATTCCGATAAGCTTAAAAAACTCCGACATGGTACAACTCTCCAGTATTTAGGATTAGATGCTACCTATTTTTTGCTGAGAGTACTATTACGTCGTGTGTCACAATTTTTTATTATGATTGAGTATTTTATCATCAATTAAGGAGAAGCACATAAAAGTAATTCCTGGGGGTAATAAAATATTTGTATACTATGATTATTATCTACAAATTACCGATAAATTCCTTTTTGCGATAAAAAAGAATAGTGAAATGAGGGTTATGTGTCAAGAAAGAAAGCCCGTTACCTACAGTAGTTAAAGGTATCTTATTGATTGAGAGGGAAGTCTGTAAGTCCCCCGCACCTCAAAAGGGCATTTACTACCTCAAATACAGGGAGGCCGACCACATTAGTGTATGATCCATTGATTTTTTCGATCATAAAGGAACCAATCCCTTGGATAGCATAGGCACCTGCCTTTCCAAAAGGCTCACCTGATTTAATATAGGCCTCAATTTCGGTATTACTCAATTCTTTTATTTTTACCTCTGTCATAACTGCTTCATGATGCACTAATTGTTTTCCCGGATCATGAATGCAGAATCCGGTAATGACTTCATGAGTTTTTCCTTTCAAGCTCAGAAGCATACCCTTACACTCCTCAGGATTCTTTGGCTTACCAAAAATGTTCTTATTTATTACCACTATGGTATCGGCGCCAAGTATCCAGCGATTGTTATAGTCGTGCTTGATTGATTCAACCTTCTTTATGGCAATACTGCAGGCACTATCTGCCGGTAATGCTTCTTTGTAAAAGGTCTCTTCAATCATGCTTCCAGCTGTCTCAAAGGGAATTCCAATCTGTTGCAGGATAGCTTTTCGTCTGGGTGAGACTGAAGCCAGCACAAGCGGATTATTTTTATTAATAGGATGGTGGCGCATTATTCAGAAAAAGAAAGGTTAAATAATTCGCAGACATTTTTACTTGTTTGATACGATATTTCCTCAAAAGAGATGCCCCGTAGGTTTGCTATTTTCTGTGCGGTATGAACAATATAGGATGGTTCATTTCTCTTACCTCTGTGTGGGAGAGGAGTAAGAAAGGGGGCGTCTGTTTCAAGAAGCAATTTGTTTAAAGGAACTCTTCTAACAACATCCTGTATCTGGCTTGCATTATTAAATGTTACAGTGCCAGGAATAGAAATGTAATATCCCATCTTGATAAAGGTATGTGCCAGTTTATAGTCCCCTGAAAAACAGTGTATCATGCCGTGTAGACCATTTCTTTTGAAAGAGGAGAGAATGTTTACAGTCTCTGTGTGTGCCTCCCTGTCATGAATCACAACAGGGAGATTAAGAGAAATAGCAAGGTCGAGCTGTTGCGTAAACACCTCTATTTGGTTTTGTCTTGCTGATCTGTTGCGGAAAAAATCAAGCCCTATTTCACCAATGGCAATAATTTTATCCTGCTGTGCTATCAATGCTATTTGCTCAAGATCATTTTTATTCGCATTATCAGCATTGTGGGGATGAATTCCTGCTGTGGCAAAAATAGAGGGATAGTGTGTGGTTAATTTCACTGCATTAAGAGAACTTTTAATATCAATACCTACGGTAATTATATGTCTCACATCAGCAGATAAGGCCCTATCAATAACCTGATCTCTATCAGAGTCAAACTGCTTCATATCCAAATGCGCATGAGAATCAATTAACATGACAAGGTACAAAATTAAAGTGTGCTAAAGTTACACAGATTTACTTTTTTAAATTTAGGTGTTTTAGAGGTTTATATTTTTAAGTGATCAGGGGTATTTTTTCAAATGAAAAATGAAATTAAATAATCTGGAAAAAATTTAAAATATATGGTATTTAGTAATGTTAAAATTATTTACTGTAAAAGGTGAAAGAGATGGCGCTTCCTAAAACAGAAGATACAAAAGAAAAGGCGAGCAATGTAGAAGCTTTACAGAGGGAGCTTCAATTCAGTAAAAAACTAAGTTTTATCACAAATAAGATAAATGCCTCTAAAGATATTGACGACATATTGATTAATTTGCGGGAAAGTATTCTCTCTGTCTTTGATGCTGACCGCATAACTATATATGTAGTGGATGGTGCCAATAAAGAGATTGTATCGCGATTTAAAACAGGTGAAGAGGTAAATGAGATACGAGTTCCTCTTAATAATGAAAGCATTTCTGGTTATTGTGGCATGTCAGGAAAAACATTCAATATCGTAAATGCCTATGATGATAAAGAATTGAAGAAGATAAATCCTGAATTGACATTTGATAGGAGCTGGGATGAAAAAACGGGTTATAAAACGGAACAGGTGTTAGTCGCACCTATTAAGTTCAGTAAATATCTATTGGGCGTGATTCAATTTATTAATAAGAAAGGTGGCAAACATTTTACATTGGAAGACCAGAGGTCTGCTACTGAGATAGCGAAGGTTTTGGGGATTGCCTTTTACAACCACCAGCGCCTCAAGCAACAGACCAAAAAGACAAAATTTGATCATCTCATTACCAATAATATTATTAACAACAAAGACCTAGAACAAGCTATGGCTGTGGCACGGAAGACAAAGAGCAGCGTAGAGACCATTCTTATGAATGATTTTCATGTAACAAAAGAAGATATCGGAAAGTCTTTAAGCATGTTTTTTAACACACGGTTTATACCATATGATGAAAGAATGGTTATTCCTGGACAGTTGCTTAAAGGTCTTAGGCCAACGTATTTAAAAAATAACCTGTTTGTTCCAGTTGCACAAGCTGACTCAACGATAGTAATAGCAATGGAAAATCCAAACTATTTACCCGGGCAAGACGCAGTGAAAGGGCTTATTTTCGGTAAAGACTTTGAATTTTGTGTCTCGTTAAGGGAAGATATTATTAAGATGATTGACCATTTCTTTGATGTCAAGCGATCGACTATTATGGGTGGGTCAGGAGGAAGTATCGAAGAAATCCTCGGGCAATTAGATAGTGGTGAAGAGGCATTAGATGAAGAACTTGAAGGCGTAACTGAAGAAGATGGGGCCATAGTACAATTAGTAAATAAGATGATTGTCGATGCCTATAATAGGGGAGCCTCTGATATCCATATAGAACCCAGGTTAGGCAAAGCAGATGCCGTAATCAGATTCAGGATTGATGGATTGTGCCAGGTCTACCAGACTATACCGTATACATATAAGGCTGCCATGAGTTCACGGCTAAAGATCATGAGTAATCTTGATATTGCAGAACGGCGTCTCCCACAGGATGGCAAGATACCATTCAAAAAATATGCCCCACTTGATATAGAATTGAGGGTAGCCACCATCCCAACTGCAGGAGGAAATGAAGATGTTGTCATGAGGATACTGGCTGCAGGTGAACCTCTGCCATTGGATAAGATGGGTATGAACGAGAGAGATTATAACGAATTCCTCGGAATGATAGAGAAGCCTTATGGCATAGTGCTTGTGGTAGGCCCCACTGGTAGTGGTAAAACTACCACACTCCATTCAGCTTTGCATTTTATTAACAAACCTGAGACAAAGATCTGGACTGCAGAAGATCCAGTGGAAATCACACAGGAAGGTCTTCGCCAGGTTCAGATGCTGCCAAAGATAGGACTTAATTTTGCATCCGCTATGAGGTCCTTCTTGCGGGCAGATCCAGATGTAATAATGGTTGGGGAAATGAGAGATGAAGAGACTGTTTCCACAGGAATTGAGGCATCTCTTACCGGTCACCTCGTTTTTTCAACCCTTCATACTAACAGTGCTCCTGAAACAATTACTCGATTGCTTGATATGGGAATGGATCCCTTTAATTTTTCCGATGCCCTTTTGGGTATTCTTGCACAGAGACTGGTAAGAACCTTGTGCAAAGATTGCAAAGAGGCTTACCATCCCTCTAAAGAAGAGTTTGAATTATTGGTCAGGGCATATGATGGTGATTTTGATGCCTTGAAAATCTCATACAACAATGATCTAAAACTTTATGGGCCCAAAGGCTGCCAAAAATGTCAAAATACTGGCTATAAAGGAAGAACGGCACTTATTGAAATACTGTCTGGAACGACTAAAATGAAGTCCCTGATTCAAAATAAGGCTAAGATGGAGGACATTAGGGAACAAGCCGTAGCTGATGGAATGAGAACCTTGATGCAAGATGGGATAAGAAAGATATTCCTTGGTCAAACCGATCTTATACAGGTAAGAAAGGTTTGTATGTAATTATTAAGGAAAGTTTCCAGGATACATCAGACCCGTAGTTTCTTCTATGTGCATCATGATATTCATATTCTGCAAGGCATTACCTGCCTGACCTTTCACTAAATTATCAATCACGCTGATTACGATCAATTTCCCTGTTCTTGAATCTATAGTGAGCAAGATGTTACAGAAGTTGCTTCCCCTCACATCAGTGCTACTTAAAACCTCTCCATGGCTAAATATCCTGATAAATGGCTCCTTGCCATACATTGCCTCATAAGCCTCTCTCAGGTTTTCCATATTTGCATTAGCGGTAATAGTAGCATAAATAGTTGTGATAATCCCTCTACTCACTGGAATAACGTGCGGCGTGAATGTAACCTTGAGTTCTTTATTTGCTATTAGGGATAATTCTCTCTCAATTTCATATACATGTTGATGGCCAGTTACCTTGTAGGCATTCATAGCCTCATATCGAGCAGGGAAATGAAATAAAGGGGAAGGGGTTTTCCCAGCCCCAGAAACACCGGTTTTTGCATCAAATATTATACCCTCGCTTTCTATAAGTCCGAATTTTAGTGCAGGTACGAGCCCAAGGATACAGCTTACTGCAAAGCATCCTGGATTACCAACTAACTTAGAATTGGCTATTGTTTCTCTATGTAACTCGGGAAGGCCATAGGTAGTGGAGTGGAGAATATTTGGATTAGCATGTTCCTTTGGCTTTCCGATTCTGGAAGCATAAGAGGCATAGCTCTCTTTATCATTAAAACGAAAGTCCCCACTATAATCAATTACTTTAACACCTTGATTTAACCACTTTGTTGCCTCTTTTTGGCCAACTCCGTCAGGGGTAGCATAGAAGACCATATCAAAGTCATGTGGACATTTAGGGTCGGCTGGATCAAAAACTGGTAGATCACAAAATCCTTTTAAATGAGGATAAACTGTACTAATGGGCTTACCGGTTTCTTGTTTTGCCATGAGAGCAGATATGGTAACAGAGGGATGGTTTATGAGGAGTTCGATCAAACCTACCCCACCATAACCTGTTGCCCCAATGAGCCCAACTTTTATCTTTTTTTTTGCCATTGTCTTACACGTTAAATCGAAATCTGATTATGTCTCCGTCTTGGACTATATATTCTTTTCCTTCTAGTTTGACATGGCCATCCTTTTTTGCATCGGAAAAATTTCCATATTTAATTAATGTATCGTAAGGGAGAACCTCAGCCTTTATAAATCCCTTTTTCATATCTGAATGGATGAGGTCAGCAGCATCTATTGCTGACGTACCTTTGGTGATTGACCATGATCTTACCTCATTTTCCACAATTGTAAAAAAGGAAATGAGGTCAGACGCAGCAAAGGAGCGTTTGATAACTCTATCGAGGAGAGAACTCTCAATATTAAAGGCTGATAAAAATTCCTGCGCCTCCTCTTGATCCATCTCTCCTATCTCCATCTCTAATTTACCCCGAACTACCATGAGCTCAACATTTTTAGGGATACGAGGCATCTTGGGTAGATCTTCATCTTCGTCTGAGTTGTTTGAAATTACCAGCATGGGTTTCGCAGATAAAAAGGTAAAACCTCTTAGGAGTGGAGAATTAGCTATTTCAGAATTATCCCTCAATGGTTTATCTTCAGAGAGCGAATCAATACATCTTTTCAAAAGAGAAGGTTCCTCAGCATGTATCTTTTTTCCTTTTTTCTCATCCAATTTTATTTTTTCCACCCTCTTTTCAGCCACTAAAAGATCGCTTACTATCATCTCTGATTCCAGTTTAAAGAAATCTTCTTCAGGTGTGGGAGGAGGCCCTCCGAAAATCTGAAAATTTTTTATAACGTGAATCAATCCGTCGCCGACTCTCACTGCATTAAGGGTAATATCTTCTTTTTCCCTTGTGGAATGATCGATATCTATTGTTTTTCCAGGCAGCAGATATTCTACCTGAGAATAGATGGTTTTTTTAGGCTTATAGGTCTTACTAAGATAATCTACTCTTTCATCAGGTACATTAACGGTTGCAATAAGCTGATCGCCTTTCTTGATCTTTTCTTGACTTATTGTTCCTCTCGCAGCAGTCAGGGCCTTAAAGATCGTAAATTTCCCTGATTGTGGCAGTCCAATAAAACCTAATTTCATTTTCAGTGCCTGAAGGTAAGTTGTCTGTTATCCATTCACTGTTTTCTGCTGGATATCAAGCAACATAGAAGGATAACGGTCAACGGTCAACAATAAATCTTTCATTAATGCATTAAATATGTTTCCTTTTATTTTTTTATTTGTTGTATAGAGGTTCGAAAGCAAGGACCTGATCTGCATCCTTTTTGATGATCGTGCTGTAGGGCAGCCATTATCTATCACAGGGAATCCCATCTCATCAGCATATCGTTTAATACTATTCTTATTTAACAGATAAAAGGGCCGTATAATAGTGAGTTTTCCGTTAAATAGCTCTTGTACAGGCTGGATTGTATCTATTGATCCTGCAAAAAAGAGGTTTAAAAAAAATGTCTCTATGAAATCATCTTTCTGATGTCCAAATGCTATTTTATTGCATTTAAGTTCTGCCGCCTTTTCAAATATGGCCTTTCTTCTCAGGCGTGAGCAGACAAAACATGGATTTTCCTTGTTTTCTTTTGCATGGGCACGTGGTCCGAATCTGCTTTTAATAATACAATAATCAAAACCATTTACATTGAAAAAATCCTCCATCTTTTTCCCTGTATTCTGCCCAAAGCCTAATTCTACATGAACCGCTTTTATATCATACGTGATAGGAATTCTTGTTAAACGATCTCTTAATAACCATAAAAGGGCTACACTATCCTGACCTCCTGAAACAGCAACCAATATTCTGTCTCCATCTCTTATCATTTGAAAACGAGAGACAGCTTTGCCCATAAATCGCTTCATTTCTTTAGCTGCATAGCTCAATTATTGCTCCCTTCTCTCTCTCCAAATATCTTAGTCCCTATTCTTACCAAATTTGCTCCCTCTTCTATCGCAACCTCATAAGAATTTGTCATACCCATTGAAAGATATTTCATTTCTACATTTGGTAGCTGAAGATCCTTGATATGTTCGAATATCGCCCTGGTTTTTATAAAGTAAGGACGTGATTCTTCGGGATCCCCGAATCTCGGTCCCATGGTCATCAATCCCATTATCTTTACATAATTAAGTGAGGAGATGTCCCTTATTAATTGTGTTACGTCGTTTGGGGCTACCCCGGCTTTTTGATTTTCTTCACCACTATTAACCTCTATCAATATGGACATTACTTTATTTCGTTTCTCGCACCATTTCTCTATCTCTTTGGCCAATCTGAGGGAATCAACAGACTCAATCATATCAAAGATATCAATCACCTTTTTAACCTTATTCCTCTGTAAATGCCCAATAAAGTGCCATTCGGCCTTTTGTGTTACTTCATTAATTACACCTAACGCATCGTTGAGGTAATTTTCTCCTATGATTTTAATGCCCCCTTTTATTGCCTCAGATATTTCATCAGCGTTTCTTGTTTTAGCAGCTGCAAGCAGGGTGACACCTTCTGGTAGCTCATTAAGCAAGCGTTTAATATTTTCCTTTATCATTTTGACCTCACCTCTTGATCTTGTTGTTGGTTAACTAAAATTCTTTTACACGATGCAAGATAATGAAATGTTTGTAGAAATAATAATACTGGATTCCTTTTTATGATAAAAATTGATCCAGCTTGCAAGATATAAATTAGAATCGTAAACTTTCCTAATTTTCAAAAAGAATAAACTACCTTGCAGCCCCGCTCGTACGGGATCTCTGCTACGCTCCGACAAGCTAATAGGTATCACCAAAAAGTGTCCGTCGTGCTTCTGGAGGACTTGTCAGCCTTTGGCGAACTAAATAAGGAAGGGAGTTTTGTAATGGAGTGAACTATTTTTTCAAGGCATCCATTATGGTAACAAGTTGAAGGTTTAGATATCTCTGCAGGCTGAGGCGATGCTTGAAATGCCATCGCTTAAGGACCCACATATGTGCCATAATAAGAATATTATAGGCCATTAAATCTACATCCACCCTTTTAAAGATGCCATATTCGATACCTTCCCTGATTATTTTAGCGAAAATATTGCTTATATCTACTTCGAGCTGCATTATACGTGACTTAGTTGTCTTATCAAGAGAATTGGATTTTTGGTAGATTAACATAGCCTTCTCTCTTTGCTGATCGAATACTTTAAAACAAATATTGACTGCAATAGCTAACTTTTCTTCGGGGTTATCAATTCCCTTAATCATCATAATGAGGTTGTCTTGAAACATCTTAAGGACATCTTCCATAATCATTCCCATGATTTCCGACTTATTCTTTATGTAGCTGTGGGTTACTGGCAGGCTTACACCTGCCATTTCAGAAATTTCCTCAATGGAGCTAGCGTTAAAACCCTTTTGAGCATAAAGAATACTTGCTGCATCTATGATTTTCTTTCTCACCTTATCCGGAGAGGTGATTTGGTCAAGAACTGTGAGCATATGTCTTGAACTATCCATATCTATTTCTCCTTTAAAAGATTTATTCTTATGATATGCCTAACTATCAATGAATATCGGGCCATTTGCACAAAGTTTATGAAGGAAATACCCATATTCCGTCTATGACTGCCAATAGTCCACAGAAGGGAAAAGTTTCTTGTCTGTATGTGGTAAGAATAGGGACGCTATGTATTCATTCATATATGGTAGATATGTAGATAGCTCGATATTAGTCATCATATTTGCTATATCCGCTGTATGCTCGAATGCAGTCATAGATAAGAGGGCCATTCTGGCGCCTATAAGAGAACTGTTGCCAACAAACTGGATCTTTTTTGGATCAATATCTGGTAATAGACCTATAGATATTGACTTAGATATATTTAGATAGTTTCCAAAACCACCGGCCACAAAAAATGTATCTATCGCATTGAACGCTATGCCAACATAATCTGTTAAGGACTTAATAGCAGCAAATACCGCGCCTTTTGATCTGATAAGATTAATGATATCTGACTCTTTAAAGGTTATATCCTGCCCTGATTCTGTTTCGTCTGCAAAGGCCACTATAAATTGGGGCTCGTCATTTTTCTCTATTATCCTGTCATTCTTTGTGGACATATTAAAGTGTCCTTGTTGGTCAATGATCCCATTTTTAACAAGCTCATAGATGCAGTCAATAAGCCCGGAACCGCATATTCCTCTCGGGTTGGCCCTTTGAATAGTCCGATACTGAACCATACTATCCTTTATATCTATTTTTTGTATAGCACCTCTGATAGCCCTCATGCCGCAGCTAACACCCCCACCCTCAAAGGCAGGTCCGGCCGATGCAGAGCAACAGACAATCCAATCATTATTTCCAAGGGCAATTTCTCCATTGGTACCAATATCTATCAGAACCTTTATCTCTGGTTTTTCTGCTATACCGCAGGCCAGGATCCCAGAAACTATATCACCGCCGACATAACTGGCTACATCGGGAATAGTCTCTAATATGCCCTCCGGGTATATATCTATATCTATTTCTCTGGCTTTTATCTGGGGAAAGGAATGAGTCGTTGGTACATAAGGGGCGAGCCGGATTGAGCATGGCATTAGCCCTAAAAGAAAATGACTCATTGTTGTATTTCCAGCAGCAACAATGGCAGTGATATCCTTAGGATCTATTCCATGCTTATTAGTTAGGCTTTTTATCAGATCATTAATATTTTTAACTATTGACTTATGAAGTTCTTGAAGTCCTTGTTCCTTACCGCATGCAAAGGCAATCCTTGTAATAACATCCTCACCATAATTGGATTGAAGATTGTGGGTACCCTCACCGCCAATCACTTTACCTGATTGTAAATGCAGCAGTTGAGCAACAACCGTTGTTGTGCCTACATCGATGGCCAGTCCATAATTATTATTATTGGTATCTCCAGCTTCTATTTCTAATATTTTCCACCCATTATTTTGCCTGGCAATCGTGGCTGTAACCTTCCAGCTGCTATTTCGTAATTTACTCCCTAGTTCTCTTAGGCAGCCCAGAGACCTCTCATATTCATTGTATTTGGTCTTTCTTTTTAGTTCTCTTATAATTCTATCGCTATCAGCTATATTGTCTTCCTTAGATGGCTCTTGTAGTTCCATATATAACTTTTGTACAAGGGGCTCAAAATGAGCGGATTCTATAGATGCAGCCTCCGAAACAAATGAGTCTGTTAAGAGGATCTGTTCCGCTTCCAGTCGGGATTCAGGCGGAATGACAACTTCAAGGTTATCTTGAACTTTGGTCTGGCATGCCAGCACATAAGAATCATCTATTTCTTCTTTAGTAAGTAAGGCAATAGCCTGTTTATCAGCCTTTGCCTTACCATTTATGACCTGAACACGACACTTACCGCATACGCCTTTCCCTCCGCAAATAGTATTCACATAGACACCGGCCTTTCCTGCTGCCTGCATCAATGTAGTATTTTCCTCGACTTCAATATCTTTGCCATCTGGAAGAAAGGTTACCTTAAATTTCCTCATAAATTACCTTCTCTATTTTTAGATTATTCCTGATTTTACCGTCTTTTATCGCTTTTTCAAGGTTATTTTAGTTCAAAAATTTTTGATAGGTCAAGAAGTTTTCACCTTATTTGTCTCCCAACCAGATCAAAACCTTCTTTAAATCATCTTTTAATCTTCTCATAGCCTGACCTCTATGGCTTACCTTGTTTTTCTCTTCAACTGATAATTGGGCAAATGTTTTCCCGAGGGGAGAGTAATAAAAAAAGGGATCATATCCAAAACCATTTGTCCCTGCAGGTTCATGTAAGATTATCCCAGAACATCTTCCAGTATAAGTTAAAACCTGACCAGTTGGTTTGGATATAGCAATAGAACAAACAAAAATGGCGTTTCTATTCTCTTTACCTTCCATTTCCTCAAGAAGTTTTCTGTTGTTTTGACCATTAGTGGCTGATCTTCCGGCATATCGTGCTGAAAAGATACCTGGCGCTCCATTCAATGCCTCTACTGAAAGCCCCGAATCATCGGCAATGGCAGGAAGGTCAAGTACTTTTGATACAACTTTTGACTTATTTATTGCAATTCCCTCAAATGTGCTTCCTTGTTCCTCGAATTCAGGAATTTTTCGAAATTTAGAAACACCTTTAATCTCTACAGGAAGCCCCTTAAACAGTAGTTCAAACTCCCTCTTTTTACCTTTATTACGGGTTGCCAGAACTAAAACTATTTTTGACATAAAACTTTCCCTCTTAAATTGATGGATCTGAAACTCGAAATTTGCTACTCCTTGCGGCTTCCCCGTTGAATTTATTTCATTCCTTCGGTTTCAATAAAATATCTTACTTGATTATTTATTAAAAGCCTTTTATATATAATGGCTCAAAAATCTGTAACATTTCTTTATTTTCTACAAGGTTTTGTATGAGTGAAAAAAAGATATTTGTTGTTGGAGATATTCATGGCTGTTTGGAGATGCTCAAAAGACTTATTGATAAAATAGAGTGGGATCCAGCTAATGATCGACTCATTTTTATCGGAGACTATATCGACAGAGGGGAAAATTCTAAAGGTGTTATCGATTATATTTTAAAATTAAAAGAGAATAGTTCCTTAATTCAATGTCTTATTGGAAATCATGAGCAAATGTTTATTGATTATTTATCAGGCGTCGATCCCCAGAGCTCCCTGTTAAATGGTGGCCTCTCTACCCTTAGAAGTTATGAGGAAGTGAGACGAAGTCAGGATGACCCTCTTATTCCACCTTCTCATCTTGACTTTTTTTCTTCACTTTTAACCACGATAGAGCTTGAGCATTACTATATTGTTCATGCTGGTTTTCGCCCCAATATAGGGATTGAGGATCAAAGCTTAAATGATATGGTTTGGATTAGAGAGGAATTTATCTATTCGGACTATGATTTTGGTAAGGTAGTTATATTTGGACATACCCCATTTAACAGCCCTTTGATCATGAAAAACAAGATAGGTATAGATACCGGAGCAGTTTTTGGAAATTATTTAACCTGCCTGGAGCTTCCAGAAAAAAAATTTCATTCGGTTAGTCCCAAATAATACAATTTTTGTAACTACACAGGTTCAAAGTTCTGGGTTCGCGGTTCAATGGTTATTTGCTGAACCATTAATCCCGATTTCATCGGGAAACTGTGAACCCTGCCGTCCGGCGGGCAGGCTTGAACCTGACGACCTCGGTAGTTACAAATTTTCAAATCTAAAGATGTAAATTCTTTGTTTTTCTTTTATGTCCTAACCAAGGTTCTTCTATTTCATCATCACTTTTGAGAAGGATGGAATAATCAGGCAATTATTATAAGTGAGCGTTTTATTTTTTACCCTCAAATCGAGAATATAAACTTAAAGAAAAGAGGAATGATTTATAGAGAGGTAATATAATGATAGAAGGGGAGCGTAATTCACTCCCCTTTGCGAGCTTTATTTTTAAAATTCTATTGCTAGCCTTAAAAAGGCCTCATTTACCTTATCGTCCACTCCATTTGGATTTCCTGACTCAACCTCAAAATTGCTTACCCTATACTCACCCATGAGACTGGTGGCAAAAGTATCCTTTTCAAAGAGTGTATAGCTGAATCCTATGCTGTATCTGTCTGTTAGATGACCATCTTGCTCCCCTGTAATATCGTCATTAAATGCCTCATACCTCGTTGCGATTTCAAGAGGTTCCGTAGCCTGAAAGGCAACACCGACAAACCAGGCAGATTCCTTATACTCTTTATTGTCGGTAAAATGTTTCTGCCTACTGAGGGCAGCAATATATTCAGCATCCAATGTAACCATCCTAATTTCATAGTGAACACTAATGCCAGCAGTCTCGTTTCGATCACCATCTCCAGGTTCTGAATCGTAATAAGCTGATAGCATAAGAGCCTCAACAGGAGATATAGTAATATTTCCTATATATGAACTTACATCATCGGTCTCTTCATAGGTTGTGGGACTGTTATCCCTTTCAAAGCCATATCCTGCCTCAACCAGGTGTCCCATAAGTTCTTCACCTTTATAGGCTGTAGCTGAGACATCAAGACCAAGTGATTCTATAGTGTACCCAATGGTTGCCCCTGTCTTTGCAATCTCATAGCAGTCCTGGGTGATCGGATCATTGATCATGTGACTTTCGAACATACCAAAGGGTTGACCTCTTTTTCCACCAACAAAATAGAGGGGGAAGCCTTCTTTTTGTATTGTAATAGTTGCCTCATCCCAGAAGACATCCCCATCAGATTCATCAAGACCTTCACCTTTCAAGATGAAATTACCGGTTACATATTCATGAAAGACCGCCTCAATCCCTAACTCCACTGTCCCAATATCGAGATCAGAGGTGGAATCATTTACTGTATTGTTTCCTATGTCACGGTCATCTGCATAGCTATAGTCAAGTTCAATGGTCCCGGAAAGGGAGATTCTATCTGTCAGTCGACCGATTCCGGCCTCTTCGCCCTCTTCGGCCACTCCGACCCTCTTTTCCAGTTGTTTGATTCTCTGTTCAAGCTCGTAGTCGGACATTGCCTGACTTATAGATGCCTGTGTCTCTATCAACATGGTTATAACAAATACGGTTACAAGTAGTGCAAAAACTTTCTTAATCAAATCCATTTATCTTTCCTCCTTTCCTATCTCTGTTATAAGGTTCAGCTTTGTTCGCATGTCCTCTCCAACTTAGTGGTTAAGACATGTTTCCCTTTACCTTTGCATATTAACGCTAATCCCTTAGAGTGTTCCGACAGGTCAGCACAGGGCATTGCCCCTGCTACGCCTCTACTATGGATTAGTTCGACTTCTGCACTGCCATTCCTGAATCCTCTCCTCTCCGGATTGTCTCCAGGTATCCGCCTTTGCAGAAACAGTGCGGGTCTCCTCTCCGACGCGTAGGCTCTACCCTCCGGGGAGTAGTCCCCTACGGGACGGAGTCGAGCCGGAGGCCAGGTTTCGACAATCTCCTTTCTGTGCCATACCACGGCCTCAGACCCAGGAATTCCGACAGGTCGGAACTTGCCATTGCGGCGTAGTTCATGCTGCCTTCCAGTCCAGATAAATCGGGAAAAACTGTCGGCCTCTTCAATATCGTGAATTTCAGGGCTCAACACCTTCATCCCGATATTAATCGGGATTGCGGTCTGGCACATCCCTTCTTGTAGTGGCTTCATTTACTTCGTTACCTGCGCAAATGCACCTTTGGTGATAGATTGGTGGATATCTTTTGTCTATGTTGGCTTTTAACCGACAAGAAATTGCCAGCTTGGCCTGGCGCACTCATTGATTTTCACTCCTTTATTGTAAGTTTATTTGTAACTTGCTCAGGTCACATGATCAGACTTACCATGAGCATCGAAATATGTTTTCTCATTGTTATTTTTTCATTTTTCGCTTTGTGTTTTTACTTTGACATTTTTTAAAAATCTTTTTAGAATGAATAAAAGGGCCAAAAAGACACAGGACTCTCCTTTAGGAGGAATTGTCTTCGAGGGCTTTCGAGGGGTCTGCGAGGGGAGTGGCCGCCAAACCGATCCCCCCTTGCTGACCCTTCAGTTATTCACTAGACTGAAGGTTAATAATCATTGCCCCTCCTTCCTGAATGTATTTTTAGGTTCCCAGTTCTTTATGGTATTTATGAACATAGAACATCACTACAAGGGAAAATGGGAGCAAAAATATTGCTGGCGCATATGGAGGCGCATATGTACCCAAAAATCCTTTCGCTGTATTGAACCACCCTTCATCACCACCTGGTATGGACTCGGCAATCATACCGAATATATCGCTACCTGCCATTACCCATATCAGTATGCTTCCCATCACTACTTTTCCTAATTGATGGATCTCGCGGCCGTTTTTGAGACCTGAGAGATAAAATATTCCTGCAAAGATTATGACAAGACCACCCCATCCACCTCTAAAACCATCATTTGGTATCATAAGCGCGGCTGAGGTATATTCACTCCCTGATGCTGTTACAATAAAATCTGCTATACCAAAGCCCAGTGTAACAAGGCCCAGCACTAAGAAATATAAAACATAAAGCTTATCAACTCGTTCATTCATTTATGCCACCCCCATTAATTTCCATATTAAGTGTAACAGTCCTCCCCATCCAAAAGCCGCTATAAAAAGAACAACCAGACTCCCTAAAAGCGCTTTCCAGGATTCCTTGAGTATCATCGCAAACGTTGCAATACATGGGAAATATATTGAAATAAGCACTACAGAACTTATCATCTGATACTTTGTCATATGAATGGTGCTGAGCTGGGCAACGGCAAGGTCCTTTCTCAAGAACGCAGCCACAAGCGGACCAGCAGTCTCCTTCGGCACCCCAAACCAACCTTCAAAAAGGGGTGCAAAGACGTTACCGAGCCAGTCTATGGTTCCTGCAAGATAGAGTATGTTTACGATTAAGCAGCCAAGCAGAACAAACGGGACAGCCACTTTCAAAAAACCAGATGTCCTCATCCATACCTTCCTTCTGGTATTTTTTAACATAGGCTTTTGATATGGAGGCACATCCATCAAAATTTCCGGTGACCTGCCAGGGATAACCTTGCTTAATATATAACCGAACACAAAGTATCCTATAAAAAGATAGAGCATAACAAAGCCGATAGATCCAGGGATAACATCCTGCATAATCCCGATTTGTGCGCCACAGGGTATAAATGTAGCAAGGAGTGCCATCATTATAAACCGCTGCTTCCTTGTCTCCAGGATCCTTGTTGAGGTTACAGCCGGCACATTACATCCGAGGCCAAGGATCGTAGGGACTATAGCATATCCATGCAGGCCTATCTTATGCAGGAGAGTGTCAATAAGCACTGCAAGCCTTGGCATATATCCAACATCTTCCAAAAAGGCGAGCATCAGATAAAATATGAATATAGCGGGCAATACTACTCCGAAAGGAACAAATAAACCGGATGTCAATACACCAAATGCCTCAAAAGAATTGTCTGATGCTGTAAGTAAACCATTCTGAATATGACCCGCATCTACCATTATGGCATAAAACCAATTCCCCAGCCCCCCGGGAAATACCGATTGCATCCAGGGTAGCCAGTGTTCATCGAAGATCTTGCACAAAAATCCATCCGTGAATAGAGTTCCGGCAAAGTTGCCAAATATACTCCAGAATCCGTACAAAACTGCAATAGCCACCGGTATGCCGGTCGAAGGCCTCACGGTAAGATCCCCGATCGCATCTTTCAATGTGTGCTGATATGCACCAAATCTGACAGTTTGCCCTGATATCTTTTCAATTAATTCCCAACGCTGATCAGCAGTTAATTCCATCTTTTATACACCTCCCATCCTTTCAACAATAGCACCTGCATTAGCAGGTGTGATATCCTTTAGTTTAGAAACCACAGCAGAGATGCCCTCACCACTTATCCCAACAGTAGGAACTACCGGCACACCAAGAATTTGCTCTAATTTTGGAGCATCAATCTGTATATTTTTATCTGTTGCAGCGTCCCACATATTAAGCGCGACAACCACTGGAAACCCTTCTTCAATGATCTCTAACAACAGATAAAGACCCCGCTCAATCTTGGAGGCATCGACAACACATATTATCTTTGCATCTTTGTTGTCATGCAGCATCTTTACGGCAACCTCTTCGGCCTTATCCTTTGGATTGAGAGAGAATGTCCCTGGCACATCAATAACCTCAATATCTTCACCAAACTGGCGCATATAACCCTTTGTGTAATCAACTGTCGTGCCCGGATAATTTGACTCGACAATATTTGCCCCTGTTAACCTGTTAAAAAATACACTTTTGCCAACATTTGGATGTCCCATAAGTAAAACTCTCATATTAAACCTCCATAATTATCTTATCTGCCACGCTCAGTCCCAGAGAAGTTTTGGCCTCATCAACCATCACTACAACCGGGCCTTTCAGTGGTTCTTTGGTCATCATCTTTAATTTCTTACCGATCCTGATACCCACACCCGCTATTTTCTGCCTCAAATCTTCTTCAATCTTGAGTACTACACCTTCTTCACCGTAAGCCATTTCATTCAACTTTTTTTGCATTTAGCACCTCCTTTCTCTCTTCTATTCTCTGAACCATAATCTTGTGTGCCATTCCCCTTCCAATGGCAATCATCCCGCCATCAGACTCAAGAACCACAGGACCTCCATTGGAAGACACAACTCTGACTATGCTCCCTTCCGATATACCGCGCAGCATCAGCTTCTGCCTGATGCCAATGCCTCCTTTTATAGCTACAATCCTTCCCTGTTCTTCGGTTTTTAAATTAGTTAAGAGCATATAGATAAACACCCTGTATATATTAGGTAGAATGAAATATTATTGCTTCCTCTAATAACATTTTGGCCTAATATAAAGTTAGGTATATCAAACTTCCACTGCAAAAAAAATCACCCCACTTTATTTTCTAAATCTTTTATCTTTGCATTGTATTCCCTGGCAAACCGTTTCATTCTATCCAGACATCTATCCTTTGGCTGTCCATGCACTCTGTATTCATCAAAATAATCAAGCCAGCTCGCTCCACCCCTGGGACAACTATCTATAAATTCCTTAAAGTCCACAAATGCCTCAAGTGTAGCAGGAATTACAGCATGTTCCATTTTACAGGCATCTTCATCTGCCTGATTATAATCTATCTTTAGTATATCGGTTAAAAATCTCCTGAAGGTTTGATGCCTGCGATCTATTTCCTGCCCAACATCACTACCTTTTACTGTGAGCTCAAGATATTCATATTTTTCATAGTCAATCATGCCTTTCTGGCTGAAGGTTTTGAGCATATTGCTGACAGTAGGCATTTTAACATCGAGCTTCTTAGCAATATCCCTTACCCTGACAGCCCTCTTTTCCTTGGAAAGGTTATAGAAAGCCTCTAAATAATCTTCCACGGTTGCTGTAAGGGGTTTTTTTTGAATGCTGTCAGTATCTTTATACAAAATGAACTCCTTTGTTAGAAGCACTAAATTAAGTTTTATATATCTAACTACAATTTAAAATACAATCTGTCAAGTTTTTATTTGGATTTTATATTTTTTTTTATTTTATGTTAGCTAAATTTTAAAAGCGGACTGCACTATGAAGCAATACTTTATTGCCTGTAAACAAGAACAACTATAACTGCATATTTATCTTTTGGTGGAGTTTTTCAGCGCTTTTGTCAATAATATCTATTAGATCTCTTTTTTGTACATTCCATATTAGATTAACCTAATTTAATTAGAAGTTACTAATAAAAGAGATAAAAAAATTTACTCTACAATGATTTTCCTTGCCATACCAAAACCAAGGGCCAGTCTGGTATCATTTATTGCAATCATAATGGGGCCGCCTCTATTACCCATTAGAGTAAGCTTTACCCCTGGAATAAGGCCCATACTGTAAAGCTTTGATCTGAGGCCTCTTCCTCCCTGTATGTCTATAAGGGTAACCTCCTGTCCTGGAGTGACAGTAGTAAGTGGAGTCATCTTTCCTCCTCTATCTTTTCTTTTTCCATCTCTGCTATCTTTGCATTGTATTCTTGCGCAAACTGTTTCATTCGCTCCAGACATTTATCCTTTGGCTGTCCATACACTCTGTATTCATCAAAATAATCAAGCCAGCTTGCCCCACCCCTGGGACAATTATCTATAAATTCCATAAAGTCTACAAATGCCTCAAGTGTAGCAGGGCTTACAGCATGTTCCATTTTACAGGCATCTTCATCTGCCTGATTATAGTCTATCTTTAGTATATCAGTTAAAAATCTCCTGAAGATTTGATGCCTGCGATCTATTTCCTGCCCAACATCACTGCCTTTTACTGTGAGCTCAATGTATTCATATTTTTCATAGTCAATAAGCCTTCTCTCACTAAGGGTTTTGAGCATGTTAGTTACTGTGGGCATTTTAACATCAAGCTTCTTAGCAATATCCCTTACCCGGATAGCCCTTTTTTCCCTGGCAAGATTATAGATTGCCTCTAAATAATCTTCCATAGTTGGTGTAATGGCATTTTTGGCGATATTATTCATATATTATAGTATTATAAATTTGTTAGTATTTCTGAACCAAGTTTTATACTTCTAATTTATATATAATAAATTAATTGTCAAGTTTTTTTTAGCCCAATTTTAAATTTTCCTATCTCAACATCTAACAACTTGGAATTATAGAAAAAATAAGAGATCTATCAAGTTTGTTAAAAATAATCTCTAAATTATATTTTCAGTCTGGCTAAAATTTCCACGCAAGGGTGTTCTTGACTTTAAGGTTTTTAAAAGGTATTTTACTAATAATTTTTATATGAGCATTATTTAATCACTTTGGAAGCATATATACTGGGAGGAAAAGATTGATTGATCTGCTTATTAAAGGTGGTCCATTCATGTATCCAATAGTGTTTTGTTCTGTTGCTGCCCTTGCTATCTTTATGGAGAGATTGTGGGTATTGAGAAGAAAACTGATTATACCAAAAGATTTTATCGTTAAGGTAGAAAACCTCGTACAGCGCAATAAGATTGCAGATGCAATCTTTCTTTGCAAAGGAAATAGCTCTTCAATTGCACGAACCTTTCTCGCGGGCCTTAAGAACACAGGAAGAGGGATGTGGCTGGTTAAAGAGGCTATTGAGGAGAAAGGAAGAAGAGAGGGTGTTATATTAGAGAGGAATATAGGAGTCCTATTAACTATCGCGAATCTATCTCCATTACTTGGTTTGCTTGGTACAGTTTCTGGTATGATAAAAACCTTTAATGCTATCTCTGTCTATGGGGTTGGTGGCCCTGCACCTCTTGCGGGAGGCATTTCTGAGGCTTTAATTACAACGGCTGCAGGCCTTATAGTGGCTATACCCACATTGGTTGCCTATCGTTTTATTTTAGATAAAGCCCAGATCCTTATCTTTGAAATGGAGGAAAGCTCTATTAGGCTTGTGGACACTATGGAGAGTACCAAAGATAATGCGGTTTAGTCAGCCAAAGAGAGAAGAAATTAGTCTTGGTGTAAGTATTGCTCCTTTAATTGATATTGTGTTTTTACTTCTTATATTTTTTATGCTGACTTCTCATTTTGACATTATATCAGGAATTGATATTACATTGCCTGATATTTCAGAAAGAGGATCAGATCCATCAGTAAATATTATAACAGTATCGTTAGATAAAACAGGAAATTGTTACCTGCAAAAGAAAAAAGTAACTTTAAAGGAACTTTATCTTAGACTTAAAGAGCTCACTAAAGAGAAAAAGATAAACCTTATTCTGAATGCCGATCGAGATGTTACACATGGCCATGTTGTCAGGATAATGGATTTAGCCAAGAAAGCAGGAATTAACTCCATTGTAATAGCTGCCCAGTGGAGGGAAGAGAGGGTGTTGTAAATTTGGCGTTTTTTAAGAAAAGTTTGTTTACCTATATTGTAATTTTTTCTTTTGTTGCCGCCATTTCCTTAACCTGGCTAAGTTTTGGACGGCATGGATTAATAGATCTGCATAAAATGCAAAAAGAAAAAGAGAGATGTTTAGCTATTTTAAAGGATCTTAAAGAAAAAAACAGGTTTCTTGCTGATGAAATCAGACGACTCAAGGAAGACAATAAATATTTCGAGTCAGTGGCTCGAGAGCAATTGGGAATGATAAAAGACAATGAAATCGTATACCGCTTTAAAAAAGAACTAAAAAATGCTAAAAAAGGAAATAAGGAAAAAGAGTAGGAGCATATATAAAAAAGGGGCGCTATGACCACATTAAATGGAATCTATGATGAAATTGTAGACAAAATAGCAACACCAAAGGCAAGAATTATCCTTCTTGAAATCTTAAAGAAGGAAGGGAAACCTGAAAAAGTAATACAAGCTTGCCTTAAGGCATTGGAATCTTTTCCTGATGATATTGGCATAAGAAAGCTTTTAGCAGAAACATATTTTGAACAGAGATCTATTGAACTTGCAAAGGTAGAATTAGATAATATATCCAAGCAAATTAGTGAGTTATCTTCAGTTTTTAAACTTCAAGCTGAGCTTTTTAAGGAAGAGAATATGGTTGAAGAGCAAATAAATTCCTTAAAGCTCTATTTAGCGCACCATAGCAATGATCAGGATGCAGCTCGACTTTTATCTGAATTGGGTGCTCCGCCAAAAGAAGAAGTATCAATTCTTCCAACATCAACATTGGCAGAGATTTATTATAAACAGGGCGAATTAGAAGAGGCAATCAAGATATATACAGAGGTCGTTAAGGATTTTCCTGATGATGAAAGATCTAAAAATAGGCTCGAAGAATTAAAAGAAATAAAGGAAACTAAAGAATCTGAGAGATCTCACGAGGCGATACTAAAAGAAAAAAAATTAACAATAATAGGAATCTTAGAAAGGTGGCTTATTAATATAGAGAGGGAAAGGGTTATCAGCCTTTCAAGTCAGACTTAAATCTCTTGCTTGTGGCACACCAAAATTGTTTAACGGTTCAGTGGCTTTCTAATTAGTGTCTGAACGAAAAGTCCTGTTTTTTGCCATTTCAACCAAAGGGATAAATCCTTAACCTTCTGTTTTGGAACAAGATTTCTCGTTGCTACGCTCCTCGAAATGACATTCTTGCCTGGTTTTCGTTCAGGCACTAATTACCAATCAACTACTCGACAAAGAAAAAGGAAAAAAGACATCGATGTACTCAACGGCAGATTTTAGAACAGGATTAAAGATAGAATTGGATGGGAAACCATTTATCGTGACAGAGTTTTTGCATGTAAAACCAGGCAAAGGTGGTGCATTTGTGAGGACAAAACTAAAGAACATGATTACCGGACAGGTTTTGGAGAAAACATTCAGAGCTGGAGAAAAGGTTACTCCCCCAAATATACAGGAAAAGGAAATGCAATACCTCTACCAAAACAAAGGTGAGTTTTGTTTTATGGATACCGAAAACTTTGAACAGATTTTTTTATCAGCTGAACAGTTAAAAGAGAATAGACTTTTTTTAAAAGAAAACACAAATGTCAAGGTGCTTATATATAACGACAGGATAATGGATGTTGAGCTCCCCAATTTTGTTGATTTAGGAGTTGCACAAACTGAGCCAGGAATTAAGGGAAATACAGTAACCGGAGGTGGTAAACCCGCCACCCTTGAATCAGGAGGTGTTATCCAGGTGCCACTTTTCGTCAATATCGGAGACACAGTGAGAATCGACACACGCTCAAAAGAGTACATTGAGAGGGTAGGGCAGGGAGTCAATTGAAAAAAAGCTTCGCCTTCAATTTTATGGCTACAGGTGTAGGCAGCGTACCTTTCTTGGATGTAGAGGCAACCTGCCAGCACATCCTTAAGTTTTTTCCGGACATACCTTTTTGGCCTCAGTTCGTTAAGCGGAGCCATTTTGAAGATATGACCATTCAGGCAAGTCAAAGGTTTCCACGAATTGGAATGGACCTAAAGAAAAACTCCCTGTTCATGCACACTACAGATACGCAGGATAATGAACTTATCTCTTTTTATGAACATTTTATGGCCGAGGATACAGATTATTTTGCTGTCAGTCATGAATATGCAGCTGGTCTGTATAAACTTTTAGAATTGATTGAAAAAAACCCACAGAGTTATGGACCTTTTATCAAGGGTCAAATAGTAGGTCCCATTACTTTTGCGGGAAGCCTGATAGATGCAAAAGGGAAATCTGCCCTTTACAATAACGAAATTATGGACACGATAGTAAAGGGATTAGCAATTAAGGCTCTATGGATCGTTAATAAGATGTCTTTATCGGATAAGAGGGTTATAATCTTTATAGATGAACCATACCTTTCCGGTTTTGGCTCAGCCTTTACGCCTATCCAAAGAGAAGAGGTTATTAGGCTTTTACAAGAGGTTATAGAGTATCTAAGATCACGAAGTGATGTATTAGTTGGAATCCATTGCTGTGGAAATACCGATTGGTCAATGATAATTGAAACAGGTATTGATATAGTAAATTTTGATGCATTTGATTATATGGATTATTTTTTACTTTATAGAGAGGAAATTCTAAAATTTCTTGAAAATGGTGGTACAGTTGCATGGGGAGTAGTCCCTACAACTTCCTTTACCGGTGAGGAAACACTTGATGATTTGAAAATGCAGTTAGAAAAAGGACTTAATAAATTTTATGAGTGGGGCGTCGATAGAAATACAGTGGCTGAAAGGTCAATTATTACGCCCGCCTGTGGTGTAGGGACAATAGATCCAGATAAGGCAGAGAGGATCTTGGAATTGCTATCCGGTCTATCAAGTATGATGTCTGAAATAAAAAATGACTAACATAAAGTCAGAAAACACGGTTACAATTTTTAAAGCATAAGGACAGAATTTTCTTTGGCTGCCTCTATCTCCAAATCTGCATTTTTTTCCTTAATTAAGTCCTGACAGTGAATCGTTAATTTTATCATATCGCTATCTTTTCTTTCTGGTGAATGGTGAAAAAGGACAAGTTTTTTCACATTAGCCTTCAGAGCAAGATCAATTGCTGATTGATAATCTGAATGACCCCACCCCCTATGTTTCGTTATTTCCTCAGGCGTGTAATGGCTATCATGGATAAGGATATCTGCTTCTTTACAAAAGGTGATATAATCACTGAATGATTTGGCAGCAACATCAAGCTCATTATCGGTTAAAAAGACAAGGGTTTTCTTCCCTTCACGAAACCGAAACCCTAATCCTCCTTGAGGGTGACGTAAGGGAACAGTATCTATGATAGCGCCATCAATTTCAAGGTAGCCATTCTTTAATTTGTCAATAAATTGTATGTCTGCGCTGAGTTCCTCAAACCTGATTGGCCAGAAACCATCGCCCATTTTATTGTCAAAACTGTATCTAAGACCTTTCATGCATAAATTGTATCCATCAACTTGGATTTTGGTTGAGGGTTGATATATTGGCGAAAAGAAAGGGAAACCAAAAATATGATCCCAGTGGATATGGGTAATAAGAAGATATATATCTATATTTTCTTTGTAAGATTCCAATTCATTGCCAAGAGATCGAATTCCTGTACCAGCATCTATTATTATCTTTTTTCCATTCATAAGATCCATCTCCAGGCAGGTTGTATTTCCTCCGTAGATAATGGTATCTTTTCCTGGTACCGGTGTAGATCCTCTAGTTCCCCAAAATTTGATTTTCATTTTTTGTCCTTGGTGGGCAAAGATTTACAATTATTTAAAATATCCTTTGAGATTGAAGGCTTTTTATTGTAAAGCCTTGGAAACGAGCAACTTTTTGCTAATTTCACGTGACATTACAAAATCACTTTATTTCTGTCAATGCAAAAAAGGGATCAAAAAATACGCCTCATTAAAAATGCCATAGATGCGCTTTCTGAAAACAGATCTGATTGCCATCTCTGCCCGAGAATGTGCCATGTCAATAGAGATAAAGGCGAAATTGGTTTCTGTGGAGTAGGTAACCGTACTCTTGTGGCTCACTATTGCCTTCATTTCGGAGAAGAACCATGTCTGAGTGGCTATTATGATTACAAAGAGAATCTACAAACAAAGTCTTCGCTTTCCGGATCAGGGGCGGTATTTTTTGCCGGTTGTAATCTGAAATGCATTTACTGCCAGAATTACCAAATTAGCTGGCAGGTCTATGGAAGTTCCGTTTCACCTGATAAGTTAGCCTCTATTTTTTTAGTTTTGCAAGAAAAAAAGGCTCTAAATATAAATTTAGTTACCCCTACACATGTTATTCTGCCTATTCTTGAGGCATTGAAAAGGGCTTTTACTCTCGGACTAAATATCCCTATTGTTTACAATACAAGTGCGTATGATTCATATGAAACGATTATAAATCTTGATGGGATTATTGATATTTATTTGCCTGATTTTAAATATCTCAGGAAGGATTCAGCACGTAGATTGTCTAATGCCCCGGACTATCCCGATAAGGCTATCACGGCAATAAAAGAAATGTACAGACAGGTAGGAAACCTAAAAATTGATAATGAGGAAAATGCAAAGAGAGGGCTGATTATAAGGCACTTGATTTTACCGGGGCATATGGAAGAATCATGCACAATATTGGAATGGATTGCTGCTAATATTTCTACCAAAGTTTATTTAAGTCTGATGAGCCAGTTTTATCCATGCAATAATGTTCCAGATGAAATAAATAGGGAAATTTCAAAAGATGAATATGATGGGGTTCTGGCCAAGGCAGAGGAATTGGGCTTTGAAAATGTCTACATGCAAACACACGCATTTGCTTCCGAAGAACATTTAGTTCCTGATTTTAGCAAAGAGAATCCATTTTCTTGGGAGGAGAATTAATACGAGGACATGCCAAACTTAGAATTACTAAATGAGCGCAGAAAAGTTGTGATACAAATATTTTTAAAGTATAATTGAGAACAATTTTACATATTATTATTGGTAGCTCCAAAAAAACTGAAGCCTGGAATAGGGCTTTTCAATTTTACGAAAGGAGAATGAAAAATGGCAACTGACGTAGCAAATGAATTGAAAGAGGTCGATAGTGTTGAGGTAATTACCCTTATGGATAACTATGTTGATGTTCTTCTGAGAAATTCCCCTGGGGTTAAGCGACCTCCACTCGCAATAACAGGGACTATACCCACTGATGCTCTCTTGGCTGAACATGGTCTCTCTCTCATGATCACAGTAAAAAAAGATGAGAAATCTCACTGTATTCTCTTTGATTGTGGATATACTAAGATTGGTGTACCCCATAACATGGAGATCTTGGGAGTGGATCCACGACAAATAGAGGCCATTGTCCTCAGTCATGGTCATATGGATCATACTGGTGCACTTTACCCTATAGCTAAGAGTCTGGATAAATCTATTCCTTTGATACTTCATCCTGATGCCTTTATTTCTCCCCGTTTCTTTGGACTCGATGATGGAAGAAAACTTATGTTCCCCCAAACCCTTATAAGAGAGGATATAGAAAAAAATACCGGCCTCAAGATAGTTGAAGAGAAATCTCCATCTTTGCTGACAGATAACATGATAGCGATAACAGGAGAAGTTGAAAGGGTAACAGAGTTTGAAAAGGGATTACCTAATGCCTCTATGGAGAGGAATGGAAAGTTGGAACCAGATTTAATACTTGATGATCAGTCCCTGGTACTAAAGGTAAAAAATAAGGGATTAGTGATAATCTCTGGATGCGGTCATGCCGGTATTATCAATACTGTTTTTTATGCCAGAAAGATAACAGGTATTGATAAGATTCATGCTGTTTTGGGTGGTTTTCATCTGTCAGGACCCATTTTTGAGCCTATAATAGAAAAGACAATTATTGAGTTTAAGAAAATTAATCCTGCGGTTATTATCCCGATGCATTGTACAGGATGGAAGGCTATTCAGAAATTTTCAGAGGAGTTTCCTTCATCCTTCGTTCTCAATAGTGTTGGCACGAGGATAAATTTTTAAATAAGAATTTTTAGATAATGAAATACCTTATCTATATAATTTTAATACTTTATATTATTTCCCCATATGATCTGCTGCCTGATTTTTTTGCAGGCTTGGGATGGATTGATGATTTAATAATATTAGGTGTTCTTTACTGGTATCATTTTTATTATCGGCCTGCAAAGGCTAAGGCAAGATATGAGAGTACCTATCGCCAAGAGGGGCAGGGGAGGCAAAGTAAAACTTACAATGAAAACCAAAAAGATGCTCAACAAGATGAAAGGTTTTCAAGTCGTGACCCATACACTATCTTAGGAGTGAATAGGGGTGCCTCAACGGGTGAGATTAAAAATGCCTACAGAAAATTGGCTAACAAATACCATCCTGACAAGGTTGATCACCTGGGAGAGGAATTCAAGGAATTAGCGGAAAAGAAGTTTAAGGATATTCAGGAGGCATATCAGAAGTTAACGGCAAAATAGTGGGACAATTCAAGTCAAAGCTAAATCCCAAGATAGGACTCTCGTATATCGGGGGATCCCTTTATATCCTCCGGATTTCCCTCCGCTTTGATCATGCCTTCATGCATGATGTAGACATAGTCTGCTGTACCCAGGGCGGCATCCTCATCCTCCCTAAGGGCGGCCAATGCATAGCCTATCTTACCCAACATACAACAAAAATACCTTGACAAAAGCTCAATATTCTTTGAAAGTTATTATTATTTTTTAATAACTTATCCACATTTTTGTGTTATCAATGTTAAGGTGAAGGAGGTGAGCTTTTTAATTAATAACCGTAAAAAATATAGCAGAAAGGAGAAATCAAATGACAAAGAAAAATAGGATTGTAATTCTTTTGTTTGGGGCATTGGCTCTTTTGATAGCAACAGGGTGTGCAGGAACAAAATATGTTCCTAAGGGTCAAGTAACTTGTCCAGCAAATATTACATGGAATGTGGTTCCCCAGGCTGATATTACTTCATTTTCATGTACTGTGGCAAAATTTAAGAAAAACCCTGCAGTTATATTTAAGGTGGGGGTAAAGAACATTTCAGACAAAGCACAGCGCTTCAGAGTCCAAATTTTTCTCCTTGAAGAAGGAAAGGCTGTTGGCTATCTAGTCCCACGGAAAGGGAAACCACCGGTTCTTAAACCTGGCCAGGAAAAGGTGGTTACTTGTCCGGTAATAAAGGCGACCCAATTGCCGAAAAAACTGGAAGTAGTTATTAAAACTATATCAATTGGTTAATAACTATAAAGTAAAAGGAGGTATAACATGAAAAATACCAAAACGATAATTTTACCAATTTTGATCTCTTTTTTCACCTTTCTGCTGGTTGGAACCTCAGCTCAGGCAAAAACGAGATATATTTCCATTAGTACTGGTGGCACAGGAGGGGTTTACTACCCTTATGGTGGAGGTCTGGCAGAGATTTTTACCAGATACGTAAAAGGTGTGAAGGCGGTTGCAGAGGTAACAGGCGCCTCTGTTGAAAATGTAAAGCTGGCCCATAGGGGTGAAACTGTGATCGCTGAGGCTATGAATGATGTCATTTATCAAGGCTATCATGGGATTGGTAAGTTTAAAGGAAAACCCCAAAAAATATTAGCAATGTTTCAGATGTATCCTCACCACTACCATGTTGTTGCGCTAAAAGGAAAAGGAATCAAGACCATCTATGATATAAAGGGTCACAAAGTTTCTGTGGGCGCACCTGGAAGCGGAACAGAGTTTAAAACCAACCTGGTCTTACAAGAGGCCTTGGGAATACCTTATTCAAGTTTTAAGGTATTTCGACTTTCATTTACCGAAAATGCAAATGCCCTTAAAGACGGAACAATTGATGTAGGCATATGGGATGTAGCGGCACCTACCTCTTCAGTAATGGATCTGTCCATTACAAGGGATATCTATGTTATACCGTTTTCTAAAGAGGACATAGCTAAGATTTGTAAAAAATTTCCCTTTTACTCTCCCTTTGAAATGCCAGCAGGCACCTATAAGGGGCAAGACAAGCCCGTTCCTAATCCATCGGTGTGGAATACAGTAGCATGTACAGCCTCTCTGGATGAAGAATTGGTGTATAAACTTGTTAAAGCAGTCTTTGGACATACAGACTACCTGAAAATGATCCATCCCTTTGCAAAATACACTACACCTCAGAATGCTATTAAGCATTCGGTTATCCCACTTCATCCAGGTGCAATCAAATATTATAAAGAGATTGGATTGACAATTCCTAAGCGATTGTTACCAAAAAAATAATGAGATAATATTCTATAAGAGGCCGTCATTTTTAATGACGGCCTCTGGATTTTGCACAGCGGAAATCATATGCCAAAGTGCCTGAAAACAGTATTTCCCATTGCCCTTTTACTGTATGTTCTTTTTTCTCCAGCTACAGCAAAAGCGATAGATCCCCTTTTGTTAATAATCGAAAAAGGGAATGGCAAAGAGCTGATCTCTGTACCAATAGAACCTGGAGAAGGCTTTACTATAAGGTATCTTCACTCCGTTGATATCTCACCGGTATATGAGGTTTTTTATGCAGATGAGAAAAAAGGGATTATCATTAAAGAGACCTATTTCAAGATGTTCGGAGCAGGAATGGGCCACTGGCCTGGCCGAGGGAGAATAGTCGAACAAAATGGATGGATCTTTATTAAGGACATGAACATTGCAATCGGAGAATTTTATCTAAGAACAGGAGCACCATCAGTTGATCATACCATTCTCATCAAGGGCCAAGAGATACATTTAAGCAGGATGATCCCAGGAATGAGGGTTCGTATCTATATAAAGCAGGTGAGAAAATAAAAAATGCAGGATGAAGAGAGAAGATCAGAACAAGAAATTAAAACGAGTAAGACCAGGAATTTGGTTGGTTTTTTTGCCTTTGTATTTACTACGGTGGCGGTTATCCTCTCTCTTTTCCAGCTTTATTCTGCCGGAATCCAACCCTTCTCAGCGATATATCAGAGGTGCATCCATATATCCCTTATCTTGACCCTTGCCTTTCTTTTATTCCCTGCAACAAAAAGGGCATCCAGACAAAAACAGGATATTTATTTCTATATTGATTTGCTCTTGATTGGTCTGGTCTTTCTTGTTGCTGCCTACATCGTCTTTAATTATGGTGAGATTATTGAACGTCAGGGAGATTGGACAACAATAGATGTTGTTTTTGGATTGGTGGTCACATTTTTAGTGATAGAGGCCTGTCGCCGAACAATTGGTTTGGTCATGGTCATTATTTGTTTAACCTTTATTGTATATGCCTACTTTGGCCCCTATATGCCAGAGTTTTTTTCGCATAAAGGCTATAGTCTGGAGCGCATTTTTACACTTTTATATCTTACTACAGAAGGTATTTATGGACTTCCCCTGGGTGTTGCTGCAACATTTGTCTTTATCTTTGTGCTCTTTGGATCTTTTTTGCAGAAAACAGGTGGTGGGGACTTTTTCATAAATCTGGCCTATGCCCTGACAGGGCGTATGACTGGCGGTCCAGCCAAGACAGCGGTCTTGGCCAGTGGATTTATGGGATCTGTTTCCGGCAGTGCTATTGGAAATGTGGTTACTACTGGCTCTTTTACTATCCCTATGATGAAGAAGCTGGGATACAAGCCCCATATCGCAGGTGCAGTAGAGGCAGCCGCATCTACAGGCGGCCAGCTCATGCCTCCGATTATGGGGGCTGGAGCATTTCTCATGGCAGAATTCACTAATACATCGTATCTGTATATCATTAAGGTGGCCCTTATCCCGGCTATAATGTATTACGTGACTGTGTTGTTTTTTGTCCATTTTGAGGCAAAAAAGATGGGTTTTTTTGGGCTATCTGGCGATCAACTTCCCAGGATTGGTGAAACGATAAAAAATGGTCTCCATTTTCTTATTCCTTTAGGCATATTGATCTATGTCCTTGTGAGAAATTTCAGCCCTATGATGGCTGGTTTTATTGCTGTTGTAGCCACCTTTTTAGCAGCCATGCTTAGAAAGCGGTCAAGATTGAGTCTTCGCGATACCATAGAAGCCTTAGCATTGGGTGGAAGAAATGCTATCATAGTGTCCGTAGCCTGCGCTGCAGCCGGGATCATAGTTGGTATGGTAAGCCTAACTGGTATGGGGCTTAAGTTTTCGAGTATGGTGGTCTCAATCTCTGGCGGTGTCCCTCTGATCGCTATTGTGCTTATCGGCCTTGCCTCTCTCGTGTTGGGGATGGGATTGCCGGTTACTGCATCGTATATTGTTCTTGTTATCTTAGCCGGGCCAGCCCTGATCGAGATGGGAGTAGCACTGATAACTGCCCACATGATAGTCTTCTGGTATAGCCAGGACGCCAATGTCACACCACCTGTGGCATTAGCATCTTTTGCAGGTGCAGGGATTGCAGGGGCAAATCCTATGAGATGCGCCTTTTCTTCGTGGAAGATTGCAAAGGGCCTCTATATTATCCCTATCATTATGGCATATCAGCCTCTTCTCTTGAATGGCCCTTTCTGGGAGGTTGTCAGGACCATAGTTTTTTCCACCCTTGGACTTATCGCCTTTACCTCTTTTTTGGAGGCCTATCTCTTTCACCGCACTAATGTCATTGAGTGGATCTTTATGGGTGTTGCTACATTCTTGCTCCTCCTTCCTTCTCTCTACACTGATTTTATAGGTGCAGCCCTTTTTGTAGCAGCATTTATAACACAGAAGCTTATTTGGAAAGAGGAGTGGAAGGGTTTGTTGGGATTACAATTGTCAAGGAAAAACCTGGTAAATGTATTTCAAGGGAAATAAATTTTTTCCTACTCTTTTCCCTCCAACACATCCCCATACGTTGATCGTATCGCCTTTTTGTCAAATTTGCCAACGCTTGTTCAAGGTATTTTATCTACAAGATAAATCTTTCCGGTATCCACCACGTTAATATTTTGCCCTCTTTCATATACTGTAGGTCTGTATTTAAATCCTTTTGAAAGTGCGATTGGTATCACTTTTACAACGGGCCAGCCAGAGTTAGAGCAAACTATGAAAAGGCAAGGTATCAGGAGGTGGCGTTCAAGGAATTAGCGGAAAAGAAGTTTAAAGAGATTCAAGAGACATATCAGAAGTTAACGGCAAAATAGTGGAACAATTCACATCAAAGCTAAATTCCGAGATAGGCCTCTCTTATTTTTGAAGACCCCTTTATCTTTTCAGCCGTTCCTTCGGATTTAATTTGACCCTCATGCATTATGTAGACATAATTTGATGCATCAAGGGTAGCCTCTGCATTTTGTTCTACAAGAAGTATAGTTAATCCAACGTCTGCTTGTAATTTTTCAACAGTTTCAAAGATCTCACCGACAAGTTTAGGTGCCAATCCTTGACTCGGTTCATCAAGCATTATAAGCCTTGGTTTAGACATAAGTGCCCTGGCAATAGTCAGCATCTGCTGCTGCCCTCCACTCATTGTTATAACTTTTTGTCTATCTCTTTCCTTTAGGATAGGGAATAAAGAGTAAACAAGCTCAAGGGAGGCATTTATGTTTTGAATGGCCTCTTTGCGATAGGCCCCCATTATTAAATTTTCATGGACAGTCATACCCCCAAATAGATGCTTTCCCTCTGGAACCAGGGCAATACCAAGATCCACCTTTTTATGGGTTGGGAGGTGAGTTATTTCCTTGTCTTCATAAAATATTTTCCCTCCCCAGGGCTCCACCGAACCTAACACAGTCAGGAGGAAGGTTGATTTTCCCACACCGTTAGGCCCGAGCAGGGATGTTATAGAACCTTTCTTAACCTCTAAACTTGGTTTCCATAATACCTGCATGGGTCCATATCCAGACTCAAGATTCTCAACCCTTAACATACTATTCATCCTTCTTTTTCACTTCTTTCCAAACTTCAGATCGCCATTTGGATTCATCTGGTGGATGCCCTAAATATACCTCAATTACCCTTGGATCACTCAAGGCCTCTTCTGTTTTAGCATCTACTAATTTCATTCCTTGATTCATTACCATTACTCTCTCGGCCAAGCCAGCCACTGCCCTCATGATGTGCTCGACCATGGAGACTATCGCTATCTTCTCTTCCTCTTTTATTCTTTTGATAAACTTGACCATATCATCGATATCCTTGGGATTCATCCCTGCCATAGCCTCATCCATCAGAAGGAGTTTTGGCCTCATTGCCAGAGCTCTGGCAATTTCCATCAATTTCTTCTCTACAGGGGTAAGGGTCCCGGAAGCCTTATCCCTATGAGCCTCCAATCCAACCATATCAATATACCGGTCTGCAATATCCAGGGAGTCATCCACGCTGACTTTATCTGCTAATGTTCCAAACATGGCACCAATCGCTACATTTTCCCTTACGCTTGCCGAGCTAAAAGGCCTGGGAATCTGAAAGGTTCTCCCCAGCCCAAGAGGAGCTCTTTTGTATGCAGGCAATCGGGTGATATCTTTTCCGTCAAAGATGACTTTTCCTTCTTCCGGGGTATAAACTCCGCTGATAACATTGAAAAGTGTGGTTTTCCCACTCCCATTTGGTCCCACTATTCCAATTAATTCGCCTTCTTTGATTTCCAGGCTTATCTTATCGACTGCCACCAAACCTCCGAAGCGTTTTGTTACATTCTCAAGCTTCAATAATGCCATGGGTATTACCTATTCGATAAACATTTCCAATTTTGTGCCCTTTAATTTACTCTTCAGCAGTCCTACAACACCCTCTGGTGCTATCACAATTATGATAATAATGATTGGCGCGAATATGAGAAGTTGAAATCCTGGCATAATGACCGCGAGCCAATATTTAGACAGCCCATAGATAAGTCCTCCTATTACTGGCCCCATAAGAGTACCTGCGCCGCCAAGCAGAACCACCACAATACATTCGATTGTGTAATGTATCACAAACACATCGCCCGGGTATACATAGCCAAGCTTTAACCCCCAGGCCATAGCCCCAACACCTGCTCCAAGCCAGCCACTGGTCAAAAAGGCAATTGTTTTGTACTTGTTCGCATTGATACCCATGACCTTGGCTGCATCCTCATCTTCTCTTACTGCAGTCAGGGCATAGCCAATCTTGCTCCTCATATAATGCATATTCAAAAAAGCGGCCAAGGCAGCTATAATAAAGACTGAAAAATCGGCCCAGAAAGTGGTTAGTTGGTTAACTGTCCCCCTTCCCAATGCCTGCACGAGCGCCCCGAAGTATATTAGACCTTCAGAGCCACCCCAGATTTTTGCCCCCTCTATAAAGTACCTGAGCCCCTCATTTATACCTATACAGGCTATAGCAAAATAGGCCCCCCTAAGTCTCAAGGCAATGAACGCTTCAAGAAGTGCCGATAAAGATGCAAGGAACATGGCAAAAATTATTCCTATACCTATAATACCTATACCAAGCCATTCATACTGAGCGAAGTACGTTATCCCTAATGACATTCCATATGTGCCTAAGGCTATGAAGGTTACATAGCCAAAATCCACATATCCTGTCATCCCCATAAATATGTTCCAGGACTGGCCCAGTGCACAATAAAAGGCAAGCAATGCTACCATCTGCCACATACCCGGCATAAAGAAGCCAATTATAAACATGATGAGGTATGCGGCAAAAACAGGAATAAGTGGATAATACTTAGATATAGTTTTTTTCAATTACTTCCCCAGAAGTCCAGTAGGTTTTACGAGAAGAAGAAAGAATAGCATCCAAAAGGCCAGAGATACAGTCAGAGGGAAAGGTGCTACTCCTGGTATCATGGCAAACAGGGTGTAGGCACCATTCTCTATAAGGCCAAATATTAATCCTGCGAAAAAAGCACCATAAGGGGAGGTAAGCCCACCCAGAACAGCTATAACAAAGGCCTTCAGGGTGTAGACCCCACCCATGTAAGGATTAATCCCCACTGGAATAAACATTGTAAGCAAAACCCCGCTCATTACTGTTAAGCCAATCCCAATGGCAAAGCTCAGGGCATATATCCAACCTACATTAACCCCACATACCCTTGCCCCTTCGCTATCCTCCATAACGGATCTTATAGCAGTGCCTAACCTTGTTTTACTAAACCAGAAATATAGAAAGAAAGCAATGACTACACTGCCGATGAATGCATAGACTTTACTCATAGGTATAGTGGTTATAGGAAGTGTTATCTTTCCAAGACCCCAATTATAGCCTCTGAAATCAGCACCAAAAATAAGCTTGGCAATCTCCTCCAGAAGAATGCCCATAGCAAAGGTGGCAAGAAGTGAGGTAAGTTCCGGGGCCTTTATTAATCTCCGTATCACGGTATAAAAGAAGAAAAATCCTAATGCCATTCCAATAATCAGGGCTGCTGGAAGAGCTATCACTGGAGACAGGCCCAAGGCCGTAAACATAGTTAGCGTTACAAATGCTCCAACCATGATGAATTGACCATGTCCAACATTAACCACATTGATAACGCCGAATATCAGGCTCAATCCCATTGTAGCCAGGCCATAGACACCTCCAAGGAGCAGCCCATGAGTCAAATTTCCTGCTAGCAGTGTAAAAATCATACCGTCCTCTTTTATATCCTGTTAGAAAAAATTCTGCTCAAGCATTCTAACAGGCTTTGCTCTGTATAAACTTAATATAGAAAATCTCCTCACCTCATAGAAAACTCTTCACTAAAGGGAGGAGATTTTTTATGATTTTATTAGAACGTGGGTTTCGGATAGATGAGTTTTGCTGTCGCTGCCTCAAGAGGCCAAACAATAACCCTTTTGCCATTCTGCCACTGCATGTCAACCATGGAGTGACCTATCTGCATCCCTGTTGCATCATCAACATCCCATCCTCCATAAAAGGACATGAACTTTAATTTGCCAAGGGCTGTCCTTACTTTATCCTGGTCAATAGAATTAGCCATCTCCGCAGCTTTTACATAGGCCAAAACCTGGGCCCCTGCTTCTGCGGCATGATAATCTGGTATTATATCTTTGCCCAGTGCCTTTTTGAAAAGACTTACAAATTCATCTTGACTCGGGCCAATCCATTCGAGGTCGAGTTTTTTGGCTCCTTTTGGGGAAAATGTTACGCCATATTCCCAGTGAGAGGGTCCCATTACCCCTTCTGCTACATGGCCGCCTAAGGCTTTATAGTAGGCAGGCAATGTTGCAGATGCCACCAGTGATACGGCCCTGACGTTAATATCAAGGTCTGCCATCTGTCTGGCAAACAGCTGACCATCCACGTAATGTCCACCACCAACCACTATCTCTGGTTTCCTTGCTTTCATGTCAGATAGCAGGGGAGTTAGATCGGCTACACCTTTCGGGTATGTCCTCTTAAATACGACCTTGAATCCAAGTTTCTTGGCGTGCTTTTCAGCGCCACCCATGGTCATCCTGGCGAATTCTGAGTCCTCGTAAGCCAATGCAACATTTTTAACGCTAGGATCAAAGTGTTTAATCATGTCCAGGGTTCCGACATGATACTTGGAGCCTGGTCCTATGGTTTGCACAATATACTGGAATCCCTGCTTGAAAATTCGGTCGCTGGCACCTCCGTGATCCATATAGACCATAGTATATCTTTCAGCCACAGGCGCTCCAGCAAGAGTGAGCCCAGAGCTATATGCAGAAAAAACAACGTTAACTTTATCAACCGTGATCAGCCGCTCGATAAGGCTTGTTACACCTTCTTTTTTAGACTCACAATCATAGTACTTATACTCAAGAGGGATTCTTTTCCCACCTACAAGTACACCAGCATAGACATTATTTACCCAATCTACACATGCCTTTATTCCACCAATAGCCTGTTCCCCTGCCTTTGCGTACTTTCCAGAAAGACAGGCTGGATGCCCAATTACCAGCTTTTTTGGCGCTGCAAGGGCATTTGCCGATACAAAAAACCCAATAATTGCTATAAAGATTATAGCAGTTTTAAAATAGTTTTTATTCATAGCTACCCCCTTGTTTAAGTGTTTTGTTGTAGATTATGTATATTCAATACATTAATTTTGTCAAGCAAAAACCATTTTAGAAAAAATTACTATAGATTCCCCCGGGCATGCCCGGGGTCCTAATTCGCTACAGCTTCAATTGAAGCTGACCTGAATCCTGGTGACCTTGATGTTCAACGTATTTTTTAATAGTTTCTTCATCAATGCCTACGCTACT
>Ga0315541_1000223_pt1 | contig 60360 bp, 64 predicted proteins | sample SalMarSW160190MG_FD_203095 | JGI IMG/M metagenome (GOLD analysis project Ga0315541, IMG submission 203095) | Salt marsh sediment microbial communities from the Plum Island Ecosystem LTER, Massachusetts, United States - Salt Marsh Sediment SW1601-190 ... | reverse complement strand
GCAATCCTGGCAACCCAATAAGGGCCCTCACCGTCATCCCATTGCTCAACTATAACGGTGTAAGGCAACTTCGCATAGTGTTCTAACTCTTTCTCTATATTGCCTTTAATTACCATCTTTAATCGCCATCTTAATCGTAATCTCTAGCCAGTTATGCCTCTTGTTCTTCAATAATCTCTAATAACTCTTTTACGTAGCAGGATTTAACTGGACTTTCTCTTTTGTAAGGCATCGTGCGCGTTCCCATGATAGCCTTGGGATGCTTTGCGCCTTCTTCGATATATCCGTACCGTTTTATTAGTGCTTCAAAGTCGCGCAAAGCCACATTTCTAGGATTCCGTCGAATTTCCTCCAGGGATTTTTTGTCGCGCGCCATAGGACATAAACCTCCTTAACATACTCTCCTCCTTTCTTGGTCTTCTCCCTGTTATCAATTTACTTTAAACAGGGCAATATTATGGTATCATATATGACACCACTTGTCAATACCCTTTACCCTTCCTGTATTCTGGGTACATAATACCTAATTTGTAGTAGGCCTAATTGGTATGGTGTCCCTGGAATTCGGCGGGGAGAAAGGGTGGCCTTCTAGTTCAAAATCAGGGAGATACTCTTCTGCCGCCCCCATTTCCTGCACCCAGCCGTTTTCTATTCCCAGGTCAGTTAGTAGCTGGAGAACCGTTTCATGCTCATCAACGGTGATCTTCCGAGAAAGCAGTGGTATTCGCGACGCCCGGTGCATCGGCATGTATTGAGACATTATGCTAACCGTCACCGTGGGAGAAAGCTCCTGAACAAGCCAGGTTAGCGATTCCTCACTGCTTGCCAGACCGTTGGGCAGAATAAGATGACGCACTATCAATCCTTTTTGTGCCAAGCCAGATTCATCTACCACCAGGTCTCCAACCTGTCGATACATCTCTTTAATAGCCTGACGAGCCCGTGCTACATAATCCGGGGCATGCGAGAACTTCTTAGCCCACTTGTCAGAGGCATATCTCAAATCAGGCAAGTAGATACTTATTACACCGTCAAGCTCTTTTAGAGAAGCGATAGAATCATAGCCACTACTGTTGTAAACCAGCGGCACTCGAAGCCCCATGGGCACCGCTTCCACAACTGCCTGAAGGAGCTGAGGAACAAAATGGGATGGCGAAACGAAATTGATGTTGTGGCAGCCCAGTTCATCCTGAAGGTAGAGCATCCTTTCAGCCAGGGTGTGGCAGTCCATTTCCTTTGATTTTTGCTTTTTCCAGTTCTGACTTATCTGGTAGTTCTGACAATAAACGCATCTCATATTACAATTGCCAAAGAAAACCGTCCCTGACCCTCTGGTTCCTGAAATAGCTGGCTCCTCACCTTGATGAGCGCAGACCGCCGAGACTATGGGGAGACGCCCTGAATGGCAATAGCCCGGTTCGTTTTGTAATCTATTGACCCGACACTCCCTGGGGCAGATATCGCAGGAGGCTAATCGAGCCTCCAGTGTTTGCGCACGACGCTCCAATTCGCCAGATTGGTATAGCGTAATGTATCTTGGTTCCATAGACGCTAAGAGCACCGTGAGTGAACGTGGCACAACTCACTGACTTACACTTTAGACGGCTGACATGGTGCTGTCAACTTCCCGCTCACCCATGACTTGGAACTGGTTATTCCGGTTTTGGTGACAGCGGAGGCCGATCTTCTTAAAGGTGACCGGTCTCTGTTAGTTGCCTGATGAAGTTAAATCCCGGCGGGCGGTTCGCAGCGCTAAACGGCGTTGCCAGGCATTGCCTTGATGGCAACGATAATCTCGGCGGGCAAGCGGAATATTTTAATTTTTTCTTTGCTTTTTATCTGATATCCTGCGTCAATCAGGCATTGCTCGGCATAGATTGGTCTGGAGCCAAGGTACTTGGGGCATTTTTTGTGCAGCCACTCATAGCCCTTCAGGAATAGGGACTTCCCGTCCTCTTTCGACGTGTCCACAATCCCCAGCCTTCCCCCTGGCCTTAGCACCTTCTTTACCTGGTCAAGTATCTTGGGAATCTCAGGCGTGTCAAGAACCTCAAGGGTAAAGCTCATAAAAACCGCATCGAAGGCGCTCTCATTAAAAGGCAGACACGTTGCATCTCCACAGCACAGCTCAACTCTCCCTGCCAGTCCCGCCTTCTCCAGCCTTCTTTTCGTTCTTTCTATCATGCCCCGGGAAATGTCAATGCCATAGGCTTTTCCCGTTAGGCCGACGAGTTCTGTTATCCGCTTCAGACAGTGCCCGGTGCCAAAGCCAATTTCCAATACGGTCTCCCCTTCTACAATTGATAGACGTTGGAAAGCCATCTCCGCATAGTTGTGCCGAAACAGTCCAAAGGTGTAATCATAGAACCGACTGAGTACGTCGTAGGCTTGCTTAGCTTCCTCTTTGGTCCGGGGGACTGGAAGTATATCCCGCGCTTTTGACTTGTTTCCTCTATCCACGCCTTCTTGTCCAAGTTTACCATATCCCCGAAGAGCGTATTTATTCTGGGACATATAACCTGATTTGTAGTAGGCCTAAGTGGTATGGTGTCCCTGGAATTCCCGCAGACTACAACTTTGCACAAAAGAGACGGCGATAACTCATAGTGTATAATGGCGAATGTCTCTTTTCAGCTTCATAAAACCGGAGTAGTTATGCTGAAGCGATTCGATTCAAAGTTCTTGGGATACTTCTACGTGGCTGCGGCAGCTGTCATCTGGGGCTCTAATGGTGTAATTGTAAACTTGGTCCCCTACGACGCGCATACTGTCGCTTTCTTTAGGGTCTTATTTGCCAGCTTCACTCTCCTGCCTGTAGTACTTTTGACTCGAAAACGTGAAGTCATGAGTGCTGCTAGACATTGGAAGATTATGCTGAGTTTAGGCTGCCTGCTCGCTTTGGGTTGGGCGTTGCTTTTCCGTTCGATGAAGCTTATTACGATCGCCAACGCGGTCTTGCTAAACTACACGGCACCCATCTTTGTAGCTTTACTTGCCCCCTTGGTTCTTAAAGAGAAACTTGAGAAATCTACCCTGCTTGCATTAGCCATATCCGTGGCAGGAATAGGGGTTATTTCATATCAGCAAAACCTTCAGATTAGCGACCCTGATGGCTTTAACACATTGGGAGTAATTCTTGGGTTACTTGCCGGCCTCGCCTATGCAGGATTCATCATTGTGTCTAAGAGGGCTTTATCCAGCTTCTCAAGTCAAGTCGTAGCATTTTACTCTTACTCTGTAGCTTCAATTTTCCTCCTTCCCTTCGTGATAGGTACTGATTTTTCTCCAGATTTAGCTCCATGGATACTTCTGCTGGTTTTGGGTGTCTTCAACACAGGATTTGCCGTTACACTCTACCTCAAAGGCCTTGGAATGGTAAAAGCTCAGAAGGCAGTGGTTTTCACTTATTTGGAGCCTGCCAGCGCTGTGGTTTTCGGCTTCCTCTTTCTAGCCCAGCAACCCACCTCACTCATGCTTGTCGGTGGTTTTCTAATTCTCATCGCTGGATATATTGTAGCCTCAAGATGACTTCATCTCGAGTGGTCACAGCTTATCTGCATTACATCAAGTTTGCCATTGCTTATCAGTAATGATGAGGAAGAGTAATCGGGTATTCTGGGGACATAATACCTAATTTGTAGTAGGCCTGATTGGTATGGTGTCCCTGGGATTGCTAATTCCGAGAACCTGGTACTAACCTCCTAGTACGTAAGAAGACTTGACAACTGCATTATATATGTGCTAATATGAATATTGTCCCGAGTAGCCGAACAGGGACCTGGCATAAGAGTTGGGTTTGGTGGAAGCTGAAAGGTGCAGGTAGTGGTCAGCACAAGGTAAGCTGAAGGCCAGGCCGGACGATAGCAGGTGAAGGAAGTGAGGTTACTCGGGGCGTCTGATTTTTTGCTGGCTAAGCATCCTTGTCGCAGTTTGAAATGACCCAATAAATAGGCTTGATACTTACGTGGATGTCAGCCTATTCAAGTTTGACTCTTAACCAAAGTTCACCATCTACGCCTTTGATTTCGTGGTATGCTGGGGACATAATACCTGATTTGTAGTAGGCCTAATTGGTATGGTGTCCCGGGAATTCTTGGCTAAGCAACAGGCTCCCTCACTGCTATAATCAGAGACTCGATACCGAGCTCCTGGGGAATCAGTTCTTTGTGTGCCTGGCATGATTCCAGGTAAAGCTCTATGGCTTCTTTCGCCATGGAAATGGCTTCTTCTTTGGTCTCACCCTGCGTGTAGCAGCCAGGTAGTGCTGGGACCTCTACCGAGTAGCCCCCTTCCTCTTCGGGAATAAGAATAACCGTATATTTTAACATCGCGCCTCCTAAAGAAGGTCTTCCAATTCCTGTGTTGAGATTTCAGCCTTTTTCAATATGTTGGAAAGAGTACCTGGTTTGATTGGACTTGTATGAATAGGGACAACTATTTTTGTGTCCGGCCTGTCATCATTATCGCATAATTGTGTGACTTCTACGATTCCTATCAATATACCAACCTTTCCTTTGAAGGGCTTTAACGAGCCTATTTCCTTTAACCTGCGGTAGTTTGGCCACCTTTACTTGGTCTGACCTTGCTCCAATTATATCACAAAAGTAGTTAACCCTTCCTGTGGTATTCTGGGGGCATAATACCTGATTTGTAATAGGCCTAATTGGTATGGTGTCCCTGGAATTATGTGGTCAGTAATCACGGTCCAGAGGCTGCACTTCTTCCTTAAAATAACGGTGAAAGCAACGAGGTAGGTCGTGGTAATCAAGGTCAGATATAGCATCTGAGAAATCCTTTGAGTTTAGAGTGTTCCAAAATAGAACCGCTTTACCTCGCAAGCTCTCACTTTTTGCGTCATGTTTAAGCGCTGCTAAGGCCTTGCCTGTATAGGTGCCATCTAGTTTGATTCCTTCACACTCTCTCATCAGGGATACTGCCTCCATCCCCTCATCTGTAAAGAGCGCGTATCGTTTGCCAGAATAATCGTGTCTAATATCAACATCTGTTTCAGAGAACTCGAATCTGGGGAAAGAAGCATCCAGAGAATGAAGTAAAGAGTTAGTATTGTTGATGAGTTTAATCATTACTCTGGTATTGGCAAATTTTTCACTGCATACCCCTACCGAGACTACTCGGCCACTGAGCTTCGCTACCCTAAGGCCGTGAGTCAATCCGGCCGCTGTGCCCATTGTACCGCAAGCGACGTAAATATACTCTGGCTCCGGCATTTCTCCACTCGTGACTTGTCTTCTTAATTCAAGAGCTGCATTAATAAAACCAGTAACGCCGAGGGGCGAAGAACCGCCAGGAGAGATAAAGTAGGGAAGGCGGCTTTTTTTCAGCCTGTGCCGCAAAAGCTGATAGGTGGTTGCAGCATAAACCAACGGCATATTTCTTACAGACTCCAACCCGGCCCCACACAAGTGTAGTTCCGCACCACAGTAGTGGCTCATGAGTAAATTGCGGCGAACATACTGGGCATTCGGCTGAGGCATTAACATGGAGATGCTCTTCAAACCGACCTGTCGTGCGTATATAGCAGTGGCCAAGGCATGGTTCGACCCAGCACCACCAAAGGTCATGACCTCCTTCGCCTTAGAGCGCAGAGCTTTGCCCAGAATGAACTCTAACTTTCGAGGCTTGTTACCACCGTAGACTTTACCACTCAAGTCATCGCGTTTTATGTAGAGATGACTGATGCCCAACTCAGCTCCTAGTCGTTCGAGCTTTTGCACCGGGGTAGGAAATTCGCCTAGCGGTACATAGGCAAGCTTCTCCCGCAATAGCGGGTACTGTTCAAATAGTGGAATCACTTCTATTCTTCCCTTACGTTAATAGTTGCGCAACTCAACTCTCAGGAGTCCTGCTTTTCTAACGGCCATGATGCCATGTTATCATCGGTGGCTCTTGTTATCAATTTGGTGGTAATGAGGATATTAAGTCCTTGACAATAGGCCGGTATTCTGGGGAAATAATACCTGATTTGTAGTAGGCCTGATTGGTATGGTGTCCCTGGAATTCCCTGGGAAATATGTACTGAATTCCATTGCCAGCGTTTGGGAGCGGCTTTAAGCTGCACAAAACGCTAGAATATTCAACGTAAGACTTGCCGGTGTTGAATTTGCCGTCTCAGGCTTTAGGCGCAGGTTTGAGAAATTATCTTTTTCCTCTGACCTTAAGCGCCTCTTCGTAAATTTCGCGGTTTTGCGAGATATACTCTTGTGGCAAGCTTAAGCCGTGTGCGTACGGACTCCCATGCTTATCGACGGTAACAAAAGTAACCATGCCTGAAACGCAAGGAACCTCACTATCACCCGTGAATGCCTGACCTTGGACAGTAATACTCGTATTACCGACGCAGGCGACTCTGGCCTTGATTTCGGTGATGTCACCGTTGTTAATTGGTCTTTCAAAAGTTATCCCATGGACCTTAACGCAGACTATGTCCTCGGGTTTACCGACGAACCGGGATGCGGCGATAAAACAGGTCTCAACCAGCCACTCAGCCATCCGTCCGGCAAATAGAGTGCCGTGGTGCTGGAGGTCCTCGGGCTTAACCAGGTGCGAAATTATTGTTTCTTTAAGCATATGCATATACTAATTCTCCCCATGAATGAGTACGCGAACTCTGCTCACTATTATGAATGGTGAGGGCCGGGCCTGTCAAAATTTGCCGCAAGGAAGTTGATACCACCCCGGAGCTCGGCCACACTGTGCGGTGTAACAGTCTGAGTTAATGTGTAGTTGAAATGGGGAAGTGTGGTATTCGGGGGACATAATACCTGATTTGTAATAGGCCTGATTGGTATGGTGTCCCTGGAATTCTCGGATGTTGATTCTTTGCCAGCAGCTTTGGTTAGGCCACTATTGACCACATATCAGCAGGGGGTTAAACTCTGAGATATCTAATCTATGTGAAGATGAAGTTGGAGGGCTACCAAGCATGAACGAACGAAGTGGCAGGCAAAAGCCGATGTCGAACACGATGTTCAAGATGATTTCGCTTACAGCAGCGGTATTCTACAAAGTCATGAATCTGAGCAGGCAGTTGCAGAAATCTGGTGTTCGTGGAGGTCAGACTGTTTTGGACTTTGGATGCGGCTCTGGGCATTTCACTATCGCTGCGGCTAGGATGATTGGAGACAATGGAAAGGTATATGCTCTGGACATGCACCCCCTAGCCATTGAAGCGGTTAAGAAAAAGGTAGCTAAAGAGGATTTGCCCAATGTCAGGACAATACTATCAGATAGGGATACTGGATTGCCAGATGAGAGTGTTGATGTAGTCTTGTTGTATCGCACTTTCTATCTTGTAAATGATAAGCAAGGGCTACTCGATGAGCTACATAGAGTGCTAAAGCCAGACTGTATTTTGTCGGTTCTGGGTGGGGGAGTAGCAGATTGTTTGAAGGCCATTGGGAAAGACGGCCGTTTTTTACTCGCCGAACGCGGCAAAAGGTTTCTAAACTTCAGGAAGGTGAAGCCACGAAATAAAGTAGTTGCGTGAAACATGTGTTATGAACATGTTGAAAAACACGAGCAACTGAGTTCAGAGGCCGTTCTGTCTTGGTATTCTGGGGACATAATACCTGATTTGTAGTAGGCTTAATTGGTATGGTGCCCCTGGAATTCGTAGAAAGAGACGAGTCGAGATGTTAGAAGTGTATTTTTTTATCCTCGGATTAATGAACAGCGTCTCTCTGATTTTGCTCTTTCTTGTCCGAAAGAACAGACTAGACCTTCTTTATCGATTCGGTTGGATTTATTTGCTGTTGGCTATTCCTGCAGCCTATGGAATTTTCCTGGTGCACCAGGAAAATGAAACAGTACGATACAGCATCTTTCTCGGGATCTTCCTGGCCTTTTTACTTGTAGAATGGCTATTTGATTATGTATTGAAAATCAATTTTCGAGAGGACTGGAGGAAAAACTGGAAGCGGCTGGTACCCTACCTAGGTCTCTATTACGCGATGAACTATGGATTTGTGGTGATGCCGTGGAAGGCTTCTTTAGTTTGGGGGCTCATCATGCTCGGATTATTTATTGTTCAAATAATCGCAAACCTAAAGAGTCACCCCAAAATGAGTGAATGAAGCATTACTTCGAGTAATATTCTGGGGGAATAATACTTGACTTATAGTAGACCTAATTGATCGGGTGTCTCTGGAATTAGGTGAGGGTTTGTTCACCTAAATAGCTCTTTGACCAGTTTTTGACGCTCTATTTCAAGGTAAGCAGCAATCTCATCCACGATACTGCTCAGAGTGCCGACTCTGAGAGGTTTGTGTCTGGGAATGGTGATGTGATGTTTAAAACCTTTAGAGGTGGATGTGAGCCGGATATGGCTACCGGTCTGGCGAGTTATCTTATAGCCGTACTTACCCAGGAGGGCAGCGAGTTCCTCACCGCCCATGTCCCTGGGGAGCTTCATATGGCTATTACCTCGTCCTTTACCATGTGCAGGCGGATGAGTCGAGGCATCTCCTTAGCCTCAAAATGGCACTGCATGGCATCCTGCACCATCTTTTTCAGTTCTGCAAAGGAATCGGCTTCGGTAAAGATGTTATGTCCGAGTGCCCTGGCGGTATAACCACCTTCCGGAGCTTCCTCTACCAGAAAGATTATCTCTTTTTCCATATCTTTCCGAGGCGGGGTTAAGGCTCTTAACCCTGACCCTGACGGTCATTAATAAGTTTAGCATAGTTTTGAACAGGATTTGAAGCGATAGATACCAGTTCGATAAGAATCAATCTATATCAGCGTTGGTATTGTGGGGTGCAATACCTGATTTTTAGCAGGCCTGATTGGTATGGTGTCCCTGGAATTCCGGAAAACTGTAACGGTTTGCTAACTATCCTCGCCGGTGCTATTATTTAACAAGACAGGCCTTTTGTTTAATAAGGCGAAAATTTACTAAACTGGCGTTTAATTAAACAATAGAATTTTGGCCGAAGGCTCAAATGAAAAATTCATATACCGTGGTGGTGGAGAGGGACCCCGAAAGCAAATGGTTAGTTGGCGAAGTCGTTGAGCTTCCGGGCTGCTATACCCAGGCACCAGATTTGCCCTCTCTCGAATCTAATGTTCGTGAAGCTATATCTGCATACCTCAAGACGGCCTCGCCTGGAGAGCCACTTCCCGATTTCGTCGGCACCTGGCGCGTTGAGGTATCGGCTTGACCAAACTCCGCCTGGTTACTTACACGGAATTAAGATAAGGTAGCTGAGAGCTGTGGTTTTGAGTGGCAGCGTCGCCAGGGGAGTCATAATACTTTCAAAAACTCTGAAGGGCGATAATCGTTATTCCGGATCACGGTGCACAGGTTATCGTGCGCCCTTTACTACGCAAGATACTGCGTGATATGGGTATCGGTGTCGAGGAGTACCATAAAATCTTAGGAAAGCTCTAGGATTCACAAGGCAGGCGGTCATGGCGAAGTTTGGGAGGCAATTCATGACAACAAGCAAGAATAACAATCGCCGGATTACCACACTGTAGAGCCTGAACCTCTGCTGGGTACTCTGGGGACATAATACCTGATTTGTAGCAGGCCTGATTGATATGGTGTCCCTGGAATTCGAGTCGCTTGCGGACGGTACCTTATAATAATCCTTAACGGTAAATTATGGCCTGTCTAATAGCTTCCTCAAGCTCCTGTGGAACATCAGTGCCGATTAAATATTTCTTACCCGTTATTAACTTGATCTGGACAGCATGAAAGCCGGAAACCCTAAACAGCATCCCGTGAGGAGTTAACCGAATACCCCACCCGTAATACCAGGGATTTTTAATGGCGTGACACGATTCTATCTCATTCAATTTAAACCGTTTGCGGATTACTCCAGGCCCAAATTGCACTAATAGCTCTTCTTCCCGGATGACCACGGTTAAACTGGGGAATAACACTAGAGCTACCGCGAGGACAACCAGGACTGCGATAGCAATCCAATTAGCGCCGGTAGTCGCCAGGATAATCCCGATTGCCACCATTGCTGCTACGATGGCCACAATGATGAAGTATCCAACCTGAGTATGTTCGTAGCGCTTAATCATGCTATCTTTCGTGTCATTATACCCGGGGGTGTATTTGTTGACAATGAATTGGGGTGCCAATAATATTCCATGTTTTGAATGATTACTCGTATTCTGGGGGCATAATACCTGATTTGTAGTAGGCCTAATGGGTATGGTGTCCCTGGAATTCGCAGTGATACATAGCGTCACCGTGCAGCGATTTCTTGGAGTGCTTGGATGAAGTCACGGAAGGTACGATAAGCATAGTTTCGAAAAGTCTCGGGGGGCATATGGCCACTATACTGTGTTGCTACCAAAGCAGGGCCTTGACCACCTGATTCAGGAAAATACCTATTTAGATTTGAAATAAAGCTACGAAACCACCTGGCGGCGTACCGTGACTGCAAAGAGTTGATTTCTGTTGGGATTGAATCCCGCAATTCCCTGGAGGAATCCACAAAGCTAAAGATGTAGTAGAGATCCTTAGATACTTTGGTCGAAGGCCTACGAGAGCTAGGAGAGAGCGTGAGCCCTTTCTGGTAAATAAAGGCACCAGGCGAAGGTACTGTCACAACTAAACTGATATCCGAGCCGTATATAGTATCGTTTATCTTTATTTTCTTAGTGTTTTCCAAGAGAATCTGCAGATATCTAAGTGCTTGTGCAGTAAGGCCACGTTGTACGGCGAGTGCTGCCTTGCCGGGTTTCCCAACCTCTGGCGTGAGAAACTCAATCTCGGTAACAGGAGAAGTAAGCTCGTACTTGACTACCGGGACGTCTGAGCCGTAGATGCGTGCCTCGTACCCTGCATGCGATAACAGTTAATCAATAGTTGGACGCCCGCGCTCCTCCACATGTCTCGGAACGACAACATCTATATCCATCGTGCGTAGCAATGGATGCGGAGAGGGCATCTGCCCATATCTGTTATATAGGAAAGGAACCCATCCCCCGACTATTACGATTTCGTCCAGGTAAGGTGCCAAAACCTCTATTGCCTTAAGCAGTGATAAAGGATCAGTCTTGCTTGCCTCCACGTGCACCTCTAGTCGCCTTTTTAAATCTAGGGCGTATAACCTTCTCCAATAAATGTTCCGCCTGCTCTTGGCCTCGAAGTGGATATTTGTTTAAATCCAAATACAACTGAACGTCTGAAACTACCCACCAATTTTCAATCTTTCGGGCACCGAAGAGAGCTGAGTATTTGTAATAAGGATGGACCAAGATCAAATTTGCCCCTTCTTTCCTTGGCTCCAGTTCTAGTTGCCGTTCAATATCGGGGCGAATCATATCAAAGGAAGGCCCATCAACCAGGAGGTGTACTTGATTGAATGTAGAATAAGGAGAGACTAGATAAGCCCCGACTTGAAATCCGAGTGCGATCATTCTATCTTTATAGAGGTTAAGCCTGCTGATTTTCTCGAGGACTTCTCGAAAGTCCAGTGCATGACAATAATAGTGGTAGAATTTGTTTCGATGCCAGTCATAAATATCTGCCCACTCCTTAAGCATGTCCTCACCCCTCAGCAATGCTATCCCGTTTTGGCGACTGAACTCGATCAGACCTCGTTCTACTAAACTATCAACAACCCGAGAAACCCAACCGGGGCTGATATCACCGGCCTTGGCTATCTCCCGAATCTTCCATTTCCGGCTTGGCTCGTTCATCAGTACGCGCAGTATTATTGATGCTTTGTCCGAGTAGGGACTCAATCCTTCACGCGCATAGCCAAAAGGATTTCGTTTCTCTTCTCGCTCTATAAAAACACCGGGTGCTCGCAAATATATGTTCCCAGCTATATCTATGTAACCAATGCCCATCTCCTTGAGAAGTGCCCTTCGGTTCGGTCCTATGAAATGAGATGCAACCATTGGAATTTGATTTGGACCAGCATACTGCTTCATCGCGTCAGCTGCCAAACGCAAACCTACTAGGTGGGGGCGCTCCTTCACTTCAATTATCAGTTCGATTTCCCTTCCATCTATATCAGCTCGGGCCACGAAGTCAGGTACCCTATTGAATATCTTGGGCTGTGACTGTAAATCGAATATTTTAAGTCCAGCCTCCTTAAACTTCTCAATCAGTGCATATTCGTTTAACATCGTAAACGTTACCTCGTTTCTGTTTACTTTTTAACTATTGTTGCCTGCGCACTAAACATACCATATATAATAAACAATGTCAAGCCACTGCACTACCCCGTATGAGATTATCTATCGCGCTCTCGTTCTATCAGTGCAATCCCCTTTCGAGGATTAGGTTCTTTCCGACACATAGCGCCAAAAGTGGGGGTAGGGGGGTGCACCCTACCGAGTTTCAATTCCACCAGCCCTCCGCCTTCACTCCGCCTCAAGCCCCTAAATTGCTTTCAATTCTACTATGGTGCGGTTCTATGCTCAGGATGGGTATTATGGGGGCATAATACCTGATTTGTAGTAGGCCTAATTGGTATGGTGTCCCGGAATTCGTGGCCAAGAGATATAATATTGCGGTGGAATCAGTTCAAAAAGAAACAGCCTCTCTTCAAAAGAGAGACTGTCGGGCTAGGGCTACTCACCCTAGCGCTGTTGATTATATGGTAGTAAAACAGTTAGGATTTGTCAAGTGACTTTGGTGGTCCCTCATATGGAACGCGTAATCGCATATGTCGATGGCTTTAATCTTTACTTTGGACTAAAATCCAAAGGCTGGAGACGATATTATTGGTTGAATATCCAGATGTTGGCGCAAAACCTGTTGAAACCGAATCAAAGGTTACTTCTTACGAAATATTTCACGGCAAGAATCGCAGGGCCACCAGATAAAGAGAAACGGCAGTCAACTTATATCGAGGCTCTGGAAACTCTCAGTGAGTTTCAGATTTTCTATGGAAAGTATCAACTCAATCCCCGTCAATGTTCCCAATGTGGCTTTCAGGACGAAGTGCCTAACGAGAAAATGACAGACGTGAACATTGCTGTGGAGATCCTCAAAGATGCCTACCAAGATGAATTCGATGTCGCTCTGCTTATCTCAGCAGATAGCGACCTGGTCCCGCCAGTCAAAACAGTGAGAGAGCTATTCCCTAACAAACGAGTAGTCGTTGCGTCTCCTCCAGGTCGATACTCCATTGGCTTAGCAAAATCTGCCAGTAAGAGTTTCGTTATCAGTCGTAGGAATATTGCTAAGAGTCTTCTCCCTGAAGAGATAGAGAAGGCGGACGGCTATATCCTGCGATGCCCACTCTTATGGAAGTAAGAGAAGAAGAGCAGCTATAGCTAACCATTTATGGATACTGGCGGGGCAATTGAGCTCAAACGAGCTTCTTTTTTATCGGGAAAGGTAATGCGGGGTTAATTATTGGTATGGTGTAGCCGGAATTCGCTGGGAATTCGCCATCCCTCCGCCCTCACTCCGCACCAAGTCCCTAAAGTGCTTTCAATTCCACTATGGTGATATTCCCGGGGGCATAATACCTAATTTGTAGTAGGCCTGATTGGTCGGGTGTACTTGGAATTCGAGCCACAAAGTCTTGACTTCATTGTTGTCGCTCATTATAATGAGCGCATACTCAATATTTGGAGCAAATAATATATGCTACAGTCGCATTTAATCGCTACAGTCAACCAAAAAGTGCTGAGTCTGCTGGTGAAATTCACGGACCAGGAATTCTATGAGCGAGAAATAGCTCGTAAGCTTGGAATATCTACTGGCTCAGCAAACCGGGCATTGAACGAGCTATATTCGACCGGAGCTGTCACACGCAGAAGAGAGGGCAAAATGTATTTCTATTCTATTGATTCCTCTGATGCCGTCCTCACCGAGTTCAAGAAAATGGTAAATCTCTTGATTATTGAACCGCTAGTAGAAGAATTGAAGAAAATGTCAAGCCGCATAGTCTTGTACGGCAGTTGTGCTCTCGGGGCAGATACCTCCGAGAGTGATATGGATTTGTTCGTTGTATCGAATAGCAAGGAAGACGTGTCAAATGCCATCAGTGGTTTTACATTCCCGAGGGGATTTAAGAGTATCCATATTCAGTCAGTGATTAGAACACCTGTCGAGCTATTGGAGGGTGGGGAGTCAGAGCGGACTTTCATGGAAGAAGTTGATCGTGGCATAGTACTCTGGGAAAAGGTTGCCAGTGAATCAAGAGTTTAAACAGTGTCTCGAAAGCAAGAAGGCAGAGAGGTTCATTGAAAAAGCAGCTGCTATTTTAGATATGAGTATTATGGGGGACAGAATATCCAATTTGTAATAGGCCTGATTGGTATGGTGTCCCGGGGAATTAGCTCACCCTAACCCTGTATGAATAAACAGGGTTATAGGTGCTCCCCAGTATAGTACAGCCGCCAGCAGAAATGAGGCTAGCATTATTTTCCGCGTGAGCTTGTTAATACTGCGGAGGTAATCTAGCGTCCATTTAAATACGGGAATCCACAGCAAGCTGGTAAGTATACCGGGTTCGTATCTCAAAAATACTAAGCTGCAGCCTATATGGTTGGCGGTATTCATTATTCCCCAGCAAATGATGCCCACCCCAAAAATAAGCAGCTTTTCCTTGTTAATGCGGTAGATAATATATCCCAGAAGCAGTGCCCCGGCAAAGAAGAAATTGTGGATAACCCACTTCTGGAACGTATAATCAGGTATGCGCCAGTAGATCTCAGCCCAGGCTGGAAAACCGAGTCCCCCTTCTTCCAGGACATGAATTGGGATGTAAAGGAGAAGGGACATGATAATTAATCTATCTAAATTCGGATGTCTGAACCATTTATCTATAATTTGTTCGCCTTTCATGGCTTCTCAACTAAATACGCGTAATACGGTGAATTAAGAGACTTTGACTCTGTTATTATACTTTGAATCGCTCAGCAAACAATAGAGCAAGGCGAGAGTCTTGGTATTCTGGGGCACTAATACCTGATTTGTAGTAGGCCTGATTGATATGGTGTCCCTGGAATTCGCCGAAATAGCCCTCGGCCTAAGGCATCATTCTAGGGATTTCCTCAGTTTCATGGCAACTACCGACAAAATGAGGCAAGCAACACCAATGGCCCAAGCTGTTAATGCCCCAAATACCTCTCCCTGTACGATCCGGCTTATTGGTGATGCGACGGTTGCCACACACCCGCTGATAAACAGAATCCATACTACTATTGATGCTAGTTTTTTGAAGATGGTTGGCATATCTGACCTCCTTTAAGAATTAATTCTCGGCTTTGCTTACTATTTAACAGAATGATTGATCCGCTGAACATATTATCATATTTAGATGTCCTGTCAACGCCTCTGCCGGTACGGGTACACGAACCGCTATATTGTGCAACACTAAAATGCGGTGGTATTCTGGGGACATGATACCTGATTTGTAGCAGGCCTGATTGGTATGGTGTCCCTGGAATTCGGAATGTGCCTGATTTCGTTGACCGGTATTCTTTCATCATGTTAGAATATGAGAAAGTCTCGAGTGATTGTTAATTTAGTGGTAGTGGGGGGACATAATAGTTAATTTATAGGAGGCCTAATTGGTATGGTGTCCCTCGAACAAGGAGGTAAGATATGGATACTCTTATCCCGTGCATTGAAAGGCTTCAGGCCAAGCTGGATAGACACAGAAGGGATGACCTGAAGGAGTATCCGACCAGGACAATATTCATAGCTGTAATGTTACAAGCTCTTGGCTGGGATGTCACCGACCCAGATGAAGTGCATGAGGAATACCCAACCATAGATGGAAAATCCGTTGACTATGCACTGAAAATAGATGAGAAGCCAGTCTTATTCTTGGAGGCGAAACCACTGAATGACCCACTTACGGACGTTAAATCGATTACTCAGGTGGTTGGGTACGCTGCCAATGCTGGCGTTGCATGGTGCGTTCTTACCAATGGCGTGATGTACAAGGTCTATTACAGTTACGCGAAGGCAGAGGCCCCTGAAAAGCTTGCGTTTGAAGTGTCAGTTGACCCAAAGGAAAATCAAGGTATGCCAGTTCAGCAGATTGCAGAACGCCTATCTCTTCTATCACGCGATTCAATGGGGAAAGGTGTTCTTGATGAGCTTGGCAAAGAAGCATTCGCCATGGGAAAAATACGGAAAGCCTTGGATAAAATATTCACGGACCCACCTAGCACTTTTGTCAGACTGGTGCGTTCAACTATAGGAGATGACACTATTAAGCCGGCGCAGGTTAAGAAGACTCTTGGCAAACTCTGGGCGCGGGCACCTGAGCTAGAGGCGACTGTGAGCTCTCCACCGAGCGTGCTGACTGGAATTACAGAAACGGTTCTACTAAAGGATAAGGCGCTTAGCTACAAGGTATCCCGAGAAAGTATTGCAGAAGTTGACACCGTCGTGGTCCCGGCGCAAGAGGATGGCTTCCAAGAGGTTTTTCTAGGAGAAAATCGGTGGTATGCAATCCGTATGCATCACAGCATGATTCCGCGGATAAAGTATATCGCAGCCTATCAGGTGGCACCGGTTTCTGCCATCACTCACTGGACTCTAGTAAAGAATATCGAACCATGGCGAGACACCGAGAAATTCGTCGTCAATTTTGCCGAACCAGCCAAGGAAATAAGCCCTATACCTCTTGTTCCAAAAAGTAGAGTAAAGGCGCTGCAAAATATCAGATACACTTCCTTTGACAAGTTGCAGAGGGCCAAGACTCTTGATGAGGTATTTTGACGAGGTACGCCCTCGCGTCAACACCTTTGGTATCTACTCCAATCCGATGTTCCGCCAGAGAGTGCAGGTTGACGTGATTGAGGAACGTAATATGCTAAAGCCGAATCTGTATCCACCGGTATTCTGGGGACATAATACCTGATTTGTAGTAGGCCTGATCGGTATGGTGTCCCTGGGATTGCTAATTCCGAGAACCTGGTACTAACCTCCTAGTACGTAAGAAGGCTTGACAACTGCGTTATATATGTGCTAATATGAATATTGTCCCGAGTAGCCGAACAGGGACCTGGCATAAGAGTTGGGTTTGGTGAAAGCTGAAAGGTGCGGGTAGTGGCCAGCACAAGGTAAGCTGAAAGCCAGGCCGGACGATAGCAGGTAAACGAAGTAAGGTTACTCGGGACGTCTTATTTTTTGCTGGCTAAGCGTCCTTGTCGCAGTTTGAAATGACCCGATAAATAGGCCTGATTGGTAGGGCGTCCTTGGAACTCGCGTCCTATCGGCGTGTCATTGCCAGGTCCCCGGCCACTCCTGTCATTCTGAGCCCCGATTTATCGGGGCGAAGAATCTCTGAGATTCTTCATTCCGCTTCGCTTCATTCAGAAAGACAGAAAAGGAATGTAATTGCGGGCCGCTCGTAACTCTCTCTAACTCCCTCTTAGCCTAAGAGGGAGAACGGTGAAGAATCTCTGGGATTGCGAGGGGAATTCACCCTGAGCGACGGGCAGATTCTTCGCTACGCTCAGAATGACACCTTCCCTTCTAGTCATAGGGGGAAGAGCATTAGGTAAGCCGGGATGATTCGTTTTGCAAAAATGGCTATTTTTTTCGGGAGTTCAGCAGGCCTTTTTCATACGTAAGGCGACTACCTCCGGAAGATTCAGTTGTTAAAGTACGTACGATTCGTTTCGTCGGTTTGCCCTTTATATTTGCGAGCCGTGGGGGCTGGCGGACTGACGCATAGAGGCAATTTCCAAAAGATTCTCGACAACAGTTTTCAGGTAGCTGCGGTCGGTCGGGTCCAACCGGTAATTTGCAGAATACCATTTTACGAGTAATCTGGAGGCTTCTCTGATTACGCGGTGGTTACCAGGGTCGTACTGAAGAGAAGACTGTAACTTGACGCGAATGAACGCTATTTCAGGGTCAACGCCTTCCAGATTCGTAATGTTCCACAGTTGAGATGTTTCGGCAGGGCTAAGGGTACCGGAATAGAAGCCATGTTTGCAGGCATTCCGGTTGCCTTTCTGTCCACCGCGCTTCCTTTTAATCTGTGTTTGGTTTGCAGTCAGGTTTTGAGAAACCTCACCCGCGGGATTTGATTTATCAGAGTAACACACGAGTTCTAAGCAGAGATTAACATGAATTCTTTATTCGAACAAGGGGAAAATGTCGCTTCGAGGGACTAGGGGCACCTCAAAATGAGCGGGTGGCTGAAGCATCACTCCGAGCACATAACCCGCGGCACAATGCCTGATTTGTGGTAGGCCTGATTGGTATGGTGTCACTGGAATTCAAAGGCTACTCTTGTCACAAATTACTATGTTCTTTCCCTCAGCCGCCATAGGCCCAGGACGAAGTTAAATCTCGGGACTTCTTTCATATACTTTTGATATTCCTCACCCCACTTCTCTATATTGATCTTCTCCTCTACAAGGATTGTATAGTAATGGAAAGTAACCCATATGACGATGGCAGCAACTGAAAGAGGCGTAAAAGTTATGGCCTGACTCAGGACAAAAGGCAGTGAAATACCCCCTATCAGAAAACCAAAAACACCGGGATGTCTCATAATACTGAAGAGTCCCTTCCTGTAAAAGATTATGGTCTCACCAGATTCTCTTAGCCCACCCCATTTCCGATGCAAAAGGTGCACACAGACGGCAAGAACTAGCGCAGTTACTAGGAGAGCGACCGAAATATAGATTACAATCATCGGGAAGCGAAATGCCGGCAATTGAGCAAAGAACTCCAATCTAGACTGCTTTGCTAGAGTAGGAAGCAGCCAAAGTATGAAATATGCCGCCCAAGTTGTGATACCAGAGGCCTTCCACTTCCAAGATTCCGGATCGCCAAGTCCTCTTTCGTGAAGTATTTTCTTTGCCTGTTTTGGAGTGAGCTCTCCCTTTCGGAGTTTCTCTTTCAAATCTTCTACTCTGCTTACTTTTTTGTTCATTTATCTGTTACGCACGAATGTTGAATTTGAGCGGATGTAAAGTAATTTGAGCCACATCATTCACCTGTGTAGGGGCTCAAACACGATATCTTAGCGCATGCAATGTTCCCACCATCGCTGGTTAGAGCCTACCAATTACCTCTATACCTGTCAAGTAATAAGCCGCTAGAAAGTTGAATGAGGTCACAATAGTCAGTATTGTGCACCGGTAATACAGTGTGTCACACGCGGTATTCTGGGGAAATAATACCTGATTTGTAGTAGGCCTGGTTGGTATGGTGTCCCTGGAATTTGGAATGTGCCTGACTTTGTTGACCGGAATTCTTTCATGATGTTAGAATATGAAAAAGTCTTGAGTGATTGTTAACTTGGTGGTAATCTGGGACATAATATCTAAATTTGTAGTAGGCCTGATTGGTATGGTGTCCCTGGAATTCGCTACGCACGTTCCACTATAAGGTTGACGATTGCGCTTGGGTAAAATATATTTATGACAAATGTTTGTCGGGAAAGTCTAACAATGTGGCAAGTGGTTCTTGACGCAAATATTATTCGTGAGAACTGGCTACTTAATGGTCCAAGTATGTCAGTATTAGGGAAATTTATCGACTCAAATAGATGTAAATTGTTTATACCTGACGTGGTAAGACTCGAAGTCAATAAGCTTTTTCGGGAAGAGGCGAAAAACTGTATAAGGAATGTGGGCGAATTGAAGAAGTTGAATATCATAGCTGATGCAGATATACAAGTCCCCGAACTAATGCAACTCTGTGAAGCTTACCAGCAAAGGATGAATGAAAGACTCGAAGGATTAAGAGCCGAGGTTATCCAATACAATCATATAACTCATCAGCAGATCTTGACACGTGCTGATCAGGGCCGGAAACCATTCCGAGCATCTGACAAAGGTTATAAGGATACGCTGATTTGGGAAGGAGTTTTGAGTATTGCAACACAAGCGTCGAGGACATGTTTTATTACCCAGAACTACCGTGATTTCCGCGAAAGTAAAGAGGGACCTTTACACCCTGATTTACTTAGGGATGTACGTGATCAGGGCTTACCGGAAGATTCAATAGTAATATGCAATAGCATAAAACAATTCGTCGATTTATATTTGTCCTCCTATCTAAATAAACTGGCTGGAGAAGTATTAGACAGCTTGAAGACTGGGCAATACGGTAAATTCAACATTGTGTATTGGTTCATGGAGAATCGGGATTCGATCATTGAGGCGGTGGATAAAGATGCAGGAACTATTCTTTCGCACGAACACTATTTTGAAGATATTAACGTAAGCTACATTGAGGATCCAGAGAGAATAGAGGTGGGAGAAGCCTTTGACATAGAAAATGAGCAGGTTTATTTTGACATAACATTATTCGCAGATACCACTTTTGATTTCTATATATATAAGTCAGACCTCTATGCAATAGAAGATGACTATCCTTTATTGGATGTTCAGGACTATGATTGGAATGAGTATTATGCTTGGGCACAAATGACTCTATTGGTTCCTATTAGAATCTCAATAGTCTTTGATGTTCTCCAGGAAAGTGTGGAAGAATTTGAGGTCAACGGCTTTGATGAGATATTTGGTTGGTGCGATGCCTGCGGTGCAGCGGTTATCAACGATGCAGCCGAGAGTTGCTACAAATGCGGCAAGCCCTTGTTCTAGTATGTCCTGACTGAACATAATGAGTTGTTGTTAGATTCCTTTCACGGCAATGTCCAATTTATGCTGAGCAAGTAATTTCTGCACGGATTTGCCCAGTCCTTTGTTTAGCTTATCCGCACCATCTTGTTCGGTAATGAAGACCAAACCTTTTAGTTTCTTAGCATGGTGTTGATTGTAAATAATGACTTTGAAAATGTCTCTGTAGAACTCGTGGTGTGGATTCTTGCCAGAGACCTTCATTTCATATGCCATGTTGACAGAGTGGTCAATGAGGTCTATCTTCTCCTTTAGCCCCTCTTTGATAGGCACCTCGCACTGTATGTCATTGGAAGCCACATCTTGTTGCCAAGCTTTTGTAACCTTGGTTGCCTGTCTGTCTCCTATACTCTCGTCTGAGGTAGTCTGCCAGTGCTGTTCATATGCCAGCCTTGCAGACTTAATGATTTTGTTGCCTTCCATATATTCCTTTCCCTATGTGCATATAATAAAGCAAATATGGAAATCTTTGCCACAAATAGCATAAGGAATTGCGGTATTCTGGGGACATAATACCCAATTTGTAGTAGGCCTAATTGGTATGATGCCCCTGGAATTCGCCCACTTAATTGTAATTTAGTCGGGTGTAGATGCTTTCACCTAGGCCGGCATATGACTCGTAAACATGCTGGTAGACAACGCCGCATTTTTGCGAATAGATTTCCTGAGTATATGTTTCCGGCAGTTCTTCCAGGATTTTCTCTATAGTTAGTTGAACGGCGGCGCGGGTTTGTTGTTTCTTACGCCAGTCGAGCACTAACATCTCCGCCTTCAGCCTGGTTAGTAGGCTCTGAGCTATCGCTTTAACCTGTTTCTCTTCTTTTTTAGTTAGTTTCATATCCGGCTTGGTAAGCAGATCAAAAATGGCAAGCTCTTCTTCGGACAGATTCTCAGCTATAGCGCGCTTGTCTTCGTGATTCAAATCCTGGGTGAACTTTACTAACTGGGCAAAGAACTCATCCGTGCTGGTAGCACCGGAATTATAATCGTCAATCATCTGCTGGAACTTCTGCATGAAATCCATGCGGGTGCGGTTGATACGCACCATTTTCTGAAGCTTACTACTCAGCGCACCCCTCAGCTTCTCTATCTCAATACGCTTTTTCCCTGCGTCAAACTGGTGGCGCAATTTCTCAAAATCTATCTTGCTCAGGTCAATAATATCGCCTGCTTGATATACGCCAGCCTGATCACGTATAGCAAAAGCAGCGACACTTATCGATTCATCCAGCAGCTTCTCAACCCTTTCCGTTAACTTGGCTATGTCAGCAGTGGGAGTCAGCGAGTGTATTTTGTCGGCCAAACGGATGATGAGGGTATAAATCGGCAGGTAGTCAAATAAGACAGGATCAGGCTTGATGGCACGGAATACCTGATTGACTTTCAAAGCTAGTTGTAGGTATCGCAGCTTGCTTTCATCGTTAATCAGAACTTTGTCGATTGAATCATCAAGCGCCCCTTCAAACACTGATGAGTCGCGCAGAACGATGGCTTTAACAGCGCCATTAATTTCAGCCACTTTCTCAAAGCCTTCAGCTTTTATTATCTTGTCAACGTCAATGCCACGCTCTGCCAGAAACGCCTTTGCATCGCCGATAGTCTGATTCAGCATGGCAATCAACTGGGCTTTATCCTTGATTGGCCTTTCACCGGATTCCGGTGTTGGGGCATAAATAGCAAGGGCACGCTGCAGGTCACGGAACACACCAATATAGTCCACGATGAGTCCGTTGACCTTCTCGGGGAAGACGCGGTTTGCCCGCGCAATGGTCTGCATCAAGGTATGGTTGCGCATGGGCTTATCAAGATAGATAGTGGAGCAGCATGGCACGTCGAAGCCGGTCATCCACATAGCGCAGACGAAGACGATGCGAAGCCTATCGTTCTCATCTTTAAATCGTTTGGCCAGGTCTTCATCGTGCATTTTCTTTCGGTGAGGTCCAATATCAACACCTTTTTGTTTCATTTCCTCGATTTCATTTTGAGACTGGGATACTACCACCGCCATCTCGGTTTCTTTCATATATTTGATACGGGTTTCCAGCATTGATTTCGTAAATACATCTGAATCTTCAAGCATGGCTTCAAGTTTATCCAGGTACTCTTTCCAGTACCCCTGAACCTTATCGTACATCTTGACCGCAGTAGCCTTATCAACGGAGATAACCATTGCCTTGCCGGGACCGTAAACACCAGAAAAATCACGCCCCATGTGATGGGAGACGATATCCTCGGCAATGCGCTCCAGGCGGTCGTCGCGGGTTATCAGATGATATTCACGGGTAAACTCGCGCTCAAATTTCTTCTCCTGCTGCTCATCCAATTCCGCCTCTTCGAGGATTGTTTCCATCTCGGTGTTTAACTGCTCATTGGTAAGCTGCAACTCTGGTATGCGGTTCTCGTAGAACAGCGGCACCGTGGCGCCATCTTCTATGGACTGCTGGAAGTTATAGATGCTGACGTAATCGCCGAATACCTGGCGGGTCTTCTCCTCACCGATCATAAGGGGGGTGCCGGTGAAGCCGATAAAAGCCGCGTTAGGCAGGGCGCTACGCATATTCATAGCAAAGATGTCATACTGGGAGCGATGTGCCTCATCGGTGATGACGATGATATCAGAGCGTTCCGAAATAACCGGGTAGCGCTGGCCTTTCTCCATATAGAATTTCTGTATTAGAGTGAAAATATAACGGTGGTCTTCCTTGAGTAGTTGCTTCAGATGTTTGCCATCTTCGGCATGGCATTCTACCTCAGTAGTGGCCTTAGAATCAGCGAAATTCTTGTATATCTGTTTATCGAGCTCATGCCTGTCGGTGACGATGAGGAAGGTATACCTGCCAGACAGCTTGCGCAGGACCTTCTGAGCGAAGTAGATCATGGAGATGCTCTTGCCACTTCCCTGAGTATGCCAGAAAACACCCAGCCGCCCCTGGTTCTGGCTGATATTTTTCAGGGCTTCAATGGTGTTATTGACACCAAGATACTGATGATTCTTAGCAGTTAGCTTGATATAGCCTCCCTTAGCTTCCATAAGGATAGAGAAATTCTCTATAAGGTCAAGAAGACGTGAAGGTTCACAGGTGCCGCGCAGCATGGTTTCTAGTGATATGACTCCCTTTTCACCTTCCGAGTTAATACGCTTCCATTCTGAGAAATGCTCCCACTCAGCAGTGAGGCTGCCGATACGGGCATGGCTGCCGTTGGAAAGGATAATAAAGCCGTTATACCAGAAAACTTGGGGAATGGCGCTTTTATAGTGGGTGAGACTTTCATCGTAGGCGGTTTTCAGCGCTTTGTGTGAAGCTTTCAGCTCGATGAACAACAGGGGGATGCCATTAACAAAGCCCACCAGATCAGCTCGGCATTTATACATATCGCCGCCGATCCAGAACTGGGAAGCCAGGAAAAAGTCATTGTTAGCGGGGGTGTCCCAGTCGATTAGCTTAACGGTTTCCGCGACCTCCTCTTTACCAGGCAAGCGAAAAGAGACTTTAATACCATCCTTGAGTAACCCGTAGGCCTCCCTATTGGCTGCCGCCAGGCTCATCCGGCTGCGGTCACGCGTCAGCTCAGCTACAGCGAGGTTCAGCGCTTCGGGTGGTATTTTGAGATTGAGCTTCTGAAGCGCCGGTAACAGGCGAGATACAAGAACAACCTCGGACGCCGTCTGTCTGCCCAGGAAACTGGCGCCAGAGGCGAACTCCTCGAAGCAGTTAACCGCCTTCCAGTCAAGCAACTTTAGTAACTCAATGGAAGGCTGCTCGATAAGCTCGTCCTCAGAATAGCCGCTAATCAGTTGCCTCCGTTATCATTTATAACAATACCAAGATCAGATACATCAAGCTCACCGGAGATTAGACGGGGTAGGAGAAGATCACGGATTTGACGCAGTAATCGATTTTTCTGCACAAGTTTTAAAATCATTTCCTCTATAGGTTCAACCAAGGCCTCATACTTTCGAGCTATGTCTTCATCAGGAACGACTATCCACATCTGTTTCAAATGAGCTGGACCATAATTCTTTTGTGCCACGCCGGTGGCCAAAGCATTAATCTGGTTTTGGTAGTAATCTGACAAAAGAAAATGCTTCAATAGCCAACGTGGTGCTCTGTCAGATTTCGGCCTCATGCGAATAATACTCGTATTGAGCATCAACGGCAGATGGATTGACTGAACAGTCACTAGCCTCCCAAGCGTTCCAGAACTGGATACAACATGGTCATATGGTCTTAGTAGAAAATGCAGGTACTTAGTATTAACTTCGTCCTCATCCAAATAATTAACCTTCGTCAGATCGATATCATTTGAAATCAAGGTTCTTATGTTCAGAAAAGGAATACCTTCCTGCCTGTATTGCCAATTCCTGATGCCAGGACCTTCCAAATAATCTACATGGTCAACTAGTTTCTCTAGCCAGCCCACGGGTATCTTGCCCAGATTTGAATCGACCATGCGGACTTTTTCGTAGCTGGGGAAGCGGAAATTAACGAACCATTCGCGGTAGAGGGACTGGGCCATCTCCTCCAGAATTTTGATGCGGTGGGTATTGTTCTCAATTAGATCATCATAGGCGGAGAGGATAGAGGCGATTTTATGCTGGGTCGGTAGCGGCGGAACATTTACCCCTATATCGCTGAAAACCGTCTTGTTTACTATAGGTGTTGCAGCCCCACCAGAAACAGCTCTAATTCTATCAGACTGCAAACGCAGCAGGTAAAATACAAAAAATGGGTCATAATTATCAATATCGACGACAATGCTATTAATCTGCTGGTTTGTGAAACTCGGCTCAGATGTAATACACATTTTACCTATTGTTGCACCTATACATACGACACATACGGAGTTTGGAGGCAATAAATATCTGGGTTGATAGTTATAGCCTTGTTTCGATAGACCCCGTTCTGTCACGACAGTTCTGTTAACACCATCAATATCCGTCGGTGTGATAAAGGGGAATTCGTTCCCGAACAGTTCAGTTTTACTGGTCGGAGGCGTTGTACCTGTGATTATTTGCCCTAAATCGTCAATCGTTACTTCTGTAAACACCACCTATGACTCAACTACTTTCATTATATTGGAGCTTATTCTTTCTTCTATTGCATGAGCTTCGACGTTTAACAACTCGAGTTCCTCATTCAATTCTTCTAATCTTGACTTGAAGTCAAAATCACCTTCATCACGGTCTGCTACACCTACATAGCGCCCCGGATTAAGGCTCCAACCCTGGGATTCTATATCCTTGACAGTGACTATTTTGCAGAGGCCGGGGACATCTTTATATTGGGTGAGTTTATCGTCAAAGTACTCTTTGAAAAGCTCTTCGCTTCCTTTTTCAAGCTCGAGCTTTTTGCCTCGGTAAAGGCGGACGATGTTGGCGAGGAACTCGATCTGAGCTGGTAGGAAATCACGGTGAGCGCGGTCAACCTGGTGAAAGATATTGCGGGCATCAAGGAAAAGCACGTGATCTTTTCTCCCCGTCGGCTTGCCCCTATCAAGAAACCAGAGGGTGCAGGGCAACGTAACCGTATAGAAGAAGTTGGGGCCAATACTTACAATGGCATCAACAGCGCCTGACTGGATCAGTTTCTTGCGTATCTCGAGTTCGGCGCCGCGAGCATCGGCGGCGCTATTGGCCATGACAAAGCCAGCGCGTCCTTTCCCATTGAGGGCAGAATAAAAAACCTGTATCCAAAGATAGTTTGCGTTGTCGGTGGAGGGCATGCCCAGAGCATAGCGGGGGTCATCCTTGACCTTTTCCTTATCAACCCCCGAGACATTGAAGGGTGGATTGGCCATGACGAAATCGTACTTACCCCGGCTATTATGACGATCCTCGTAGTAGGTATTACCATCGCGGATATCGCCAGAGAGTCCATGCACCGCCAAATTCATCTTGGCAAGACGAATGGTTTCGGCCACACGCTCCTGGCCGTAGATGGAAATCTCAGTGGCAGCCACCTTGCGGTGATGCTCAACAAACATGGCTGACTGGACGAACATGCCACCGGAACCGGAGGCAGGGTCGTATATCTTACCGTGATAAGGCTCGATAATCTCGACTATAAGCTTAACGATGCTGGTGGGCGTAAAGAATTCGCCGCCCTTCTGCCCTTCCTTGATAGCGAACTTGCCCAGGAAGTATTCATATATCTTACCGAAGGCATCGCCCTCGATATCCATGGGGATGCCTCCCAGAATGCGATAAAGCTGGATGAGCGTAGTATTGTCAAGGCGCTTGTAAGTCTTGGGGAGAACATCTTTGAGGTCATCATTATCGGCCTCGATGGCTTTCATGGCATCAATGGTAGCCTGGGCGAGGTCTGCGCCTTCAGGCAACTTTCGGAGATAGGAGAAGCGTGCCTGCTCCGGTAGATACATCACCCCACGCTCCTGATAGTCGATCCTGCTAACAGACCTGCGTGAGCCGGATTTGGTGACGCCGATGGGGCCGATCTCCTTTTCGGCCTCCGTAAAGCGGTGGTCAGCATAGCGCAGAAAGATGAGGCCAAGGACAGGTGTGGAGAACTCGGAAGGCCTAAGGCTGGAATTAGCCCAGAGCTGATCCGCCGCCGCCCAAAGACGGGATTCGATGTCGCTGTTATTTGAAGGCATTAGTCACCTCCGCCCGTTCTAGTTATAAAACATCTATACTACTTGCCTCAGATGCTGGTAACGGGCCTCTGATAACGTAGTATCCAGCAAACCGAAATTGAATAAAGCTGATTCATTTTCACATATGATATTTCAGGTGTCAAGAGAGGAGGTTAACTGGTTCAGTATACTCGTGGTTGATAGCTTGTGGTAAAATATGGGTATGGATTTTGGTATCTATCTGTGGCGGTTATTTCATTACGCTTTTTGGAATCCAGACAATCCTGTGTGGGCGTTTGTTGCTTGGGGAGCTTTTGTTTGGTGGTTGCTCATGTGGGGGGTGCCTCATATGAGCAATATCAGTTCTCTACAATCGCTATCTAATAGAATAGGCAAATGGCGTCTTCCGATTCTCATATTATTGATATTTGGTAGCATAATTGTCGCTGGATATTCTATGCAAAGTAACTATGTCAATCAACAGGCACAAGATAGACCTATAATAATATTCAACCTGCAGAGCAGCAAACTAACGATATCGAGCGATAATGCAACAGCTACTATAGATTTTGATTTGCAGAATATCGGGGTCAATCCCGCCTATAATGTTTATTCAAGGGTATGTTGGGCATCTGAGTCAGAGCTACAGAATCTATTCTACCAAGAATCACTTGGCGTGAACCCTATACGTAAGCCGAATCAACTTACATTGTCAGTTGAGGTCGTGCGGAATGGCAACGACAGATGGTATATGTATTACCTTATAGAATATAGCGATGCAGCAAACAAAGGTACGCAATATGCTGATGACTATTGGTACTCGCTTGATTTTAACACTCGAAGATTATCAGACCTTACGCCAACACAGAAACTGGCTTTCCAGCCGTATATAGATGCGTTCTTTGCCAAAGAGGTTACATGACATGGATAACTCAATAGTCTGTAAGTATTGTGGCTCTCCAAACGTAGTTAAGTTTGGCACTTTTCAGGGCATCCAACGTTATTGGTGCAAGAAATGCAAGCGGAAATTCGCCGATAATAGAGCCTTGCCTAAAATGAAAACAGATGTAAAGGTAATATCCGCAGCCTTAAGCTGCTACTTTGGTGGTATGCCTTTAGATGCTATACAGAGGCACTTACAGCAGCAATTCAACGTTTATTACTCGGAAATGGGTATCTATAACTGGATAAAGCGGTTCTCCAAAGAGGCGATAGATAGGGTAAAGGATTTTCAGCCTATTGTCGGGGATACTTGGATAGCAGACGAAACCATGTTGAAGGTTGGGGGTAAGAAGGTATGGTTCTTTGATGTGATAGACAAAAAGACACGTTACCTACTTGCTTCCAGACTGGCTACAAGCAGGACAATTAAAGAGGCAGCCTTAGTGATGAACGAAGCTAGACGGGGGGCAAGAAAATCACCAAAGAGGATTATCACCGATAGGCTGGCAGCTTACATAGACGGGATTGAATTGGTATTTGGTGCTGATACCAAACATATTCAAAGCAAGCCTTTCACCGATGTTAATTCCACCAATATCATCGAGCGGTTTCAGGGAACACTGAAGGACAGAACAAAGATTATACGTGGCTTCAAGAATATGACGACAGCCGAGCTATTAACCGACGCTTGGCTAGTCCACTATAACTTCTTTAAGGAACACGAAGCATTAGGGAATATCCCGCCAGCACAGAAGATGGGAATATCTATACCTTTCAAGGACTGGGCGGAGGTAATAAGCCAAGCAAAGGTAGCACCATCTGTCAGGATTGAAATAGCCAAAGAACCTACACGGGTATCAAGGCTTTCCCCTCTGCAACAAAAGCAGAAACACCGTTTGCCTGAAGGTGCTATATACACAAATAAACCTAGAACTGTATTAAGTAGGCATTCTTTTCGTGGAGCGAGGAGGTTAAAGCCAAAGGGCTTAAAACAGAGGGCATATACTGTAATAACAGCGTCTACAATGAGGTTAAAGTAATGCTAGTTCAAAGTTTATAGGCTTTGGTTTATTTATAACAAATTATGCTCGCCCTGCCTGCATTGGCATAATATTCAACTCTGCCTGCTGTGGATTTTCTTTAAAGAATGCCAAAAAGAAATTCACTATAATTAATAGAAAAGATTGCCAAGTCATATCTGTGTCTTTCTTTTTACTCTTCCGCCAGCATAATGGTTTGGCTTCTGCCCATGCCTGTGCAAGTTCTGGATACTTCTTTAAGAAAATAGTCTGAAAGTCCTCTATTTCAAATCCAACTACTTCGCCCGTTTCGGGGTCAAATCTAATCCATATCTCGCCTTCTACGTCGAATGAAGTTGCTGGTCGTGGCGGGTCAGACTGAATAAAAAGCACATCTTCATCATCGTGATATACTAATTGAAATGCCTTTATTCTATCTAAGGTTAGAGTATTGAAATCTATTTGTGGGGTGTCTGATTTCATAGCTGTCCTTCCCATAGCAGTATATCTCCCTTCCTTTTCGTTCGAGAGGCAAAGGCACTACAAACATAACCTTGCAACTTCCTAGTAATCTTCACCTTACGGTACTCAATCGCAATTCTAAGATATTGTGTATGAAAAGGCTTAGGCAGAACAAACGGCTTATAAATAATCCTCTTATTAGCATGTTTGCCATCCTGATAAACTTGGTATGGGTTTTCGATAGCTGTCTTAACAATCATTTCACAGCCTTTCATTTCTGCGTGTCCTGATACAATGTGGTTTTCCCATGTACCTTTGTCACAGATAATGGTGACACCACCCTTGTCCTTACATCTAAATATCTCCACACTATTTTTAGTTTAGGCATATTAGCCTATTATACTATAATAATAAAGATGAAGAACTGACAGAGTGGTTTATTACGACTCACCTCCCCTTCGTCTCTACCTTTCTGCATACAATGCTACCGACTAGTGGTAGGTGTTACTGAATGTTATTAAATTTTACCTATCATTATTAGTTTAATCATGATGAACTCGCTTGTCAATCACCCATTAGTACTATAGTACTATATATACGAGGGACAAATCAACCACGTTTATACTTAACCGGTTAACTTGCATCAAAACAGATACTGGGTGTGGGGACTTGCGTGCCAATACACAATCCGGCAAAAAGTTCAGGCAGGCGCGATGTCCTCAGGCTTCAAGCAGATGCTCCTGTTAAGAACAGTAGTCAGTAGTCAGTAGTCAGCAGTCAGGGGTCAGGGAGCAGGGATTGGGGATCGGAGATTAGTGATATCAAATCCTAAGCACGAAGTCCTAAATCCTAAACAATATTGAATCAGCAAAATCGCAATGACCAAAACAGTTTAGAGCTTTGAATTTAGATATTTGGATTTGTTTAGAGTTTAGAAATTAGGATTTGGAATTTAGCTGTGGGGATTGCCACGCCCCGACCCCGATTCATCGGGGGGGCTCGCAATGACAGGGGAGGTTGGTGCTCCTGTTAAAAATAGTGGCAAAACAAAACGAATAGTAAAAATTAAAGATAAAAAATAAAAATGACAAGTTAAAAGGCAAAAGTTAAATAAGTCCAAATGACAAACGAAGAACAAAAATCAAAGACAAAATGACAGATCAAAGTGCAAAAGCTGAAAAGCAGAATCGGACTTCTGAACAAAACCGAGTAATACGCACTCCCCTTTCGGGGATTAGTTACCTCATTTCTGCTCTAAATCTTTTATGAGCTCATCAACTGAGTCAAAGGTCTTAACGCGCCCGGCTTTAATGTCTTCATCAGCTGCCTTCTCGCCTTCCTGCCACCGCCTCGTCCAGAAGTAAGCCTGGCTCTTGTCCACCAGCTTCTTGGGCATTAACACAGCTTTCTCGTCTTCAACGTCAATTTCTACCAGGTCACCTTCCTCTATTCCCAATTGCTTACGCACTGATGCCGGTAGGGTAATCTGTCCGTGCCTGGTAACCTTGGTCGTTGGCATTCTCATCACCTCCTAGGGTCGCTCCAGTGTTTCATCATGACGCCCAATATTACGCAGAACAATTCTATTGCCTTCAATCTGGAAAGTCATTCTTAGTGAACTACTGACTCTGGCTTCCCAGATATACTCAACTCCCTGCATTTTCTTTACCCTAAGGGCAGGATACTGCAGGTCTGCTGCCAGATTTCTCAACGCTTTCCGTCCCAGAGCTTTCTCCTTTTCGGTCAATCCCTGCCGGGCTTTCTTGAAACTGGCCGTCCGGGCTATCTTCACTACTGCCCTCGTCTATACTCTCCGAGATTACTATATTAGTATATTACTACAAGGGAGGGATGTCAAGCCGTGCTTGACATTGAACAGAACGGCAAAAGTTCGGGCAGGCGCGATGTCCTCAGGCTTCAGACAGATGCTCCGCAATCCCAGAGATTGCCACGGAATGAAATAGCAAAAAGTTTAGGCAGGTGCGATGTCCTCAGGCTTCAAGCAGATGCTCCGTAATTCCAGAGATTGCCGCGCCCCGACAAGTCGGGGCGCGCAATGACACGGGAGGTTACTGCTCCTGTTAAAAATACTGGCAAAACAAGGTATAATAGCTGAAAGCGAGCTTCAGGTGACAATAGGAGCTTAGGAGATGACAAAGGAAGAAGTTAAAAAAATCTTGTCTGGAAACAAGGAAATATTGAAAAAATACAGAGTTAAATCTATCGCCCTCTTCGGTTCCTATGTGAGAAATGAGCAGAGGCAAGACAGTGATATTGACCTTCTCGTTGAGTTTGAAGAACCTACTTACGATAACTTTATACATTTGGTTTTCACCTTGGAGGAATTGTTAAAGAAAGAGGTAACTTTAGTTCCTAAAGATAGTTTAAGCCCGTATATTGAACCTTATGTAGAAAAGGAAGCTGAGCTGATTGAAACAATGGGAAATTGTTTGGGACTTCGTAAAAAACAAGCCTCCTCAACTTAAAGAGAGAATTGAGGGTGTTCTTGGAGAGATGGAGAGGGGGTGAGATTGAAAGACACTGATAAGCTGGTGCAGGGATACGTGGCATCTATTCCCTTTGACCGGCGGCTATACCGCCAGGACATCGAGGGGAGCATCGCTCACGCCAGGATGCTGGCAAAGCAGGGGATAATAGCCGGGAGCGAGGCTGAGACGATAGTCAAAGGGCTCAACTCTATTCGAAAGGAAATCGAACGAGGGAAGTTTCAATTCAAAACCGAGCTTGAGGATATACATATGAACATCGAGGCGGGGTTGTTTGAAAAGATAGGCGATGTGGCAGGCAAGCTCCATACCGCCCGTTCCAGGAATGACCAGATAGCCCTGGACTTGCGCCTCTTCGTCAAGGAGGAAATCTTGAAAACCATCGATAAGATAAAAGCTCTGCAAACTTCGCTGGTGGAGTTGGCCGAGGCGAACAAAGGTGTCGTCATGCCCGGCTATACTCACCTGCAGCAAGCCCAGCCAGTTCTCCTGGCTCACCACCTGCTGGCTTATTTCGATATGTTCCAGCGAGACAAGGAAAGATTTCAGGACTGTCTGGGGCGCACCGACGTCTTGCCCCTGGGCAGTGGTGCCTTAGCCGGCGTTCCTTATCCCCTGGACCGGGAATTCGTGGCCCGGGAGCTGGGCTTCAGCAAGGTGAGCACCAACAGCCTAGATGCCGTTTCCGACAGGGACTTCGTCATAGAATACGAAGCGGCGGCGGCCATCACCATGATGCATCTTTCCAGGCTGGCTGAGGAGCTTATCCTGTGGTCATCCAGTGAGTTCGGCTTTATAGAGATTGGCGAAGCCTTTACTACGGGCAGCAGCATCATGCCCCAGAAGAAAAATCCCGATGTGGCGGAGCTGGCGAGGGGGAAAACCGGGCGGGTATACGGCAACCTCATGGGCATCTTGACCACTATGAAGTCTCTGCCTTTAGCCTATAACCGGGATATGCAGGAGGACAAGGAAGGGCTTTTCGACACCGTGGACACACTGCACTCCAGCCTGGAAGTATTTGCCGGGATGGTAAAAACGATTAAGATAAACACCGAGCGTATTGCTCAGGCGATGAAAACAGATTATATCCTGGCCACGGACCTGGCCGATTATCTGGTGAAAAAAGGCATGCCATTTCGGGAAGCCCACGGCGTGGTAGCGAAACTCAGCGAATATGCCATGAGTAAGGGCAAAAACTTCCGAGAGCTTAGCCGGAAGGAATACAACAAGTTCTCTGCGCTCTTCGCCGAGGATGTCTATAAGATAACTGCGGAATCATCGGTAGCCGCCCGAAATGTTGCCGGCGGCACCTCCCCACAACAAGTGGGAAAGGCGCTGAGAAAAGCCAAGAGGCTAATCAAAGAATGATTAAGCTGGCGCCGTCGATTCTTTCTGCTGATTTTGCTCGCCTTGGTGAGCAGGTTGCCGAGGTCGCCAGGGCCGGGGCTGACTATATCCATGTAGATGTTATGGACGGGCATTTTGTGCCCAATATTACCATCGGGGCTCCGGTGGTGGCTTCTATCCGCCGGGTAACCAGCCTGCCCCTGGATGTCCATTTGATGATAGAGCATCCGGAGCGGTATATCTCCGAATTTGTTCACGCCGGCGCCGATATTATTACCGTCCATGTAGAAGCCTCTCCCCATCTCCATGGAACGATTGAGTTGATAAAGAAACTGGGGGTCAGGGCTGGAGTATCCATAAATCCGCCTACTCCTATCGGCGCAGCAGAGGAATTTCTTCATCATGTGGACCTGGTGCTCGTTATGAGCGTTAATCCCGGCTTCGGCGGGCAAGTTTTTATCCCGGCAACATTGCTCAGGATAGCGAAGATGCGCAAAATCCTGGATGATAGAGGACTGAGTGCCGAGCTGGAAGTTGACGGGGGAATTAATGCCGACAATGCCCCCGACATAGTTAAAGCCGGTGCCAATGTCCTGGTGGCCGGGAACAGCGTATTCAGGGCCGAGGAAGGGATAAGCGGGGCGCTACAGAGGCTGAGGGAAGCAACGGCGTAGAAATCCTAAATCCTAAGCACTAAATCCTAAACAATAGCAAAATTCAAAGGGCAAAAATCAAAATGACAATTCAAAACGCAAAAACTCTAGGAAGAGGCGGGGGTATTGTTTATCATTGCAATGCTCATGGAAGTAACCCCCCTTTATCCCCCCTTATTTTAAGGGGGGAAAGAAGTAGAGAGCCCTTATTTTAAGGGGGGACACTAAAAGACAAGCCACTAATTTTTGATTTGAAGAAATCCCAAACGAAGGTTAAATATCAAAATTACGACTCAAAACGCAAAAACTGAACAAATCCAAATGACAATTGAAAATGCAAATGCCCCGCCTGCCGAGCCTTGGCGGGCAGGTTAAATGCCAAAACTAATCCGTTTTGTCCTTTGGATTTTGGGATTTGGAATTTAGCTGCAGAGATTGCCACGTCCCGATAAATCGGGACTCGCAATGACACAGGGGGAGAGGCTCAGAATGGCAATCCTTTTTCAATCGTGAAGGAAAGGATTCCTCCACGCCTCGAACATGATGCTCATGGAAATAACCCCCCTTTATCCCCCCTTATTTTAGGGAATTATATATATTACTAGCCATTGCCATTTAAGGCTTCAATAATCCTTTGCGGGAGTTCTTCGTCTTTAATCTGGCATTCCCACATGACCACGGGTTTCCAATCTAGAGCTATCAACTCTCTTTGAACTCTCGCGTCCCGTTCCACATTACGCCTGATTTTCTCGCTCCAATATTCAACGTTGGTTGTCGGCGAGCGTCTACCATGCGGACAATCATGCCCGTGCCAAAAACATCCGTGAATGAATAAAACGATACGCCGCGACGGGAAAACCATATCCGGCTTCCCTGGAAGATTCTTACGGTGAAGCCGGTAGCGGTATCCTAACTTATGAGCCATCGAGCGGACACGTAATTCTAGCTTCGTGTTTTTTGAGTGGACACTCGCCATGACGCGGCTACGCGCAGCCTTGTCAATTTTGTCCATAAATAGTAATCCACTCCGGCTTAAACCTTATTGCCGCTAGAATGGTATCAGGTTGCACCATCGGCACATTCGGGTTGATTTTGAACCGTCTAGTGGAGGCGGGGACACGACGTAATATCGTAAATTGGCTTCCGTGCGGCTGCCAGGTAAACTCATGTTCTCTCGTAGTCCTATTGTGTCCCTCTAGATTGCCTCTCTTATTGAACGACCAGCTATAAGCGGTCGGAGCAAATCGTTGTGCTTCTTCCTCGAAAATCAGGAATTCCCTAGTCTCCATATTACGCACCATAATGACTATGCGTAAATCGTCATACCTGTCCATAGCCTCGTTTACGCGAGCGTTCCATACCGATAGCACGGCACGGCCAGTGTTTTCTGGATTTGCGCGCGGGTCAGATATGCCCAAAGAATAGTCCGGCGAATTTCTGCCCGATATTAACCTAGCTACGGGTTGAGTGAAGGGGAGAGCGGACTTCACGGTTTTGATAGACCATGCACTTCCGTTAAATTCAACATCGGCGATACCGAGAGGTTTGCCTCGATGTATTCCGCCTATGGCGTGAGCGAAAATCGTTCCGAAGTCGTCACCCGTTATATCGCCAAGGCCGACAGCTAATCGGTGGACAATCTGTTTAGCGATGGCATAGAGAAGATTATCGGGAAACTGTCCGAGCGGATAAGGCTCGTTGCGCCGCCTCGCTCCGCCCCGCAATCTTGGCTCGTCTGATGACATCTAATACCCCCTTAATGCCCGCTTCCGCGAGAGGTACGGGTACGGCATTTCCCGCTTGTTTCCTAGCCTGAGCGTCGTTAGCGATTATCTCAAAACTCTCAGGAAACCCTTGTAGATTCAACATTTCGCGGGGTGTTAAGCGTCGCTCGCCGTTGACAAGCAGGTAATTGTAAGACGCCCCGGCTCTTAAGGCACACGACCACGGATAGCTGGAAATATGCCCCGCTTTATTCTCATGCCAGATTGAAGGGGTGACCTTCGGAGTATGAGCCGCATGACGTTTGGCGCGTATTCGCTCAGATACGAAATGGCGCGGGTCTGGATTTTTTTCCAATATATCCGAGAGTGGAGTCATGGGGATTTTCTCCGTAGGCCAGGGAAACTTATCGAACTTGGGGAGCGTAGCTACAATTATGACGCGCTCGCGTTTTTGGGGCAATCCGAAATCGAGTGCGTTAAGGATGCGCCAATCTACCGTGTATCCCGCGTTTTCTAAATCATCGAGAATCAGCTTTAAAACTGCTCCACGTTGAGCGGTGGCGAGTTGCTTAACATTCTCCAAAACCATGCCGATAGGCTTCTTGACTCGCGCTATACGGACAATTTCGCGGTAAAGCGTCCCGCGAGCGTCGGCTGTTCCCAGCTTGTTGCCGATGATTGAGAATGGCTGGCAAGGAAAACCCGCAAGCAAAATATCGTGGTCGGGTATATCCTGAGCCGGAATAGACACTATATCGCCCTTCGGCGATATTCCAAAATTGTGCCGATACGTGGCGCAAGCGTCGTCGTCGATATCGGAAGCGAACGCTACGTCAAGACTCAAGTTCGTAGCGGCGATGTGAAAGCCGCCGATTCCGCAGAATAAATCAATGCAGGTAAGGCATTCGTCGCCTTCAAGTTTTCGGAGGGAGGGAGACAAGAGAGAGTCAACCATCGCGTCGAACTTACCATACAACGTCATGCCGTCAACTCCTTGTAAGATAATCTTCTTCCAATCATACCGTCAATTGTTCCATAAATGCAAGTCATCATATCGCAATACCTAGAAGTATGGCGGCAGGAAAACTCAGTCACGTAACGGTGAAGATGCTCAACGCTCATATGATGATAGATGCCCCCGTATCCGCGTTTTAGAAGCGACCAAAATGATTCTACGCCGTTAGTGTGAATTTTGCCGCGAACATACTCGCCGACGCTGTGCGTCACAATCATATGGTTATATCCTTTAAGACCATCATAACCACTATGAGAATCGCTGTAAACCGTCGTTCCGCGCTTTATGTTCTCCACTATGGCCGATTGTATCTTTATTCTGTCTGTGCCATCAATAGGGAACGCGCGAGTCCCGCCGTCTCGTTGATGCAGGGCAAACACGGCCTGTTTGCCAGCCGTTCCGCGTCCGATAGCCAATCTCTTTGAGGCATGACGGTTTTTCTCTTTGCCGCCGATGTATGACTCATCGACTTCTACCTCTCCACTGAATAACCCACCGCGGTTTATCATAGCCTCTCGTATGCGATGATTAAGAAACCACGCCGTCTTTTGCGTGACTCCTATTTCCTTCGATAACTGGACGCTTGACACGCCCTTCCTAGCCGTGTGTAACATATAGATAGCCATGAGCCATTTATGGAGTGGTACTTTGCTCTCAGCGAGTACAGTTCCGGTGCGAACGCTGAAATGCTTTCGGCAATCTTTACAACGATAAGGCATCGGCTTGTCGTTGAGAACGCTCGTAACGTTGTTAGAACCGCAATGAGGGCAGTAAGGCTTGCCGTTCCATCGGCGATTCTCGAAGAACTCAACGGCGGATTCTTCGCTAGGGAATTTCTTGAGGAACTCATATAGGCTGATGGGTTCCGGCCTTTTTGTTGTAATCGTGCTATTCATAGCTGCCCTCCTATTTAGATATATTATAGCACAATATCATTGGCTAGTCAAGTATATAATTCCCTTATTTTAAGGGGGGACACTAAAAGACAAGCCACTAATTTTTGATTTGAAGCAATCCCAAACTAAAGTCAAAAATCAAACATAAAAAATCAAAATTACAAGTCAAAATGCAAAAACTTTAACCTTTGCTCTGTCATTTTGCAGTTTTATTTTTACCTTTTCATTTTGGGGGATTTGTCCCGACTTTGTCGAGGATGCTCGATGAAATCGGCATTTGGAGCTTGGATTTAGGGACTTGGAATTTAGTCGGTGGGGTTGATTTAGCGGGCGGCTTTATATTGGGTGCGGAGGCATCTAGTGCAGATGTTGACTTTTCTTTTCCTTCCTTCTACCATAATCGTAGTTCGGTGAATATTAGGTAGCCAGCGTCGCAAGGTACGCTTTTTGGAGTGGCTTACATTATGCCCGAATTGAACTGTTTTACCGCAAATCTCGCACTTCATAAAAACTTCTCTATCTGGTAAATTGGCGTCAATGATAGCACAATTATCAGCCCGGGTAAAGGGGTGGGATGAAAGCTGATTTAGCCGATGGTCAAACCCTGAAGGAAATGTTTGCCTCGGGAACTGCCTGGCTGGAAAAAAGTGCCCCCGATATCAATGCTATAAATGTTTTCCCCGTTCCTGATGGTGATACCGGAACCAATATGATGCTCACCATGCAGTTTGCCCTGGAAGAGGCCAAGCTCAATTCGGATAACCAGGTCTCTTCGGTAGCCAAATCGCTGGCTCACGGTGCTTTAATGGGAGCGCGGGGCAATTCCGGGGTTATCTTATCTCAATTCTTCAGGGGTTTAGCTAAAGGGCTGGAGGGCAAGACTCATTTCGACGGCGGGGATTTTGTCAGAGCACTGGCCGAAGCATCACAAACTGCTTACAAAGGGATTGTCAATCCTGTTGAGGGAACTATCTTGACGGTACTTAAAGACGCATCTAAAGCTGCTCAAGAAGCAGTAAAAGACGATGATGCCTTAGTCTCGGTACTGGAAGCCGCGGTAAAATCGGCTGAGGCTTCAGTGGCTCGGACGCCCAGCTTACTGCCAGTATTAAAAGAGGCTGGAGTGGTGGATGCCGGTGGGCAAGGCTTGTACGTTTTGCTGGACGGCGCCCTTCAATTCCTCAAGGGAGAGTCACAGAAGATACAGTATCGGAGGCCCCGCCTGGTTGTTGCCGAGACACAATTAGTTCCCAGGGCAGCTCAGAGGCCCTCCCAGCTGGAAACGCCTCATGGGTATTGCACGAATTTTGTCCTGGAGGGGCAGAATCTTAATTTAGGCAAAATCGAAAAGGACCTCAAAAAGAAGGGACAATCTTTGATAGTTACAGGCGACGATACTCTGGTTAGAGTTCATATTCACAGCTTCGAGCCTGGTGAAATCCTAGGATATGCCACAAAGTTGGGCAAACTGCATGAGATAACTATCAATAACATGGATGACCAGTATGCCGGATTCATCAAGATGCAGAGGGAAAGAATGCCTTCAGTCGATATCGCTATGGTAACAGTGGCCACCGGAGACGGGTTTTTCGAGCTACTTAATAGTTTAGGTAACATAATCATTGTCCCCGGTGGGCAAACGATGAATCCCAGCGTTCATGAACTCTTGCAAGCTGTGGAATCGGCACCATCGGACAACATTATTCTACTGCCCAATAACAAGAACATCGTGTCTGCCGCTTCCCAGGTCCAGTCCTTAACTTCCAAAAAAGTTAAGGTGATTCCCACCAGGAATATCCCTCAAGGCATAGCGGCATTTCTGGCTTTCGATTATGAAAAGAATCTAGAGCAGAATGCCAGGAATATGGAGAAAGCAATAAATAAAGTAGGGGCTATAGAGATTACCAGAGCAGTGCGCGGGACCCGTCTTAATGGCCTGGAAATAAGAAAGGGGCAATTTATTGCTATTCTAAACGATGAAGATTTGATAGCCAGGGCTGATAAAATAGGGGATGTTATCTTTGAAGCTCTAGGCAAAGCAGGAGCTGAAAAGTCGGGGATAGTCACCATTTATTACGGTGCTGAGATCAAGGATGCTGAAGCTCAAGAGATAGCTCAGGAAATTCGTGACCGATACCGCACCGAGGTCGAGGTAGTTTATGGTGGCCAGCCCCATTATAATTATATAATTTCCCTGGAATAACGTTTGCGGCAAAGCTACAAGTGAGAGGAATTTTTATTTTAGAATGAGTCATTGCGAGGCTGGTCCCGAGCGAAGCGGGGGAACTAGCCGAAGCAATCTCGGTGGGGACAGGGGATTGCCACGCTTCGCTCGCAATGACAAAAAGTAAAGGGGCTCGCAATGACAAAAAGCGTTGTACTTGATGAATCAAGCTTTGGCAGAGGTAAGGAATAGTGGTTAAGATTGTAACTGATAGCTGTTCTGACATTACCCCGCAGTTAGCCCAGGAGCTGGGGATTACTGTGGTGCCGTTGTACGTTAGTTTTGGCGATGAGACCTACCGGGATAATGTCGACCTGAGTACGGAGGAGTTCTACCATAAGTTGGAAACAAGTAAGATTCGCCCGACCACCGCAACTGCCACCCCGGCTGATTTTGCCAAGCTTTTCACTAAATTAGCGGAAGAAACAAAGGAAATCCTGACTATAACTCTTTCTCAAGCGTTCAGCGGCACTTATACAGCAGCGCTGCAAGGCAAGGCTATGGTTACCAAGGATTGCCACATTGAGGTCATTGACTCTAAGGCGGGAGCAGGCGCACAAATGCTTTTAGTTATCCTGGCAGCTCAGATGGCCAGAGCAGGGGCTGATTTAGACAATATTGTGGACCAGGTTAAGAAGGCAATTCCCAGAGTTCACATACGGATGAGCTTTGATACATTGGAATACTTGAGAAGAGGTGGGCGCATTGGTAAGGCACAGGCTTTCTTGGGTAGCTTGTTAAAAGTAAATCCTATCGTGGGAATAAAAGATGGTGCAACCTTTCCTATTGCTCGCTCCCGCAACCGAACTCAAGCCATGGATTTCCTGGTAAATTTTGTCAAGGGTTTCAGCCGGATAGAAGCCTTGGCTATCGAGGATGCCACTACCCCCGATGATTTACAGGCATTAGCCGAGCGGCTTAAGGATGTAGTCCCTCCGGAGCGCATCTATCGTTCCAAGGTAAGCCCGGTGGTGGGAACTCACGTTGGTCCTCATGTTCTGGCTGTTGCCGTCCTCGAAGCGGAATAGAAAGTGACAGGTATTGATTCGCTACGAAACGTTCTTGAGCTGGAATGCCGGAAGGGTTACACCGATAAGGCAGTAATCGGCGGCCTGGATAAGTATCTTCACAAGCAGGCCGGGCAAGTCAGGCAGAGTCTTGTCCTGAGTCTGAACGAAGTGAAGACGAAGGAACTAATCCCGCAGCTTTTAAGCGGCTTTGACGAACTTAACTTAGCCAAATCCAATTACGGCTCTTACGGCGTGGATGAGCGTAAGAGATGGATGGCAAATGTCTTTGGCTGGTTGGATAAGCTGGAAAAGACGGCTAGAACGAGGAGTAGTCAGGAGCCAGTAGCCAGTAGTCAGGAGCCAGTAGTCAGAAGTCAGGAGCTGGTAGTCAGTAGTCAGGAGTTAGGAGCCAGGAGCCAGGAGTCAGGAGTCAGTAGTCAGAAGGTAGTAGCTAGCCCCCCCCGCCAGGAGCGAAGAGAAGGGCTGGACTCGCCCATAACTGTTATCAAAGGCATCACGCCCACCGTAGCTAACAAATTTGCCAAGCTCAATGTCAGGGCAGTGGGCGATTTGCTTTATTTCTTTCCCAGACGCTATGTCGATTACAGCCGGATAAAACCCATCTCTGAACTTATAGAAGGTGAAGAGCAAACTATCATAGGCACGATCTGGCAAGCCAGAGTAGCTACTTTAGGTAACCGGAAAGGCACAGAGGCAATTGTCGGCGACGAGACAGGAAATATCAGAGTGGTCTGGTTTAATCAACCTTACCTGGCAAAAAGCTTCCGTACTAATGCCCGAGTAGTAATTAGCGGTACAGTCGGTCTGTTCAAAGGACACAAGGTATTCGAGTCCCCAGAATGGGAATTGCTTAAAGATAAAGAACTAATTCACACCGGGCGCCTGGTTCCCGTCTATCCCCTTACTCAAGGCTTATATCCCAGGCAAGTAAGGAAATGGACCAAGGAGACTGTCGATGGCTATGTCGGGCAATTGAGTGATTTCCTGCCCTCAGAGATTAAGACCCGCTGCCAGTTATTAGACCTTCCCGCCGCAATAGCTCAAGTTCACTACCCCGATGACCTGACCATGGCGGAAAGGGCAAGAGGGCGGTTAGCCTTCGACGAGCTATTTCTTCTGCAGTTAGGCGTGCTGGCTAGAAAGCGAGACTGGCAGGAAGGTCAACCAGGTAATGCCTTTCATATAGACCAGGAAGTTATCAACAGATTTTTACATTGCCTGCCTTTCACTTTGACCCAGGCACAGGAGCGAGTGTTGCAGGAAATTTTAACCGACCTCAAACAAGCAAAAGCCATGTCGCGTCTTCTTCAAGGAGAGGTAGGGAGCGGCAAAACTGTAATTGCGACCCTGGCTCTCTTGATAGCTGCGGCCAACGGTTACCAGGGGGCGTTAATGGCGCCCACCGAGGTCTTAGCCGAGCAACATTACACCAATATCTGCGGCTATCTGTCCCAGGTCGGCACCCAGGAACCCGGTTCTGAGCCGGGCGAAGGAACTATCAGATGCTACACAGGATTTCTCTCCAGGCCGCTTACCATAGCTTTGCTCGTCGGGAGCCTCAGCAACAATGAGAAGGAAATGTTGCACGATAAAATTAAGCAGGGTAAAGTTGACATTATTGTCGGCACCCATGCCCTTATTCAAAAGGAGGTAGAATTTAACAAATTAGGGTTGGCAGTGATAGATGAGCAACATCGCTTTGGCGTATTACAACGCTCCGCCCTGCGGCAGAAGGGATTTACCCCTCATGTTCTGGTCATGACAGCCACACCTATTCCTCGAACCATGGCGCTGACGCTCTATGGAGACCTTGACCTTTCGGTTATTGATGAATTGCCCCCGGGACGACAGGTAGTGAAAACAAAATGTCTCGAACCACAATACAGGGAGAAAGCTTATACCTTCCTCCATCGCCAGGTCAGCAATGGCCGGCAAGCTTTCATCATCTGCCCCTTAATCGAAGAATCCGAAATACTTGAGGCAAAAGCCGCCAAAACGGAGTATGAGCGACTATCGCGAGATGTTTTCCCGGATTTAAAATTAGGATTACTCCATGGTCAAATGCCTGGTAGTGAGAAAGAAGAGGTAATGCGCCATTTTCGAGCCGGGGAGCTTGATATTCTAGTGTCAACCTCGGTAGTGGAGGTGGGCATTGATGTACCCAGGGCCTCTGTTATGATGGTAGAGGGTGCTGAACGCTTCGGCTTATCTCAGCTCCACCAGTTCAGGGGGCGTGTGGGGCGAGATAAAGAACAAGGCTATTGCCTGCTTATCCCGGAAAAGCTTTCACCGGAGGCCAGGGAGCGTCTCCGGCTGATGGAGAAAGTTCATGATGGCTTCGCCCTGGCTGAGAAAGACTTAGAGCTACGAGGTCCTGGAGAATTTTTCGGCACTCACCAGAGCGGCCTGCCCGACCTCAAGCTTGCCAAGCTAACCGATTTACGCAGTCTGGAGCTAGCCCGGCGAGAGGCAATAACTCTTTTTCAAAGCGACCCCAATTTAAAGAAAGCTGGACATCAACCTTTACGTCAGCAATTGAGCCGAGTATGGGCCAAAGGTGCTGAATGGAGCTAATTATGGTCAAGCAAGAACTGGCCAGATGTTTGCAGCAAGCTGTGCTGGAGGCACAGCGAAAAGGTGTGCTGGCTTCAGCCGCCTTGCCCGAGGTGCTTATAGAACATCCTCAAAATCCCGAACACGGAGATTTTGCTACAGGACTCCCTTTGAAGCTGGCCCGGGCTATGAAGATGTCCCCCATGGCGATAGCCGAAAAGGTCTCTGAGCATATAGTACCACCGCCCCAAGTTGACAAGATTTGGATTGCTTCGCCAGGCTTCATCAACTTCACCTTGCGGGATGACTGGCTGGGTACGCAGGTGGAATCAGTCCTGGCTGCCGGTGAATCGTATGGTGATATTGAGCTGGGCAAAGGTAAGCAGGTCCAACTTGAATTCGTTAGTGTTAACCCCACCGGACCTCTTCACATAGGTCATGGCCGTGGTGCCGTTTTAGGCAGTACTCTGGCTAATGTGCTTACTGTCTCTGGCTATGCTGTAGAAAAAGAATTTTACATAAATGATATGGGTAACCAGATAGATAAATTTGGCCGTTCTCTCTATGCTCGTTACCGGCAATGCCTGGATCAGGAAGCTGTCATGCCCCCAGATGGCTACTACGGCAATTACATGATTGACCTGGCCAAAGAAATAGTTCAGGAGCAGGGTGATAGATTTTTATCGTTGCCCGAGAGCGAGGCAGCTTCGCAACTGGCGGAAGTTGGGATTGCCAGGATGCTACAGAGAATTAAACAGGACCTCGAGCTGCTAAACGTTGTTTTTGATACCTGGTTCTCAGAAAGAAGTCTTTATCAGGGCGGGCAATATGACAAGGCTATGGAACTACTCCAGAGTGGGAGCTATATTGCTAAAAAGGAAAACGCCACCTGGTTTGAATCGAGCGCCCTGGGCGAAGACAAGGACAATGTCCTGGTGCGCAGCGATGGTTCTCCCACCTATTTTGCCTCTGATATTGCCTACCATTACAACAAGTTTCTGGAGCGGAAGTTCGACCGGGTGATTGATATCTGGGGGGCTGACCATCAGGGGCATGTCCCTCGAATGAAAGCGGTGCTCAAGGCCTTGAACTGTGATCCTGAGCGGCTTAAGGTGATAATCTGCCAGTTAGTCACCCTGCGGCGGGGACAGGAGATAGTTAAAGTATCCAAGCGTAGTGGCGATATTATTACTTTACGGGAGGTGATAGATGAAGTAGGTTCGGATGCTTGTCGCTTCATATTCCTCTCCCGTTCTGCCGATAGCCAGATGGATTTCGATATGGAGCTGGCTAAGCGGCAATCGGTGGACAATCCTGTGTATTATGTTCAATATGCTCACGCCCGGATTGCCAGCATTCTTCAGTTCGCTGGACAGCAGGAGATAGACTGCAGTCAGGGCGATGTTTCTCTGCTTACCACCGAGCCGGAGCTCACCTTAATTCGCCGCTTAATACTCCTCCCCGAAATAGTAGAACAGGTGGCAGTTACTCTCGAGCCCCACCACCTGCCTTACTATGCCCAGGATTTAGCCACCGTGTTTCACAGCTTCTATAAGCAATGCCGGGTTGTCTCTGAAGACGAAGCGCTAACTAAGGCCCGTCTCAAGCTGGTCAAGGCAACTCAGATTGCCCTGGCTAAAGTCCTTCGCCTCATGGGCATGACCGCCCCGGAAAAGATGTGAGGCCTACTCCTCTTTGTCATTGCGAGGAGCGTAGCGACGAAGCAATCTCGTAGCGGGATTTCTCTCTTACGCTCGTAACAGGCTCCCAATCCCAGGGATTGCCACGCACCTTTCCGGTGCTCGCAATGACAGCCCTGGTGAGCTAGTTCAGATAGATTAGTGACACATGAGTTATGGAAGTACGCTATAATGGTCTTATGGAACCGGTTTCCGATCAATATTATCATGGAATAATATTCTGATGACCAATAAGCGAAAGATAATCACGATAGCAGCCTTATTATTGGTAGTTATTGTGTTCCCCTTAGTCTTATATATAGATTATACAAGGACCATTTCCCCTCGTAATATTAATATAGGCAAGTTAAACGAATCGGTTAAATCCATTAAGCTGGATTATGATATAAAGTCAGTAACTGTTAAATATCACCGGGGTTATACAATCCATATGAGCTTATATTTCCGGGATATACTTTCTACCGGTATGGAAAGAGACATATTTTTGGACTGTGCCCGCGCGATTACAGACCCTGAAACATTAACATTATTTAAAGAAAAATACCTGTATCGTATTGACTTTACCTCCGGAATTGAGGAAAACTGGAAATACGATCTTAACCCCGAGAACTATGACCTAGATGGGTATCCGTACTTTGACATTGTAATTTCCTTTCACTTCTTTAACGACGAAGACAACAAGTACAACGTAGTACACCTGTTTGAAAGTATGGGCGGCAATAGAGAAAAGGGAAATGAAGACTATGATAATTGGTTTTATGAAAACCATATCACTGGCGAAAGCTATTCCCTGACATTATCAGAGAGCTGACCTTAATTCGCCGCTTAATACTCCTACCCGAGATAGTAGAACTGGTAGCAGTTACTCTCGAGCCTCACCACCTGCCTTACTATGCCCAGGATTTAGCCACGGTGTTTCACAGTTTCTATAAGCAATGCCGGGTTGTCTCTGAAGATGAAGCGCTAACCAAGGCACGTCTCAAGCTGGTCAAGGCAACTCAGATTGCTTTAGCTAAAGTCCTTCACCTCATGGGTATGACCGCCCTGGGAAAAATGTGAAGCAATCTCGTGGTGGAGCATGGGATTGACACGCACCTTCCAGGTGCTTGCAATGACAAAAGAAAAGAGCTTAGAATGAGAGCCCCGGGCGGGGACGGGCCCCGCGGCGGAACTTTGACCAGAGCAAAGGCTAAGAAACGAGTTAAAGGCAAGCCCCCAAAGAGGGGCTTGCCCTGGTTTGCCTGGCTGCTTATAGCATTAGGCATTGCCGGCGTTGTAGTCTTTGTCCGTATCTGCCCCATTGGCCAGCCCTCCCCGGATAACGTGGGGAAGCCCAGGGCAGTAATCGTTGACCAGCTTTCCACCTTTCAGGAAAACGAGGACTTCATTACAGAGGTCACCAGGGAGCTTGAGGACTACGGCTTTGAAGTTGACCTCTACCAGGGCGATGAGATTACGGTTGATTTTTACCGCGGGCTACCAACTCATGGTTATAAGCTCATCGTCTTTCGAGCTCATTCCGGTCTGCTGGCAGAAGATGAGGAGATAATTGTGAGGACCGTGCTGTTTACCAATGAAGAATATAGCCCGTTGAAACACTATGACGACCAACTGCATGACCGGCTCGTTATGGCTAGGGTTAACGAACGTTATCCTATGGTGTTCGGCATACCCCCAAAATTCATCAGCGAAAGCATGGAAGGGAAATTTGATGATGCCGTTATCATAATGATGGGCTGTTCCGGCATCTTTTTGGAAGACCTGGCTAAGGCATTTGTTGGGAAAGGCGCCTCGGTCTATCTTGCCTGGCATGGCAGCGTGGAGTTGTATTACGTGGATGGGGCTACTCCCTATTTGATGGGCCGATTATGCTCCGGGAACCTGACGATTGCAGAGGCGGTGGATAGCACCATGAATGCCAAAGGCCCAGACCCGGAGCACAAAGCGGTCCTCAAATACTACCCATCAGGCAATGGCGATAAGACGTTGGAGGAACTGATAAAATAGGCGAGGGGAAGGGCTTTGCCCGAGCTACTGTTCACCCTTGGTCTTGACATAAAAATGTGCCACAGGGGCACAGTATACGAGCTTTCCCTCTCGCGCCAGGGGGAGGGAGAATCATAAGGTGAGATTCTTCGCCCCGACTTGTCGGGGCTCGCAATGACAGAGGCTGCTTGACGGAAAATTGGCTTGTGCTATATTATTAAGCAAACTTACCACTCTATTTACTTCGCCTTATAGCGGAGGTGGGGCCGATGGTATATAAGATACAGGCAAAGCTAGTCCGCAGAAAGACATTCAGGTGTGATTGCTAGATATTGGCCTGGCTACCTGCGGAGGCTCAGCGACTAAATATATTAAAAAGGAGGATTGAAATGGCTGTTTTTTTCTCAGGAAGCGAACTATTAGAAATAGCTAAAGGCATAGAAAGGAACGGTATGGCATTCTATCAAGCTCTGGCTGATAAGACCGGAAATAGGGATGTCAAAGACATCTATAATCATCTCGCTGGAGAAGAAAAGAAACATCTGGATACCTTTCAGGGCATGTCGGATTCCCTGGGGCAGGCTAAGCCTCCGGAAACCTACACTGAAGAATATATGCTTTACCTCAAATCGTTGGTTGACAGCGCAGTATTTTCCAATGTTACCGAGGCGCAACAAAAGGCTGCTAAGGTATTCAATGAAATTGAAGCCGTTGACACCGGAATCCAGGCTGAGAAAGACTCCATCCTCTTTTACACAGAATTGCAGAACTTGGTGCGGGAGCGGGACCGTAAAGTAGTCCTCAGCATATTGGATGAAGAAAAAACCCACCTGCGCCAGCTTTCGGAACTCAAGAGAGGATTGAAGTGAATTCCAGATTCTTGCTGGCTATAAAAAATTAAGGAGGTAAAAATGGCTGTTAAAAAGGTTGGCGAAAAATATCGCTGCAATGTCTGTGGCAATGAGGTGACGGTGACCAAGGTTGGCGGCGGCACTCTAGTCTGTTGCGGTCAGGATATGGAATTAATTAGCTCGCAAGGTTTTAAGAGGAGTGAGCAAATGGAAAATGAACAAGCCAGGACGCTGGAGGTGCTTCAGCTTGCTGTTCAGATGGAGGTAGAGGGTAAGGAGTTTTACCAGAAGGCAAGCCAGAAAAGCAGCAACAAGCTAGCTAAGGAACTATTTCAGCAGCTAGCTAATGAAGAAGATGTTCACCGTAAGAAGTTTGAGGAAATATACGAAGCCTTGAGTAGAGGGCAGAATTGGCCTGATGTAGGAGCACCATCCGAGAAAGGGAAAAGACTCAAGTCTCTGTTCGCCGAAGCCACTAAAGCGCTGGGCAGCAAGATTAAAGTGGCCGAGTCTGAACTCGAAGCTATCAAGATAGCTATGGATATGGAGATCAAGTCTTATAATTTATATCACTCTCGAAGCGAAGAAATCACCCTCCCTGTGGAAAAGCGGTTCTATGAGACTCTGGCGGGTGAGGAGCGGGAGCACCATCTTGCCCTTCTCGATTCCTACGAGTATCTCAGTGACCCTGCGGGGTGGTTTACTAAAAGCGAACATTGGTCATTGGATGGAGCTTAAATAAACAAATAGGAGGGTACAACGTGGGGGATGTTGCTTTAAGCATTGAACAGCTAACTGTAGAGGTGGAAGGGCGGGAGATTTTGCATAACATAAATTTGGGGATGAAGCTTGGCGAGACCCACGTCCTTTTCGGTCCCAACGGCAGCGGGAAAACCACTTTGCTCATGGCGATAATGGGTTTCCCCAAGTATCGGATAACCAGAGGCAAAATCGTTTTCAAAGGCCAGGACATAACTATGTTGCCGCTGGATGAGAGAGCCCGTTTGGGGATTGGTATGTCCTTCCAACGGCCACCGGTAGTTCGGGGTGTAAAAATGCGTGACATGGTGGCTGCCTGCCTAAGGGGTCAAGAACATGAAGAGCGCATCAGTCAACTCGCAGAGAAAGCTAACCTGGCCGATTTTCTGGATAGAGAGATGAACTACGGGTTTTCGGGGGGGGAGATAAAGCGTTCCGAGCTGGTGCAACTACTGGCGCAGAAGCCCACATTAACATTGATAGATGAGCCTGAATCAGGCGTTGACCTGGTAAATATCGCCCTTATCGGTGAACTGTTAAATAACTTGCTGGAAAAAGATTGTCCCATACCTGAGCGAAAATGTATGGGGCTCATCATTACCCATACTGGTCATATCCTGGACTATGTTAACGCCCGCACAGGCTATGTCATGTGTGATGGTGTAATCGGATGCGAGGGAGCCCCTCGTGAGATTTTAGCTACTATTAGAGAAAAAGGCTACCAGGAATGTGTTACATGCTTTCTGAGGAGGAGGGCCTCAAGTGGTTGAGGTGGTATCGTCTGAGACACATAAAGATAAAGCCAGAGCAGCAGCCGCCAAACCGGCGGCATTCGGTGAGGATATAGATCTGGGCGCTTATGTTAGCTCAGCCGAAGAGCAACCTTCCCAGGTTGACCCGTCGAAGCTCCCTGCCAAAGCCAAAGAGCGGATGCTGGAGGCAGGAGTCATTTTGGATGACCCGGACCAGAGAGCAGGGACCTTTATCCAGATGGATAACGCTCCGGTTCATAGTTCGGTCAAACAAGAAGGTGTGGAGGTGATGGCAGTCAGCCAGGCTCTAGAGAAGTATGGCTGGCTATCAGACTACTGGTGGCAGGCAGTAGCCGTGGATACCGATAAGTACACTGCCAATATAGAACTGAACCAGCATAATGGCTACTTCATCAGGGCACTGCCTGGCTATAAGACCATTTACCCTGTTCAGGCCTGTCTCTATCTGGCAAAAGCACGGCTTGCTCAGAATGTGCACAATATTATCATTGCTGAAGAAAACTCGGAGCTGCATATCATTACTGGTTGTACCACTGCTTCTAACGAAGAAGCCGGCCTGCATCTGGGCGTCTCTGAGTTCTACATAAAGAAAGGGGCTAAGGTCACCTTCACTATGATACATAACTGGAATCCAGAGGTAGCTGTCCGCCCCCGCACGGGAGTAATTGTTGAAGAGAATGGCTTATTTCTTAGTAATTATGTACTTACGAAGCCAGTCCGTTCGCTACAAATGTATCCCACAGCCACGTGTGTGGGGGAAAATGCGGTTGTCAGGTTCAGCAGTATTCTGATAGCAGCTCCGGGGTCATCGCTGGACGTTGGTTCTCGGGCCATCCTCGATGCTAAGGGAGCGAAAACAGAAATCATATCACGAGCGATAACTACCGGAGGGAGCATTGTTGCCCGGGGTTATGTGGAAGGCAATGCCCCTGATGTCAAAGGTCATCTGGAATGTCGTGGGCTAATCCTGGCGGGAGAGGGCATAATCCATGCCATACCCGAGCTTAAAGGTACTTTAGCGGGCGTTGACCTGTCCCATGAAGCGGCAGTAGGCAAGATAGCTGAGGAAGAAATAGAGTATCTCATGGCAAGAGGGCTAACTCGAAGCGAAGCTACAGCCACAATAGTCAGAGGATTTCTCAGGGTAGATATCGAAGGATTGCCACCCTTCCTCGGTGCCGAATTACAGCGGGCTATTGAAGCCAGTGAAAAGGACCTTATGTAAATAATACCGGCAGGAGGTTAGCAATGAATACGAAAGCTCTATACAATTTAAGCTACGGACTATATGTGGTGGCATCCGAAAAACAAGGAAAGCTAAACGCACAAATCGCCAACACAGTGGTTCAAGTCACCTCTGAGCCGCCCACTATCGCCGTGAGTATTAATAAACAGAACCTGACTCACGAATTTATCAGTGAAAGCAAAGTCTTTACTGCTTCTATACTATCACAGGATACGCCACTATCTTTCATCGGTCATTTTGGCTTCAAGTCGGGTCGGGAAGTAGACAAACTCAAAGATGTCAATTACAAACTAGGTGAAGCTAAGGCTCCCATAGTACTTGACCATAGCTTAGCTTATCTCGAGGCCAAGGTAATTAATCAACTAGACGTCGGGACTCATACTATCTTCATAGGAGAGCTTGTGGGAGCGGATGTTCTCGGAGAAGGTGTACCAATGACTTACGCTTACTACCATCAGGTTAAGAGAGGCACCACTCCCAAGACAGCTCCCAGCTACATCAAATAGAGAAAGGAGGAGGTATCCAAAATGGCGAAATACGAATGCACTGTTTGCGGGTATATCTATGACCCAGAGTTAGGCGACCCCGACGGCGGTATAAAGCCGGGAACGCCTTTCGAGGAAATACCCGATGATTGGGTATGCCCTGTCTGTGGAGCAAGCAAGGACCAGTTCGAAAAAGTGAAGGAGTGATCGCGTAAAGATGATAGAAAACTTGAGCAGAGAACAGTTAGAGGGGATATTAGAAGCAATACCTGTGGAAATTTCTTTCGTTGACGAGAATGATCTGGTTAAATTGTGGAATAAGCATGAAACGAGAATCTTTCAACGGCCGCTTTCTGTGATTGGGAAATCAGTTCAAAACTGCCACCCGAAGCAAAGTGTGGATAAGGTAAACCAAATATTGTCCGATTTCAAGAGTGGCAGGAAGGATTCAGCGGAATTTTGGATAAATCTCGGGGAAAGGAAGGTATATATCAGATATTTTGCTGTTCGGGACAAAGCAGGCAGGTATCTGGGCACACTGGAAGCCACCCAGGACATCACGGAGATAAAGCAGATTGAGGGAGAAAAAAGGCTGTTAGAGTATTGAAGGGCGGAATAAGTGAAGGCAAGGCAAATAAAGCCAAGTGTTTACTGGGTAGGCGCTATTGACTGGGACAGGCGTCTCTTTGACGCTCTGATACCCCTTCCCGATGGAACAAGCTATAACGCCTATCTGGTGCAGGGCAGCCAGAAAGTTGCTTTGATAGATACCGTGGATCCCTCCATGACAGAAGTTCTCATGGCTTATCTTGAGAATGTTCCTGTTATTGACTATGTCATTGCTAACCATGCCGAGCAAGACCACTCTGGCAGCATCCCCCAGGTTCTGGCGAAGTATCCCGATGCTAAAGTGGTCACTACGCCCAAAGGCCAGGATATGCTTGTGGCTCTCTTGCTTATCCCAGAGGACAGATTTATCACCGTAAGCGATGGTGAAACTTTATCCTTGGGGGATAAAAACCTGGAGTTTATCCATGCCCCCTGGGTACACTGGCCTGAGACCATGCTTACATATTTACGGGAAGACAAGCTCCTCTTCCCTTGCGACCTTTTTGGCTCCCATCTGGCTACCACAGACTTGTATGTAGCTGATGAAGGGCAAGTCTATGAGGCAGCTAAAAGATACTATGCTGAAATCATGATGCCCTTCCGCACCAGTATTGAGAAACATTTGGACAAGCTAAACAGTTATAAGATTGACGTCATCGCCCCCAGCCACGGCCCCCTCTATGACAAAGCGTCGTTCATCCTGGAAGCATATCGAAGCTGGGTATCCGGTCCACCAAAAAACATAGTGGTCTTGCCTTATATCTCCATGCACGGCAGCACCCAAAAAATGGTGGAATATTTTGTGGGAGCCCTGGCTGATAGAGGTGTCACGGTTAAGCAGTTCAACCTGGCGGCAACTGATATTGGGAAACTGGCCATGGCATTGGTGGACGCTGCTACTATGGTCATCGGTACGCCTACAGTTCTGGTTGGTCCACATCCTAACGTCGCACATGCAGCATTTCTGGCCAACGCCTTAAGACCCGGGCTCCAGTTCGTCTCCATTATCGGTTCCTATGGCTGGGGCAGCAAGGCTGTGGAACAGCTGAAGGGAATGATTCCCAACCTTAAGGTGGAGGTGCTGGCTCCCGTGCTCAGCAAGGGATTTCCTGGAGAAGAGGATCTCAAAGCCCTGGATGACTTAGCCAGCACCATCGCACAAAAGCATAAAGAGCATGGCTTTGCCTGACAATTCCATGTTGCTTTGGCAATCCCTGAAATGTCATAAATTTGTAATTTTTTTGCCCACCGTTTTATAACTTCTTCACTAGTTCTAGTCTAAGATTTCAGCATGATAGTATCCTTAGAGTGTGCCGATAATGCCATCATCAGCTATCTTTTGGGTGAGTGGTGAATTTGTCCAGATGATGACTGATACAGTGAATCACATCGTCGGAATGAATGTGAAGATATTCTAAGAACCGAGGGTTTCTTATGGAGGATTCTCAAGAAAGGAGGAAGCAATGAACTACTGGATGTGCGATGAATGTAACTATGTATTTGAGGCTGAGACGCCGCCAGACATATGTCCTGGTTGCCATGCTAAATGTACCTTTATGAATGTCAGTTGCTATATCCCTGACTGCGGTGGACCAGGTAATTACGACCCAAAGTTGGTGGCTCAGCATGCCAGGGAATCAGAAAATAGGCTTAAATAATCTCGACTAAGGAGGTAGTGAGATGAGATTTGGGACATTTTAAAAGGCAAAGAAGCTGAAGGAGGTAACTAATGGAAAAGTTGGGAGAGCGTATTCAGACAGGAGATTGGAAACAAGAGAAACATGTGGCGGCAATTGAGTGCCCTGCCGAAGTAAAATCGGGTGAGCTATTCGAGGTTAAAGTCAGTTTGGGTAAGGCGGTAGCGCATCCCAATACCACGGAGCACCACATTCGCTGGATAAGCGTCTTCTTTCATCCCGAAGGGGAAAAATGTACCTATCAGGTGGCTCACTTTGACTTCACAGCCCACGGCGAATCGGTTGAAGGGCCTAATAAGGGTCCTGTCTACACTAATCATGAAGCGTCATTTTCTATGAAGATTAGCAAGCCTGGTATGATACATGCTTTATCTCTGTGCAATATTCATGGTCTCTGGGAAAGCACAAAGGAAATCAAGTTAGCAGCATAGTTATTTAAAGGAGGTGTCAAACATGGAAGAAATAAAAGAACAAACAGGTCACATGCCCCGGATAGGCGAGCCGGCGCCAGCTTTTGAGGCGGTAACCACTCATGGGAAGCTCAAGCTGGAAGATTTTAAGGGGAGCTGGTTGATTCTCTTTTCCCACCCGGCGGATTTCACCCCGGTGTGCACTACTGAGTTCATCGCTTTTACCGAGATTCATCCCGAGCTACAAAAGCGGGGGGTAGAGCTTCTGGGCCTTAGTGTAGATAGCACTTCCTCGCATATTGCCTGGGTGCGCAATGTAGAGGAGAAAACAAAGGTAAGAATATCATTCCCCATTATTGCTGACCTCAACAAGGAAGTTTCCCTGGCCTATGGCATGATTCACCCCGGTCAGAGCAAGACCGAGACTGTCCGATGCGTGTTCATAATCGACCCTAACCAGATTATCAGGACAATACTCTACTACCCGCTGACCACCGGCAGGAATATGGATGAGATACTGAGAATAATAGATGCATTACAAACGACGGACAAGAATGCTGTAGCTACTCCAGCTAACTGGCGGCCGGGCGACATGGTAGTAGTGCCGCCACCGAACACGCAGGAAATGGCTGAAGAGAGACTTAAGCAAGGATATGAGTGCACAGATTGGTATCTCTGCAAAAAGAAGCTGTAAACAAAATAGGAGGAGAATATGGCATGTATTAGCCCTGATGGTAAACCTACCGAGTCAGGTTCCAAGATGCTCCGTGCCTTAAAGGGAGGGTTGGGGTCTCCCGAGAAAATTGCCAAGGAGGCTGGCCTCCCCCTGTTTAGGGTGAGAAGTGGGCTGCGCGAACTTGCTGAGGCTGGACTAGCTAAGCAAAAAGATGATAGGTACGAGCTTAGTGAAGAGGGCGCCAAGCTGATAAAATAGCCCCCTAGCCGGGATTTCATGTCTATAGTGGCGTGTCTTACCCTTAGAAGACCGACAATTTGTTGGTAAGGAGGGATAATTGCATTTCACGACAAGATAGGTAAGAAAACGAGTAACATAGGAGGAATGAATGGACACAGACAAAATTATTGCTTTACTAAATCAGGACCTTGAGGGCGAACACGCAGCCATCATTCAATATCTGGTCCACGCCTATGCCATGGGTGAGGGCGAGATGGCTTGTGAAATCGAAGCTATCGCCAGAGAGGAAATGCGCCATTTTGACTGGTTGGCTGAGACCATAGTCAGCCTTGGTGGTACTCCCAGCCTTGAGAGGGGAGACATGCGCACAGGCGGAGAGGCGGTTCCCGATTGGATGAAAAACGATGTGCTTCAGGAGAAAGATGCCATCACCTTATATGAGGAACACATCAAGGCAGTTGGCGACCCAAAGATAAAACGACTGTTGCAGCGAATTCTCTCCGATGAAAAGTCGCACCGAGGCGACTTTGAACACTTTGTGAACAAGGCTCAAAAGGAAGGTGCCCGGGATTTAAGGGGCTCTCGGCAAGACAAGGTTGCCCAGGTTCTCAACTGGGGCATCGAGCATGAATATACCGTTATCCTTCAATACCTTCTCCACTCCTATATGACGCCCAACGAGGACGTCAAGAAAGAAATGGAAGACCAGGCTATAAACGAGATGCAGCACCTGGGATGGCTGTCCGAGGAGCTGGTTGGCAATAAAGGCAATCCCAGGATTGAGCACACCAAGGTAGATAAATCCGCCAAGACCGCTGACATGCTTCGGGCAGATATCAAGATCGAGAAAAAGGTGGCGGCTGAATACGACCGAGCTGCCAAAGAAATTAAAGAGTCCGACCTGAAAGAGCTTCTTATCCGGATAAGGGACCACGAAGTATACCATGCCGATGTATTTGATGACCTGCTGAAGGAAGAAGAAGGGCGGGGCTAATTGGTATGCTGAGATGGTAGCGGAATGCCAGCTTGAGCCTCGGCAATGGGAGAGGAGAGCAGCTAGCCCAGCCATTGACTAATGCGTTGTGAAGCTGGAAGGAGACGGCATTTTAGTGGAAATTTAGGTCGCTTCACCGAAAACTGCAAATCCCGAAAAATCTAAAAGATTAAGACGTGAGGTGGGGAAAAGATAATGGCTGATAAGACTAATTCCAAGAAGTCTGACAAGGCTTCAATCCATATAACCGGGATGACCTGCACTACCTGTGCAGCTACTATCAAGAAGGGTCTTTCCCAGACCCCTGGTGTAGAGCAAGCTGACGTTAACTTCGCTTCGGAGAAGGCTTCAGTAGAATACGATCCCACGAAGGTAGACCTTGCTAAAATTAAGGATACCGTCTCGCAATTGGGGTATGGGGTCGCCGCCAGGAAGTCCATATTCCCGGTAAGCGGAATGACATGTGCTTCCTGTGTTGCCCGGGTGGAAGAGGCTCTCTCCAGCGTGCCAGGGGTGATTTCGGCCAGCGTGAATCTGGCCTCGGAGAAGGCTACCGTGGAGTATCTGGAAGGAACGGGGCTGGCTGACATGAGACGAGCAGTAAAAGACGCCGGCTATGAACTTGGTCCCGAGGTTCAGGCTTTGGAGGATGTGACCACTGTTGCCCAGCGGGAGGTCCGAGTTCTAAGGAATAGATTTATCATCGCTGCTATCCTGACCTCAGCAATCATGGCCTTAGGCTGGGGCCCTTCCTTTGTTGGCAAGTCCTATCTACTTTTAGCTTTGGCTACGCCAGTGCAGTTCTGGGCGGGTCTGCGATTCTATCGAGGGGCATGGGGTGCGCTGAAACATAAAACCTCTGATATGAATACCCTGATTGCTGTAGGTACCTCGGTGGCTTACTTCTACAGCATGATAGCCGTTATTTTCCCCGGCCTTTTTGCCACTGGTGTACTGGAACCCCACTTATACTTCCATACCTCAGCGGCGATCATAACCTTGATTCTTCTTGGCCGTTTTCTGGAAGCTAGAGCCAGGGGACAGACCTCAGAAGCAATAAAGAAGCTTATCGGTATGCAACCGAAGACCGCTCTAGTTATCCGTGAAGGCGAGCAGAGGGAGATTCCCGTTGAAGAGGTTCAGGTTGGTGACCTTATCCTGGTACGTCCTGGCGAGAGGGTGCCTGTAGATGGCATAGTGCATCAGGGCTACTCCAGTGTTGATGAGTCCATGATTACCGGGGAGAGTATCCCAGTGGAGAAAAAGATAGGTGATGAGGTGATCGGGGCCACTATTAACAAGACCGGCAGCCTTGAAATCGAAGCAAGCAAGGTGGGTAAGGATACAATGCTGGCTCATATCGTCAGAATGGTGGAGGAAGCACAGGGAAGCAAAGCTCCTATTCAGCGTCTTACTGACGTTATCGCCAGCTACTTTGTGCCGGCAGTGATTGGCATTGCCATTGCGACCTTCGTAATCTGGTATTTCGTGGGACCAGCTCCAGCCCTCACTTTTGCCTTCCTCAACTTTGTCGCCGTGCTCGTTATCGCCTGCCCCTGCGCCTTGGGGCTGGCTACTCCCACCGCGATTATGGTCGGCACGGGCAAGGGAGCCGAGCATGGGATTCTCATCAGGAATGGCGAGGCTCTGGAGAGGGCTCACCAGATAAACACTGTTCTCCTGGATAAGACAGGCACTCTGACCCGTGGTGAGCCTGTGGTGACTGACATAATCTCTGCTCATTCTTTCTCCCGGGAAGAGGTCCTCCAGTTAGCTGCCTCCGCCGAGCACAACTCAGAGCACCCACTTGGTGAGGCTGTGGTCAAGGCTGCTCTAGAGAAGAAGCTGGAATTATCTCCGTCCTCAGATTTTAATGCCATCCCGGGGCAGGGTGTAGAGGCTTCGGTGGAGGGCAAGAAGCTTTTCCTGGGCAACCTCAAGTTAATGGAAGAACAAAGCCTTTCCCTAAACGGGCTGGAGAAGAAAGCCGCTGAACTCCTTGAAGGAGGTAAAACGGTAATGTTCTTGGGGCGGGATAGTCAAGTAGCAGGAATCATTGCCTTGGCTGATACCCTAAAGCCAGGCGCCAAAGAAGCACTCCAAGCGCTGCGCAAGATGGGTATTGAAACAGCTATGCTCACCGGGGACAACCGGCGCACGGCAGAAGCTATTGCTCGAGAGGTGGGTATTGACCGTGTCCTGGCTGAGGTGCTTCCTGAGCATAAGGCTGGAGAAGTCAAGAAATTGCAGGAAGAGGGAAAGGTGGTGGCAATGGTGGGCGATGGCATTAACGATGCTCCAGCATTAGCCCAGGCAGATATCGGCATCGCTATTGGTACAGGTACCGATGTTGCCATGGAGACTGGAGATATTACCCTGATTAGCGGTGACTTGATGGGAGTGGCAACCGCTATATCCCTGAGCAAGCGTACCATGAGGACTATCAAGCAGAACCTCTTCTGGGCCTTTGCTTACAATACTGCGCTCATTCCGGTGGCAGCCGGGGTATTGTATCTTGTCTTTGGGAATATAGGTGTACCCTCTGGGCTTCGTTTCGTCTTGGGTGAGTATGGTTTCTTGAATCCCATACTGGCCGCAGCAGCCATGGCGGCTAGCTCCATCACCGTGGTATCCAACTCACTGCGCCTAAGAAGGTTTAAGCCAGTCAGGCTTGGCACTTAATGAGAGGAGGTGCTCAATGGCAGTAGATCCAGTTTGCAAGATGGAGGTACAGGAAGGTAAGGCAGCAACTACTTCCGAGTATCAGGGAAAGAAATACTACTTCTGCGCTGTTGGTTGCAAGAAGGCTTTCGACCAGAACCCTGAGAAATACCTCGCTGAGGGGAAGAATTAAATTTACAGGGAGGGAGAAGCTAGCTAGCAGTGCCTACCCTCAAGAGAAATTCAGGAAGGTAGTCTAGCCAGGTAGGCAATAATTCGCTTAATAGCTAGGATTTATGAATGGAGGCGTTCTATGAGTAAGTTTACAGAGGTATCTAAAATAGATGAACTGAAAAACGGAACGATGAAGGCAGTAAGTGCAGCAGGGCGCGCAATCCTCCTGGCCAGGGTGGGGGATAAGTATTATGCCGTTGACAATCTCTGCCCTCATATGAAGGGGAATTTATCACAGGGTAAGCTGGAAGGGACTGTAATCACTTGTCCCCGGCATGGCTCTCAATTTGACCTCAGTAATGGTCAGGTAGTGCGTTGGTTAAAAGGTGGGCTAATGTCGAGGATAGGCAGTGCTCTCAAGCTGTCCAAAGACCTTACGGTGTATAATGTGAAGGTTGAAGATGGGAGAGTCTTGGTAGAGGTTTAGCGTCGGCTTGGCGAAGGGAGCTTGAGGAGGAATACTATCGTGATGAAGTTAGCTTGTGCTGCGGATGAAATAAAAACGCTAGCACCTGGTGAGGTCAGAGCAGTATTAGACAAGGACAAGAAGGGTGAGTTTCTCCTCCTAGATGTCAGACAGCCTGAGGAGTATGAAGCTGGGCATATCCCCGGGGCCATGCTTATTCCGCTGGGTGAACTGGAAGCCAGGCGGGAAGAGCTGGAGCGAGGTAAGAAAATCATCACCTATTGCCGTTCAGGGCACAGGGGCATGGCAGCAGCTATAGCGCTTTGTGGGCTGGGATTTAAAGATGTTCATAACCTGGAGGGTGGTATTCTTAACTGGCGTTATGAAACTATAAGTAGAATGCCTGAAGCGAGGCCTGAGTTGGTAACCGAAGCGGCTGATGTTAAAGACATCTTAATGCTGGCTATTAAACTGGAGAAGGGCTCCTGGGATTTCTATGTAGCAGCTAAGGAAAAGACTGCATCGCCTCAGGCGAAGGAGAAATTCCAGATGCTAGCCGATGCCGAAGATGAACATATGCAGAGGCTGTGGGAGCGCGCAATCACCCTGCTTGGGAAAGGGGCGCTTCCGCCTTTGGAGAAGCTCAAGCAAGAACTTAAGGTGGAACACATGGAAGGTGCTATTGAGATCAGTCCTGCTCTAGCCAAAGTAGCTGAGAAATTTTCTGACGAGATGGAGGCATTGGAAATAGCGTTGGAAAAGGAGTATATGTCATACGACTTCTATAAGCGGACTTCGGTATTAGTGGAGGACCCAAGTGCCAAAACGCTCCTTCAGGAATTAGCCGTAGAGGAGCGGAATCATGCTGACATTCTACTTAAACGCTTGTCTGAGGTCGTTCGACAACAATGATTGAGAGAGGATAGTGCAGATGATTTTTGAGCGCATAAAATCAGAAGGGATAGCCCACAATTCTTACTTGATTGGCTCGGAAAACGATGCTGCTGTGATTGACCCTCGACGTGACTGCCAGGTTTATATTGACCTGGCTCAGCAAAGAGGCCTGAAAATCAAGTACATTTTTGAGACCCA
>Ga0315541_1000222_pt1 | contig 60415 bp, 40 predicted proteins | sample SalMarSW160190MG_FD_203095 | JGI IMG/M metagenome (GOLD analysis project Ga0315541, IMG submission 203095) | Salt marsh sediment microbial communities from the Plum Island Ecosystem LTER, Massachusetts, United States - Salt Marsh Sediment SW1601-190 ... | reverse complement strand
CTTCGCGGCCGTCGGCGTCACGCCATCGACCGCGAGATCTACCTGCGGGTGATCACCATCAACCTCATGATCATCTGGCGTCTAAAATCGTGTTTTCAACAGAGCAGTGGCGTCCCCTACTTAAAGAGGATGCGGCTGCGCGGGGGGAGGTCCACGATGAGGCGGTCGGGGCGGTGCGTCTCGATCTTAGCCCCGCTGTCTTCCTCGGGCGCCAGGCGGTCCAGCGGGCCCGGCGGGGAGCCGGCGGCGGCGGCGATCTCCACGCGGGCGGGCTCGTTACAGTAGTTGCACACCGCCAGCGGGCCGCCTTCGAAGCAGTACACCCCCACCCGCCCGGGGCAGCGTATCGCCAAGCCGAGCGGCTCGCCCGCGGCCGAGCGGATGCAGTCCAGCACCGGCTGCGGCAGGTCCATGATGCCCACCCAGCGGGTCATGTTCACGCCCGTCCGCCCCGCCAGCGACTGCGTGCAGGTGTCCAGCATCATGGCCGCGCCGGCCCCGTGTCGCTTGCGGGTCAGGTAGGGGGCGTATTCCCGGCTGCGGCTCCAGCTCAGCAGGACCTCCGCCCCCGCCACCTCCAGCACGCCCGTGACGTCGAGGTATTCGGTCAGCGGGTAGGGCTGCCCGTCCATCCAAATCTGCCCGGCGTGGACGGGGCCCTCGTCCAGCGACCCGCGCGGCCGCAGGCCGAACAGCTCCTCGGCGTCGGGCGCGCCGAGCCCCAGGACGAACTCGGCCGTCGCCAGCACCGCGCGGCCGGCGGCGAGATGCCCCCTGACCTTGGCCAGCACGTCAGCGTCGGCCAGGGCGTGGCCGGGCAGGAAGACGACGCGGGCGCCTTCGGGGAAGCCGGCGTGCATCGTCGTCGGGATGCCGATCATTGTGAGATAGTCGAATATGTAGTACTCGCCGCGCGGGCTGCTGTTGGGCGGCTTGTAGCAGGCCAGGCCGGCCGGCCTCGCCCCGCGCAGGGCCGCCGACCAGCGGCGAAGCCGCGGCATCTCGCCCTGTAACGCCCGCACCAGCGGCTTGGACTGCTCGCGCTGAAGCGAATCGTAATTGAACAGCAGCATCACCGGCGTGCCCACGAGCACGGTTTGATATCCCTGCTCGACGTAGCTGGGCTCGTCGCAGCCGTAGGGGTCGAACCAGCCGCCGAGCGTCTTTTCCCCGCCCAGGTCGGCCAGCCACCGGTACACGCTCCACGACTGCGCCTGCTGCACCGGGCCGAACTTGTCCCCGGAGTGCGGGTCGCGCGTCTCGGTTCCCACCCAGATGGCGTCGAACTGCTCGGTCTGGGCCTTGGCGTCGTAACCGAACTGCTGAAACCGGTCGTACCACTGCGGGTACTTGATGATGACCTTGCAGTTGGGGTTGGCCCGGTGGGCCGGGGCGATGACGGCCTTGGCGGCGAAGGCCGCCAGCAGCTTGTTCCGGGCGGCCCACCAGGGTCCGGCGCCCTTGGCGGCGCGGCACTGCTCGCACTCGCAGTTGGTGAAGAAGAAATCGTCCAGCATGAACTCGTCGAACAGCTTTCCCGCCAGCGCGGATACCGCGCTGATGTCCTCGACGGTCTTGGTGTGGCTGTAGCAGAACAGCCTGCCTTGCTCTTCGGGCTGGGGCACGGCCGGGGCGCCGAAGTCGACGTCGCCGAACCGCGAGCCTTTCGTCTTCGGCGTCGGCTGCTCCCAGGTGGTGGTCAGCCCGCCGCCGACGCGAAGGCCCGCCTGCCGGAACATGTCGCGGGCGCGGGCCAGCACCGACTCATCGGCCGCGTGCCCGCCGCGGTACAGCTCCAGGAAGACCTGCTCGGCGCCCAGTGCCTTGACGCCTTCGATGGCCTCCAGCACCTGCGCCGGCTCGCCCAGTAGCTGGGTGACAGACCGAGCCGGAAAGTACGTGGCGATGCGGAACACTCCGGAGTACTGCTGGCCGTCAGCGGGCGAAGGCATGACCGATGTTCTCCTTTCTGGCCGGCGCTCGGGCGGGTCAGAACCCTTTCCGGCCAGGAATCCTGCCACCCTGGGCAAGGTAGAGGCTGTAGCTCCAGTTCCCCAGGTCGCGGGCGGCCCGGGCGGGCAGGCCCTTCCGGCCAGCCATCTGCTTGAGGCGATCGAGGAAGATCTGCTCGCCGGTCAGCTCATAGTACCACGCGAACGGCGAGCCCATGTAGAAGGCCGCCCCGCCGGCGAGTTCGGGCCGCTCGAGGAATTCCTTCGCGCCCTTCTTTCTGAGGCCGACGTGGAAGGCCGGGGCGTTGGCCGCGGGGTTCCAGGCCTTGGTGGCGATCCACCGGCCGACGTCCGCGTAGGTCTTCTTCATGGCCTCCGGCAGGCCGGCGTGCTCGCGGGCGGAGAGGATCTCGACGACGCAGCGGGCCCCGTCGGCCAGGATGGCGCCTTCCTCCCAAGCGGTGGTGAAGTCGTAGGCGCCCTTGAAGGCCTTGGCCGTGGCCCGGCGGAAGGAGATGTTCCCGGCCGGCATCTGCGCCTTGCAGCGCACCTGCACGTCGGTCCGGGCCACGTCGATGCAGTCGGCGCGGATCTGCCTGTCCTGGGAAAGGCTGAACGCCCAGCCCAGCGAGTGCATCACCCAGCCGTGGGAGCGGTTCATGGCGATTCCGGCGTGCGGGTGGGCGTCGACGTGTTTCCTGGCGGCGAACAGGCTGCCCCAGCCGCCGAAGTTCGGGCGCCCGCGGATCGGATGGATGTTCCGCTTCCAGCAGGCCTGCGACCCCAGCGTCACCAGCCGGTCGCGGTTGAGCGGATCGCAGGCCAGATACGCCGCCGGTACGGCGTCGAAAACCCGCGAGAGGTGCTGATCGTCGTGATTCATGTACCGCAGAAACTGCCTGGCCTCCGGCGCCAGCAGGTCCTTGGCCTTGACGTGATCGGCGTGGACTTTGCAGGCGGGGTCCGCCACTTGCAGGACCGGCCGGCCGCGGTTGGTGTAGGGGATGTCCAGGAACTTCTTGCCGTCGACCTCGACCACGTGCCGGCCGTAGGTGAACGGCCCGCCGGGGGGCCGGTCGTCGCCGGCGTCGTAGAACAGGTGCACCCGCTGGCGGTCGAAGTTGCGGTCGGCCAGGAGGACGTGCAGCTTGATCAGCCCGCTGTGGCCGGTGACGGCGGCCCGGACGCCGTAGACGTAGTGAATGCCGTCGCCCCCGGTCATTCCCCCGTAGGCGACGCCGGCGGGCATGGCGTGGCCGAGGGTCCGCCGGCCGCCCGCCGCGGCGGGTCGCGTCTTGGCCTTCTTGGCTCTTTCCCAGAGGTAAGTAAGCGTCCAACCCAGCGAGGGGCTCCCCAGGCGATCCCTGACCTCGCGGTCGGCGATTGCCAAGGCGTCGGCGCCGAGGTTCAGCGGCATGGGATACTTGCTCGCCCCGTAGCGGGCGGTGGCGAAGTTGGACCAACTGAACAGCTCCTGGCTCGGCACCGGCACGAAGAGCGGGGCGTGGCGGGCGAATTGCAGCGCCCGGTCCTTCGCGGCCGGGGCGTACACCGTCATTCGCAGCACCGCCGCCGAGCCGTGCGGCATGACGAAGACCTTTCCGGCCGGAGGAGCCGGCGGGCAAGCGATCCACGTATAGCCGTCGCGGACTTCCGGCGTGGCGTCGGCGGCGGGGGAGTACCGCTTCCGCCATATCTCCACGCCCATCGGCTCGGCCACGCCCACGCGGATGTGGCGGTAGTAGACCGCCCCGTTGGCCCGATCGATGGAGCCGTTGTGGATCATCAGCGAAAGCGAGGCGAAGTCCTCGCCGCCGTACCGCGTCAGGTACGCCCGCACGCGCAGGAAGCGCTTCAGCGCGGGCTGATCCGGCTTGGCCTTCCCGACCGGCTGGAGGATCGTCAGGGCGACCTGCTCGGCGAGCAGCGGGCCGTCCTGGCGGCTCGTGACGGGACCGCCGGCGAATGAGGCAGCGCCCCGATAGCGGTTGCCGAAGCAGTCGGTCGCCTCGACCACGACGGGGGCGTCGCCCCCTGTCCAGGCGGACACGGCCGCGCCCGCAGCGCAGGCCGGCAACTTCTTCGGCGTCGCGTCGAGCTGGACGACGTCGAAGGTCTTGAAGGCGTTGGCCGGCAGCACCGGCGCCCGGAAGGTCAGTTGCACCACCTCCGGCCGGCCGACGGGGTGCTTCTCGTCGGAGCCGGGATAGGTCGAAAAGACGCTCGCCTGCGTCGGCAGGACCTCGTCCTCGTCGCGCACGGCCAGGGCGGCGAGCGGCTTGTCGTAGTTGGCCGGCAGCGGCAGCGTGCCGCGGACGATGACGTTCCTCATCTCCTCGCCGGCCGGATTCTGAACCTTCACCCTTGCCACGACCGTCTGCGCCGTAGCCGCCTGGGACAGGCACGCCGACAGGACCAGCAAGCTCAGCAGCCTCGCTTTCATCTCCGTTCCTCGCATTCGACGACAAGTACCGGACTCGTATGGCCGCGCCACCTCCGCAACTATAAGCTCCCGCGGCCGCAAATTCTGCCCCTTACTGACCGGAGCCCGCCTGCCCAGGGGAGGTGGGCAGGTCCACTCTTCAAACATCGTTGCGGTCCGCTTAGAATCCACGCCTGACCGTTAATGAGGATGGACGGCGGTGGAGACACGCAAACTTGGCGGAAGCGGCCTGGCCGTCGGCGTCATCGGGCTGGGCACCGAGCACCTGCTGGAGGCGCCGCGGGAGACGGTGGTCGCGGTGGTCCGCCGGGCCGTCGAGCGGGGCGTCAACTACTTCGACGTGCTGTTCGCCCAGGGGCACTACCGCGACAACCTGGGCGCCGCCTTCAGCGGGCTGCGGGAGAGGGTCCTGATCGCCGGTCATCTCGGCTCGGCCGAGGAGAACGGACAGTACCGCCGCAGCCGCGACGTCCGCGAGTGCGAGCAGCTCTTCGAGGACCTGCTTTCCCGGCTGCGGACCGATTACGTGGACGTGGCCATGCTGAGCAACTGCGACGAGGAGGATGACTACCGGCAGGTGATGAGCCCCGGCGGCCTGCTGGAGCTGGCCCGCCGGCTGCAACGGGCGGGCAAGGCGCGCTTCATCGGCTTCAGCGGGCATCAGGTTCCGGTCGCCCTCAAGGCCGCCCGGAGCGGGGCGGTCGACATCCTCATGCACACGGTCAACCTGGCCGGCGACGCCACCGCGGGAAGGAGGCAGCTCTATCACGCCTGCGCCGCGGCCGCCGTGGGCGTGGTGGGGATGAAGCCCTTTGCCGGGGGGTCGCTACTCGGCGCGGGCGCCTCCGCTGCCGTCTCGCCGGTGCAGTGCCTCAGCTACGTGCTTTCCCAGCCGGCCGTGGCGACGGTCGTTCCCGGCGTGAAGAACGTGGAGGAGCTGGACGCCGCCCTGGGCTATCTGGACGCGGCCGAGGGCGAGCGGGACTTCTCGTCCGTCGTCGGCCGCTTCCAGCGCGCCGTCGAGGGAGAGTGCGTCTACTGCAACCACTGCCTGCCGTGCGAGGCCGGCATCGACGTGGCCAAGACCATCCGCCTGACCGTCAGCGCCCGCGCGGGCGTCTCCGGGCCCCTGCGGGCGGAGTACGACGCCCTGCCGGCGAAGGCCTCCGACTGCATCGAGTGCGGCTCCTGCATGGAGCGGTGCCCGTTCAAGGTCGACGTTATCTCGAGGATGCACCAGGCGGTCGAGATGTTCGAGAAGAGCTGAGTCAAGGCGACCGGGCGGTAGCCCCGCCCTACGGCCGGAGGATGAGCATCCGGTAGGTCTGGAAGTCGCTCAGCTCGATGCGGACCAGGCCGTCGGCGTATTGAAACTCGATGTCGGCGGGATCCTCGCGCAGGCCGGCCGCGAGCACCGCCCGCGGCGGCGTTTCCCGCCGGATTTCCACGGTGGCCGAGGCCGGCCCCTCGGTCGGGTCCACGTGCACCAGGTGAACCAGCTCCTCGTCGCCGACACGCGTGTGCTCGACGACGAGGCGCTGCTCGGAGTCGACCCACAGGCGCCGCTTCTCGCCCAGGCACCAGTCGACGGCGGCGGCGATCTGGCGGGCGTTGGCGGGCATGGCCCAGTACTGGGGGACGACGCACCAGAACTCCGTTCCGGTCGGCGGGCGGACGGCGTAGTCGACGGCCGGCAGGTAACACGCCCTGCCGCCGCCGGGCGGCTTCTTCCGGACCACGTGGCCGACGTCGATGTGATCCCGGCCGAACAGCTCGTGCAGGGCCGGCAGCGGCCGGGCGGCGGCTTCTGCCTGCTCGTGCGTTTCGATGCGGCCGGTCAGCGGCGCCTGCCGCGGCCGGCGCCAGTTGTCGTACACGCCGGTCTGCTCGGTCGCCAGCACCGCCCCGCCGCCGTCGACGAACGCGGCGATCCGCCCGACCTCCTCGTCCGAGAGGCACTCCACGTCCGGCAGGATCAGCAGCCGGTACCTGACCAGGTCGCCCAGGTGGCCCGCCCAGACCATGTCCCAGGGAATCCGCCGCTCGATGAGCACCTGCTCGAGGGTAATGGCCGACAGGTGCGGCTCGACGCAGTTGTAGCTGAGCGTCTGGCGGTGGCGGAGGACGGCGACTTCCGAGAGCGTCTCGGCGTCGAGCTGGTAGCGCTTGTGGCGGTGATACCAGGCGTTGACCTCGGCGTCGCCGCCGCCGGCGAAGCTGCCGGGGTCGAAGGCGAAGGACTCCGCCAGCTTCACGTCGTCTTTGGAATAGATGATCACGGGCACGCCGGCCGCGCGCGCCTGCTTGTGCTCGCGGATGCGCGTGAGCGTCTGGCCGTTCGGGCCGACACCGGTCGTCCGCGACGACTCGTTGAAGACCAGGTCCATCACGGGGAACTGAATCTCGGCGCTGGTGCCGGTGTGGTACTCGTTGTTGGAGCCGATGGGGTCGCCCAGGTTGGCCTCGACCAGTGCGTCGGGCCGCAGGGAGTGGACGTACTCGACCATCTCCGCCAGTGCCCGGCGCATGCACTCGGTCTTGAAGCGGATCCACTCCTGCTGGAGCGGTACCTGAATGACGCGCTGGAGGACGGCCTGGTTGAAGCGGTTGAACCACGGCGGGTGAGTCTGGGAGAAGTCGTTCCGGCCGAAGCGGGCCATCCCGGCCGAGCGGGTCTCCGGCGTCTGCGGGCCGTACTGGGCGGTCAGGAACTCGCGGAACTTCTCGACGCACGTCGGGCAGCGGCAGGTGTCCGGCTCGGCGTTGTTGTGGGTGTTGTCGAAGTGGATGCCGTCGCAGCCGATCTCCGCGACCGCGTAGGCGAGAATCTCCTTGAGGTAGTCCAGCCAGCCGCGGGCGTTGTAGCAGGGCTTGGCCCGGAAGCACTGGTAACCCACGCCGTAGCTGGCCCAGTGGCCGTGCTCGCCGCGCTGGAGCCAGTCGCGGGCCTCGGGCTTTTCCAGGAAGAGCGTCTCGGGGGTCAGCGAGCCGAAGGTGAAGTAGGCGATCACCTTCATCCCGCGAGCGTGGCACCACTTCACCAGGTCGCGGTTGCGCTCCATCTCCGCCCGCTCGAATTCCCAGCCGTAGCCCTTCCAGAAGTGCGTCCAGATCTGGTTGACCCCGCGGCGGTGGGCCTCGTCGACCAGCGCCTCGCTGTGGCGGTACTCGTATATGGCGTCGACGTTGGTGCCGGCCTTTCCGGCCGACTTGAGGAAGTAGATCGGCTCCCAGATGCCCTGGTAGATCACCCCTTCTTCCCACAACCACTCAGGCGTTCGCGACATGATGCACTCCTCTGGGCAAAGGCCGCCGCCCGGACGCGCGCGGGTTTCCGGCGGACGGACGAACGGGCATGGTAAGGCTGCGGGGGTGCGGTTGGCAACGCTTGGCGGTGCCGCGCCACCGGCGGGGCGGACGGGGCGCGGGTCCGGCTTGTCCTCACGGGGAAACGGAGGAAGTCGTTTCCGGCCGGCGGCGGGCGCGGCGGAGTTCTGCCAGCATGGCCTCATGTTGCTGAGCGTGGCGGTCGCGCAGCAGGCGGAAGTTGCTCAGCTCGATCTGGTGGGTCCAATTCAGCGCTGATGTGGGGCCCCGCATGCGGGCCAGGGCGTCCGCTTCCACGCGGGACAGCGACCAGCCGCAGATCGCCCCGACGACGATCGTGGCCGCCGCCAGGACGGGGATGATGCTGCGGAAAAGCGTCCGCCGGAAATGGGCCAGCCGCCCGCGCAAGTGTCGAAGCCCGGTCAGCTCGTAGATCCCCCAGGCCAGCAGATACGCCGCGATGGCGATGCTGACGGCGACCCCCAGGCGGAAGTCCTTCAGGTCCAGCCCGGCGCGACGAAAATGCCCGAGCTGCCAGCCCGCCAGGTAGACCGCCGCTGCCGAGGACAGCAGCGCACCGGCAATGATGAATGCAAGGCGTTTGCGGAGCTTCAGCGGCGGCGGGACGTCGATGCCGGCCTCGGCGGCCCGGGCCCGCACGGCCGAATACGACATCCCCAAGAGCAGGCCGACCACAACGCCGAACACGATCAGGAATTCCAGCATCAGCCGCTCGGCCATGAAAGGCAGGCCGAAGCCGCGCCCGCCCACAGGCAGGGCGTGGGCGTACACGGCGTACGCCCCCAGCGGCAGGATCACCGCCAGCAGGCAGATTCGCCCCAGCCGCCGCCAGCCGACGAACAGCAGCTTCGGACCGTCGTCACGGCCGCGGCAGCGCAGCACGCCGATCACCGTAATCAAGCCCGCCGCCGCTGCCAGGACAATCACGGCCCCGAGCAGAACAACCAGCGCCAACTGCTCGGCTACGGCGTATTCGGCCGCTCGCATGGGCCCGAGCACCGGGAAGTAGCCCGGCAGCGCGGGAAGGTACTCCCGGTGTGACAGCCCGGCGCGGAGGAGGTCGTCCTGGCTGAGGCGCCTCCCGGCCCACAGCGACCGCCACAACCGATCCTCCGCGTCCAGATCGGCCCGGGCCCGGGCGGCGCGGGCGGGCAGGCCCGGCTCGCCATATACGTTGATCGCATGGCCCAGCGCGTCACTGCGGATGGTTTGAGCGATCAACAGGCCGATCAGCGTCTCGGCGTCCGCGCCCATCTTCGCCGCCAGCATCTCCACCGCCTTGAGCAGTTCGGCGGCCTGCTCGCGCCTGCCCTGGCGGGCCAGTTCGAGCGCGTGGGCCAGGACCGATTTAGCCATGGAACGCATCTCGCCCAGCCGCGGCAGGAACGTGCCGTACCCAAACATCAGCCGCCGCAGATAGTCCGCCAGCCGCGTGGGCTCCGGCAGCAGGCTCAGGCGGTGCTTCAACATGTCCAGGGCGTGATGATCGCACTTGCTCTTGCCCAGTCCCCGCCGAAGCTCCTCCAGCCCGCGGCGAAACCCGGCCGGATCGGTGATCTCAACGCGGCAGCACTTCTTGGTTTCGGTCTTGCCGTGGCGATCTGTCTGCTCGTAGGTGTGGTCGGGGTCCTCGCCGAGCTTGCTGGAAGAGCGGATCAGGACCGTCGCCTTCATGAAGTTGTAGAAGGCGTTGTCCGGATCGATCCGTTCTCCCCGGCTCAGCTCGTCGATGGCCTGGGCGATGATCGCCGGATCACCCTCGTCCAGCTTGTCGCGGACGGTCTCGTCGGTGAGGTAGGCGACGATGTAGTTGGCGTAATAGACGGGGTCGTCCGGCCAGCGGTCGGCAATGGACCTGGCCTTGGCAAGGCGTCCTTCGGCGGCCGCATCGCCACGGAAGATGAACCGCTGCTCGTCGGTGAGCTGCCGGAACGGGAAGCGCCACGGCAGCCATATGCTCGCGGCGATGGCCAGCGTGATCAGGATCGCCCCGGGCAGCAGGGCGGCGCGGGCGGCCCACTTGGCGGCGCGGCGAAAGCGGATCCGCCCGCGATTGGCCTGCCAGAGCTGCTCGGAAAGCTCCGCCTCGTCGCCCAGGGCCTTGACGGCGCTGGCGGCGGCCTCGTCTTCGCCGGCCCCGCCCTGGCGAAACTCCTCGGACGCGTCTTCCAGGTGGGACAGCAGCTCGTTGGCCACGTCCATCCGCAGCTCCGGATCGACCCGCAGCCGGGCGGTGAGACGCTCGATCAGGTCGTCGAAGCCGGACATGATCACGCCCCCGCCAGGAAGGCGTTGACGGCCGTGGAGAACTGCCGCCACTCCTGGCTCCGCCGGGCCAGCTCGGTCAGGCCCCTCTGCGTGATCGAGTAGTATTTCCGCTTCCTCCCGGCGGCCCTGCCGGCCGGGACCTCCCGCCACTCGGCCGAGACGAGCCCCGCGGCCTGGAGCCGGTGCAGGGCCGGATACAGCGTGCCCTCCTTCCACTCCAGCCGCCCGCCCGTGCGGGCGTTCACCACCTTGACCATCTCGTAACCGTACATCGGCCGGTCCTTTAGCAAAGCCAGCACGATCGGCACGACGCTCCCGCGAATCAGGTCCTGCGAAAAGTCCATGTCATTGTCTCCAAGCCGCCCGATGCATTAAGCATCGTTTGTCTATGCTAATTCTACATCGGCTACCGAGGTATTCAAGCGAAAAGTCAGATTTTTCTCGAGAGGGGACGCTACCCTATTTTCGAAGGACCCCGATGCCGGCACCTGTATCCCACTGTGACACCAAGGCGGGGTCTGCCCTCGCACAGAGGGAAAATAGGGTAGCGTCCCCGGCGGGCGTGTGCTTGAGCGTGCGAGGGGGCAACCGCGCGGGGGCGACAGGAAAGTAACTGTCCCAACGATTGTGGGACTTTCCTCGAGCCCCAACCTGTAGGGCTCTGGGCGCCGGCCCAGGGCCAGCAGGTTGTGGCCAGAATGGCCGCCCACACACTTTGGGACAGTTACACAGGAAAAGGTGGGTCGCCGCGGCGACCCAGCCTGCGCCTCGTTCCGATATGGAAGCGGCGGCCGGGCGATTGACCGGCGCGGCATGGGTCGATACAAAAGGGCCGGAACAGCGCAGGAGAGGAATCAATGCAGATTGTCCTGATACCGGATGAGTACACGGCCGACCCGGCGACGGCGTTCGAGCTGGGCCGGCGCTGGGGGATCGAGCACTTCGAGATCCGCTACGTGTATCGCTGGCGGGTGCCGGTCGGCCCGGCGTGGGTGGCGGACCGCGCGGCCGCGGGCGTGCGGGACTACGGCGTGACGATCACGGCCATCTCGCCGGGGCTGTTCAAGCCGACCATGCGGACCGACGGGTCGACGTGCCCGATCTCGACCGAGACCCCCGACGAGATCCGCCGCCACCTGGACGAGCTGCTGCCGGCGGCCTTCGGCTTTGCCGAGCGGCTGGGCACGCGGAACATCACCGTCTTCGCCCTGCCCCGCCCGGCCGGCGAGGAGGCAATCGACCCGCCGCGGATCGTCGTCGACACGCTGGCGGAGGCGGCCGGGAAGGCGGCGGAGGCGGGCTTCCGGCTGCTGCTGGAAAACGGCGGCGGAAGCTGGGCGGACTCGGCCGAGGCGACCAAAGCGGTGCTCGAGGCCGTCGGCTCCGACGCCCTGCGGCTGACCTGGGACCCGGCCAACGTCACTTACGCCGGGTTCGGCCAGGACCCCGTCGCCGAAGGCTATCCGCTTCTGGCGGCGTTCGTGGCCAACGTCCACGTCAAGGACGTGACCATCGCGGGCGGCAAGCCCGCCTGGACGATGATCGGCGACGGCGTGATCGACTGGGCGGGCCAGCTCCGCCGGCTCCAACAGGACGGCTACCGCGGGCCGCTCACCATCGAGCCGCACCTGCAATACCAGCCCGGCAAAGACCGCGACCTCGTGGCGATGATGGAGCGCTTCCTGGCGCGGCTGCGGGAGATGCTGCCCGCGGGCTGATTCAGGCCTCTTCCATTCTTCGCTCGGCCGTGGGGTATAACACCAGCATCACTGCGTCCTCATCGCCGACGGCAGCCGCGTGGTGGCGGGCGCCCGCTGGAATGATGATGCTGTCCCCGGCGGCCATGGCGAAGACTTCGTCATCGACGGCATGGGTCAGCCGGCCGGAGAGAAGGTGGAGAATTTCCTCGGAGTCGGGGTGCCAGTGCCCGGCGTTCTGCCGGCCGGCCTTGATGACCACCCTGCCGAAGGTAACTTGCCGGGCATTGCCCAGGGCCCCGGAGGCGATCCAGGCAATCTCGCCCCAGTCGAAGGTCAAACGCTCGCCGGCGCCCGCCCGCACGAGGCTGGCCCTGGCTGTGTTTTCCTCGTTCATCGGTATATAATCCTCCGCGGTTGGCAGCCACGAGCCATAACGCACGCGGGCGTCCGCCACGGGCCCATGGTCCGACGAAGTCGCGGGCAATGCAATGCCTTCCGGTCGGCGGGGCCATGCCGGCACGGTGACGATCTGCCGGGGCGTTGGGCGCGGGCGACCGCGACTGGGCGTTGAAAGGGGCAGAGCGATGATGAAGGCCGCGCCAGTTACCGTCCTCATTCTCGGAATCCTGTGGTCAGCCCCCCCCGGAGATGAAGGGGCTTTCTCGGCCGGCGCGGCACCGGCGCCGCCGACGGCAACCCAGCCGGCTTCCGCCCCGGGCGGCCTGTCCGGCCAGATCGCCCGTCGCGTTGACGAGCTGGTGACGTCGATCGGCACGTCGGGGCGCTACAGGGATCGGGTCGCCGCAGAGGCCGAGCTGCTGGAGCTGCACGCCGCCTTCCTCGCCGCCCTGAGAAGCCACCTGGCCCACCCCGACAGAGAGGTCCGGGTCCGCCTGGACCAGGTGCGCAAGCAGATCCTGGCCCAGGCCAGGCTCACGTCGCTGCTGCCGGGGCTGCCGAAAGAGCTTCAGGATAAGCTCCTTCGCTTCCAGCAGGACCGCCCCTTGATTCTCGCCGGCGCCCTGTCCGACGAGAAGGAGGAACGCATCCGGGCGCTGGCGTCGCTGAAAAGGCAGCCGGACCCGAACGCCGAGGGCCTGCTCATCCTGAACCTCCAGACGGAATCGCGGGAGGTCCTGACTGCCGCCGCCCGCGCCGCCGAGAAGCTCGGAGCCGGCTCGCAGTCGCTTGCCGACGCCCTCGCGGCCGTCATGACGGCCCGGGGCCGGGGGTACGATCACTGGGATTGGCAAGACGAAAACTATGCCAGGGGCCCGGGGCCCCGCGTGGCGGCCATGCGCGCCCTGATCGCCGTCTCGGGCAAAGAGGCGGCGCCGAGGCTGCTGGCCGTGCTGCTGGATCGGGAGCACGACAGCGGCAAGGACAAGGCGATCACGGCCGCCCTGACCAAGATGGGAGACAAGCGCGTCATTCCGCATCTGATGGGCCTGCTGTCCGACCGGGACGAGTTTATGTCCTGGGGATCGGACCGGGATGTGGCCACGGCCGCCTGCGATTTCGCACTGCTGGCGATGCTGAAGCTGACGGGACAATCCGCGGGCGGCTACGGCATCATCATCAAAGACCGCGATTCTCGCAGCGGAGATGGAACGCCGGCGTTCAAGACCAAGGACCAGCGAGACAAGGCGATTGAGAAGTTCCGCGCCTGGTGGGAAGCGCACAAAGACCGGCCGCCGTACAAGGACCTGGAGCCGCTGAAAGTTGCCAAGCCGCCCAAGCGCGACACACCGTGGCCGCTGCTCGTTCCCCGGGGACGGCTTCTCCGCCCCATCCGTCCATAATCTCTTGTTGCCTTGCCCGGGGGGATTGCTTAGCTTATCGGTTTCCAGCTGGCCGAGGGGCGTTTGGGTGTGCAACCTGGGCAAAGCCCGGGAACGTCTGTCCCCTCGGGCGGACAGGCCCGCGAAGACCAGAAGTGACATTGGAGAGTGGAAGTGGCCGATTACAAAGACCTCGACACCAAAGTCATCCAGCTCAGCAAGCAGATCCTGCGGATGTGCACCGAGGCCGGCAGCGGGCATCCGTCCAGCGCGCTGGCGCTGGTGCACATCGTCACGGCGCTGATGTATCGGGTGATGCGATACGATCCGAAGAACCCCTGGAACGGCGCCGCCGACCGGCTGGTGCTCTCGGAGGGCCACGCCGTGCCGGTGGTGTACGCGATCTACTGTGACCTGGGCGGAATGGTGGGCCGGCCGGACCGGCCTTCGGAGCTGCGGTTCGACGACGCCCTGACGCTGCGGTCGGCCGATTCGGTGCTGGACGGGCACCCCAACCCGGCCATCGGCTTTCCCTTCTTCGATTCGGCCACCGGCTCGCTGGGCCAGGGGCTCTCGACCGCGGCCGGGCTGGCGGCGGCGGCGCGGCTGGACGGAACCGACAGGAAGATCTACTGCATCTGCGGCGACGGAGAGGCACGCGAGGGACAGGTCTGGGAGGCGGTCGACTTCATCGTCGATAACAAGCTCACCGCCGCCCGGGCGATCTTCAACTGCAACGGGCAGGCACAGAGCGATTACGTCTCCCCCCAGCAATCGCCGGAGGCGATCGGGGCGAAGCTGATGGCCTACGGCTGGGACGTCCGCAGCATCGACGGGCACAACTGGGAGGAGATCTTCGAGGCCCTGGCCGCCGACGTGGGCGAAAAGCCGCTGGCGGTTGTCGCCCGCACGGTCAAGGGCTGGGGCGTGCAGGAGCTTCAGAAGCCCACCTATCACGGCAAGCCGCTCCGTGCAGACCAGTTGGGGCAGGCCATAGCCGACCTGGACGCCAAGGCGACCGAGCTGGGCGTGGCCGGCGCCGAGGACGTCCGCGCCGAGCACCTCACCGCGCCGACCGCCCCGGCGCGTCCGGCCGTGGGCGGCTTCAGCGCCGGCGCCTTCGGGGAGGCCCTCGCCGCCTGCGGGCTGGGCGAGGCCGTCGAGACCAAGCAGCTCGCCACCCGGCGGGCGTACGGGGCGGCGCTGAACGCCCTCGGCGCCGACGACCACATCGTCGCCCTCGACGGCGACGTCAAGAACTCCACCTTCGCCAAGTTCTTCGCCACCAGCTACCCGGACCGCTACTTCGAGGGCCGCATCGCCGAGCAGAACATGATCTCCGCGGCGGTGGGCCTGGCGGCGGCGGGGAAGGTGCCGTTCGTCTCCAGCTTCGCCAAGTTTCTCATGCGCGCCTACGACCAGGTGGAGATGGCCGCGGTCAGCAACGCCAACGTCAAGCTGTGCGGCTCGCACGCCGGGGTCTCGCTGGCGGCCGACGGGCCCAGCCAGATGGGTCTGGCGGACTTGGCCTTCTTCCGCGCCTTCGCCCGCAGCGGGCGCGTGGACGGGGCGCCCGCCTGCCGCATGATGCTGCCCTGCGACGCCGTCAGCGCCTTCAAGCTGACCGAGCTGATGGCCAACACCGACGGGCTGTGCTACATGCGGACCCATCGCCCGGACGTGCCGTTCGTGTACGAGGAGTCCGAGACCTTCGACGTCGGCGGCTTCAAGCACCTGATCGACGGGGAGGACCTGGTCATCGTCGCCAGCGGGTACATGGTGCACGTGGCCCGGAAGGCCCTGGAGGCGATGGACGAGTCGGCGGGGCTGTCGGCCGGATTGGTCGACGTCTACTCCCTGCCGCTGGCCAGCCCCGAGGAAATCCTCCAGATCGGCGACGACTGTCGCGGGCAGATCCTGGTGGTGGAGGACAACTACGTCGGCGGCGTCTTCGATGAGATTTGCGCGGCCGCCGCCGGCAGCGACCTGGGCGTCCGCGTCGACGGGCTGGTGCTGCACAGCATTCCCAAGTCGGCCAGGACGCCGGAGGAAACGCTGGCGATGCTCCACCTGGGCGTCGAGGACATCGTCAACGCCGCCCAGAAGATGTTCGATCAGAGCGAGTGAACGGACAGGCAACGGGCAACAGGCACCAGGGACCAAGCAGCAACCACATCCCCCGCGGGCGCGGGCCAAACCTGCCCGACGGGCTCAGGGAAGGGGAGTTCTCCCTCTCCGGGGAACTCTCTGGCCTGCCGCCAGTCAAACTGGAAGATGCGCGAACGTTTGCGCGCCGGGCAGCGCTGCAATCACCGTAGAATGGTTCAGGTGAAAGCGTAGTCACCGGAGGTCCGTTGTGAGACGTGGGCTGTTGGTCGCATTGCCCGTTGCCCTGGCGGCGGCGTTTTGCTCCTGCCGGTCGGCGGAGGCCGCCCGCGGCCAGAGCGCCGCTCAGCCGGGCGCGACGCAGCCGGCCAAGCTCAGCCCGGCCCAGCGGGCCCGGCGGGTCGCCCACCTGCACGTCCGCTCCGTCGAGCTGGCCCGGGCCGGCAAGTGGGCCGAATGCATACGCGTCCTGGAGCAGATCCTCCAACTCGACCCGGACGACCAGACCGCCTGGTACAACATGGCCTGCGTCCACGCCCGCCTGGGCCGGGCCGACCGGGCCATCGAGCACCTCAACGCCGCCCTGCGGCACGGATACAGCGACTTCCGCCACATGCAGCGCGACCCGGACCTGGCTTCCCTGCGGCCGCTGCCGGGCTACCGGAAACTGCTGGCGCGGAACGCGGAAATTCAGCGCGATCGGGCGGAGAAGATCCGCGCCGCCCTGGGCGAGCGCTTCGGCGAAGGCTACATCGTCCGCATCGATCACGCCAACAAGCTGGTCTTCGCCACCAACATCGACCGGCATACGCTCTCGGAGCTGAGCGACCACCTGACCGCCTACGCCGAGGCGATGTGGAACGACCTGTTCGGCCACCGCTTCGAGCAGTACGTCACCATCGTGATTCCCTCCGGCGGCGAGGGGATTCTGGCGCGCAGCCCGGTCGCCGGATACTACCGCCACGACGAGCGGATGCTGGTGGCGGGGCAGATCGGCATGGTGCTCAACCACGAGTTCACCCACGCCCTGCACGACGCCGACCAGGACGGCCTCGGCCAGCGGCACCCCATCTGGATCTCGGAGGGCCTGGCGACGCTGTTTGAGTCTTCGCGCGTGCGGCCCGGCCGCGTCGACCCCGAGCCCAACCCCCGGCTCAATCTGCTGAAGCGCGCCGTCGCCAGCAAGCGGGCGATTCCGTGGAAGCGGCTGTTCGCTTGCGACCGCCGCCAGTTCATGCGGCGGGCGCTGGTGGGCTACCCGCAGGCGGGGTACATCCTGATGTACCTGCGGCGGAAGGGCCTTCTGAAAAAGTGGTACGACGCGTACACGGCCGGCTTCGAGGAAGACCCCACCGGGGCAAAGGCCCTGGAGAAGGTCTTCGGCAAGCCGCTGGAGCAGGTCGAGGCCGACTGGCTGGCCTGGGTCCAGCGGCAGCCGGCACCGCCGCTGCGGATTGAGGCCGACCAGGCCTACATCGGCATCGCCGTTTCCGGCCGGACCGACGGCCTCCGCGTCCGGCGGGTGGTCCCCGGCAGCGGAGCCGACGATGCCGGGCTGAAGGCCGGCGACGTCATCGTCCAGATCGACGGGCGGCGGATCGTCGAGACGACCGCACTGATGCAACTTGTCAGCGGCCACGAGGTCGGCAACAAGCTGAAGGTCCGCTTCCGCCGCGACGGCCGGTACGAAACCCGGACGGTCACGCTCAAGCCCATGCCCGCCGACGTGGCCCGGCCACGGGCGACCACGGCGCCGCGGCGACCGAAACCGGCGACCCGCCCCTCGCCGGCGAGCCGGCCGGCGTCACCCGCCACCGCACCCGCCAAAAAGGCCGCGTGAAGGCACCCCCGGCCGCTGGCGGGGGCGGCCTTGCCCTGCTATGCTGTGTATGTAGAACCAATACGGTCCAACTGCCCTGGGGCAGCCCGGGTACCCGTAAGCGGGAGGAATACAGCATGCTGGGAGTGATATGGGGACTTCAACAGAGCCGGATGGACGCCGAGGCCGCGAGTACGGCCGCCCGGGGAGCGGCCAGGGCGGGTGTGGTCGAGGAGGGACTCAAGGCGTTGGAAGACCGCCTGGACAAGCTGCTGCTGGTGTGCATGGCCATGTGGTCGCTCTTGCAGGAAAGGGCCGAGCTGACCGAGGAAGACCTGCTGGCGAAGGTCAAGGAGATCGACCTCCGCGACGGCGTGCCCGACGGGAAGATCACCACCAAGGTGGCCAAGTGCCCCAAGTGCAACCGGGTGATGTCGCCCCGGCACAACCGCTGCCTCTACTGCGGCGCGCAGAAGCTCCACCTCACCGCCTTCGACCGGGCTCTATGACGCCCCCGCGGCGGCCCCCGTTTCAGCCGGCCGCGCGGCGGGCTTCGGCATAATCAAGCGATGCCCCGCTTCCGTCCGGCGCAGACGATACGTGCCCGCAGAGCACCTGATCGCATTCATGGGTCGATCCAGCCAACATGGCAGCCAGGCGGCAAGGCACCCCTTAGCCTCTGTAGCCACTGCTCGTCCCATTCCCGGTTGAACTGCCCGAAGACCAACACCGACGAGAGTTTTTTCATTGCCGCAAGGTGCTCGATTCCTGTGGCCGCTTGAGAGCCACTCAGCATTAGGCTCTCCAGTTCCGGCAAGTCTCTCACCTCTTTCAGAGCGTGACCGCTGGCGTTCGTCCCGACAAGGGACAGGTGCTTCAGGCGCTTCAGTCCCGCAAGATGCTTCACGCCCTCATCCGTCACCGCCGTGGGACCATTGAAATGCAGGGCCTCGAGATTGACAAGAGCCGCCAGGTGAGCCACGCCCGCGTTTGATATGGGTGATATAGCGCCTCGTCTGCCCTCGTGGCTGCCCACGGAGAGTGCCTTGAGGTTCCTGAACGCCTTGAGCCGCTCCAGCCCCGCATCCGTCACGCGGGTGTGTGTGAGGTCCAGGCCTTCCAGGTGCCTGAGCGGTTCCAGCTTCGCCAGCCCGGCGTCCGTCACGGGGCATCCGTACAGACCCAGCCGCCGCAGGTTGGTCATCCTTCCGAGCTGGGCCAGCCCCGCCTCCGTCAGCGGCATGTAGCCAAGCGACAGTTCCCTCAAGCCCTGTGCGCCTACAAGATGCACCAGCGATTTCTCTTCCACGGATGTTCCCAACAAATCCAGCGACTCCAGGCCGCGAATCGCTTGCAGATGCGCCAATCCCGGCCCCTTGATCCCGGGCATTGTCCTCAGGTAGAGCTTCTTGAGTGAACCGACGCCAGCCAACTGCGCCAGCCCTTCGTCCGTGACGGCCGCCTTGTATAGGATCAGCGATTCCAGGCGAAGTCCCTTGAGCTTCTCCAGCGACTCATTGGTAACCTGTGCACCTTCGAGAGTCAGCTCCTGGCCCTTGCCCGCGGGCGCCGTAGCTGTCGCCGGCTGCGTGGCGGGAACTTTCTTCCTCCAACCAATGCTTACAATCCCGTCGGCCTGGCTCTCGAAGCTGACAGTCAAGTCGCATTCCCCCTTCTGTCCCTGGTGGGGAATAAGGACGACGAGTCGCTTGCCTTCGAGTCTGGTCTCTGGGTCCCCGCGGGCGATGAACGGCGCTCCGCACGTGCGTTCGAAACCTTGCCAGAAGTGCTCCAGATACTTCGCCGGGTCCTCAAGCTTCGCGATTGGATTGCCCGGGCCCAATAGGGCGGAGGCTTCCGCCAACTTGTGGCTGTCCACATGGTCAAGAAACGTCTTAGCACGTCGGATGGCCTCTTCCGGCCTGATCAGGCCCGGCTGCGTGCTTGCCCCTTTGGAGCCTGCTCCAGTGGGGGCGGGCGCGCTTGTAGCACCAGGTGCCGGCTGCGTGGCAGGCGAGGTCGCCGCTTTCTTCTCGTCCGCTCCGGGCTTCGCCGCAGGTCCCTCTGACCCTTTCCCCCCCGGCTGCGCGGCCAGTATCTTGCGGGCGGTTTTCAGCATGTCCTCGGTGGCTAGCACGTCTCTCTCCTGAAGGGGGATGTCCTCCGCCTTTCCGCTCAGGAGGTTCTCTGCGTTCACCAGCCATTCTGTGGTCGGACGACCGGGTCCGGCGCGCAGGAGGTACAGCCGGACGTTCTTCGGAAGCTTCTCAAGCCCGGCCGCCTTCAATGCTTGGCTGACGGTCCGGACATGCGCCAGTGAGTAGACGCCCGGACGGTCCCCGGCCATGACGTAAACCTCCGCCGGCTGCGTGCTTGCCCCTTCGGAGCCTGCCGCCGTGGTGGCGGGCTCAGCGGGCTTCGGGCGTCGCAGCATCTTGTAGCGGATGCTCAGTCCGCGCGGGTTGTCGGTAATGGCCAGGATCTGGAGCAGGCCGACGCCGCCCTTGGCGGTCTTGAAGGCGACCGTGGCGGGCAAGGCGTTGACCACGCTGGTGTCCACGTAAGAGCTATGCCTGCCGGCCAGTTGCAGTGCCTGACCGATCGCCTCCGCCCCGGCCGTCTTCCAGAACTGGACGGGGACCGGCGAGATGACCATGTCGAAGGTCCGCAGGTTTCCGCCGCCCGAGTCGGCGTAACACAGGGCGTCGATGCCGTTCTGCCGGCACCAGCGCTGGAGTTTCTCTCTCTGGGCTCGGGGCAGGTTCACCACCGCCATCTCATCCGGCGGGCTGGCCAGCACGCCCGTGTCGAGGTCGATGAAGCAGTCTTTCCGAGCACTGCCCGTGTTGACGACCCGTTCAGTGGTCGGGTCGAAGGTGCCCTCCGCGGGGACCGTCCTTCCGGGCGGCTCGAGCTTTCCCGCCTGGTACCACTTGAGCACCTCGGCGACGATGGCCGGCCGGTCCTCCATGCGCGCGGCCGACCAGCTATCGCGCACGTCCCAGCCGAGCTTGCCGAGGTTCACCCCGTACCACAGGTTCAGCCGCTTGACGACGGAGTTGATGACCCAGTCGGTGCTTCCGTCCACGTCCACGCCGCGGAGGAACTCGACCATCGCCTTGGTGGCCCTGGGCCTGTCGACGTGCTTGCGGAGCAGGCGGTAGACGCTGCCGAGCACGCTCCCGTTCATCCGCTGGAGCTTGGGCGTCAGCAGCCCCGGCAGCAGGCCATACGCCTCGCCGGCAAGGTGCTGCTCGCTCTCGGGGACCCCTTGGGTCAGGATCAGCCGCAGCCGGAGCCTCTTCGGCAGCGAAGGGCGGTCCTTGATCTCCCTTCGCCTCCTCAGCGGTTCCAGCGCGGGCCACCACAGCCACGGGCGGTCGTCATCGGCCCGCGCCAACTCCCACAGGGCCTCCGTGCTCGCCGGCGTCCTGTTCGCTCGCAGGCACTGGACCAGATGGTGGCTGATGGCCGGGTCGTCCTTGGCAAGTACCCGCTGTTTGACCTGACGGACATCCTGCGCCGAGAGAAGCCCCCCGCCTCGCCCGAGAGAAGCGGCTGCCTGCCGCCGCACGTAGTCGTCTTCGGCGTCGAGCAACTTCAGCGCGGCGTCCACGAACTCGCTGCCGCCGCCCCATTGCATCCCCAAGCGAACGCCCAGGTCGCGGATCCTTGGATGGGGGGCTTGGGCCCAGGCCAGTGCCACCTCCCGCAGCTTCTTCTGCTGCTCCGGCGGCAGCTCGGCGAACTTGGCGGAAGCAAATTGGTTATATACGCTGAGCATGTGATTCCCGCGAGCGATGTCCGCCACCTTGATCGCCTCGTCCAGCGTCTTGACGGAATGGTCGTTGATGTCCTTTGCCGACCGGCCGAGAACCTTGGCCATCTTGTCCAGAGATTCCGAGCAGTCGAGCACGGGCCGGCCCGGAAAGCGCAGCGGCACGTTCGTGAACGTCTTCTCGTGGGGCCTCTCGCCGAAGACGATCCGCGCGATTCGCCGCAGCGGGACGCCGTGGACTCCGTAGTCCCTCTCCTCCCCGCGCGGGCCGCTGCGTCCGCCGCGCGAATCGCCCAAGTGGCGCCTGCCGGCGGTGTCGTAGACCAGCATTCGACTGTCCTGACGGCGCGCCACCTTCGTGGACAGGTGAAAGCACGCGCCGGCGCCAGACGGATCGTCATGCTTGAGCGCCAGCGTGCACGGCTTTCCGCCGTCGGCGCGGGCGGTGGTGCCCGGCGTGAACGGCCCGGTGAAGCTGAACTCGCACTCGCGCGGCGGGCCGTAATAGTACCGCAGCGTCAGGTCCACCTTCTCGATCGGGATGGTCCGGGTGAAGAGGAACCGCTTTTGCTTGAAGCTCCGGTCGGTGATGAGCCAACAGACCAGCAGCCGCTTGCCCTGATGCTCAATGAGCCGACTGCCCTGAGAGGAACTCAGCGGGCGCTTTTCGGGCGAGGTTCGGACGCGGAAGAACTGTTCCGGCAGGAACTGCTGATCGGTCTTGGGCACCTCGAAGACGAAGGTGCGATGCTGCTCTTCGGGGCCCCAGAACCCGCCGCCGCGAAAGGCGACTATCTGACCGACCTTCTTGCCGTTGACGTCCAGGACGTCCTCCGACCCGTCCGGCTGGATGCCGACCAAGCGAATGTGCAGCGCGGCGGCCCCGGCGGCCGGCGGGCGGTACGCCTGCGGGGGGATCAGGGCGTACAGAGGATCCAGCGGCATGGCCGCCATGTGGACGATCGAGCGGCGCACGGCCCCCTTGGTTTGGTCGAGGACGAGCTTGACCTTCAGCAGCGCCACCCGCCCGTCCGGCAGCAAGGCGATGAACTGATCATCCTGCATGAACGGGTGCGCCCGCGTCCCGGCCACCGGCCCGGCCAACTCGGCCGAGCGCGTGCGGTTGTACTGCTCCACCTGCCGCGCCAGCTCCCGCTGATGGAAGAAGCGGTGAGCGTCGCCCCAGAGATCGTATCCCCCCGGCACCGTCAGCGTCAGCGGGGCGAGCTTCAGCCCGCCGAAGACCAGCAGGCGGCCGCCGGCGTGGGTCTCGACCGCTAGGTGGCCGGCGCCCTTGGCCAGCAGCGCCTGGTAGGCCCGCGCCCGCGTCTGCGGGTCGGTGGCCTCCGGGCGGAAGGGCTGAACGTAGACAACCTCCATCCCGGCCAGGTCGTAGGCCTCCAGAAGACGCCACTGCCGGTCGCCGATGGCGTGGAGGGAGAAGCCGTACAAGAAGGCGGTGCGAGCCTTGCCGTCGATCGTGCGGATAGCCTCGACGATCCGGGCGGCGTACGTCAGGTTTTCGGCGGTGGTACGCTTCAAGGCCTCTTTGAGGGGCGGGATGGCCTCGGGCCGCTTGAGCTTTGCCAGCTCGCCGGCGACGAACCAGACGGAATCGCCCGGCGCCTCCCGCAGTCCCCGCACCAGCGCCGCATGCGCCTCATCGCCGCCCAACTGGGCCAGGGCGATGGCCGCCGCGATGGGGTGGTCTCTCAGGCGCTGAGCGATGGCCTTGACGTGGCTTGGGTTGCCCGACCTGCCCAGCACGAACATGGCGCAGGTCGGCACGTTCGGCCTGGTGCTGGACACGCCGCGGAGCACCACCTCCTGGACGTGCGGGTCGGTCGCCAGCGCCTTGAGCACCTCGAGGGCGTGGGCGTCGCCCGGCCCGGCCCGGAACAGCTCCGCCACCGGCTCGGCCACGGCCGGGCCAATCTCGATCAGCCTTTTGGCCGCCCGCCGCCATATGGTTTCGTCATCGCTACGGAGCTTGCGGACGAGTTCGGCGATCTCGGCCTCTCCGGCCGGCTGCGTGGCGGCATCGACCGCGGGAGCCGGCTCGACTGCCACCGCGGCGCCGTAGAAGACGGCCGCGGCCGTGGTCAAGGCCAGCAGCACCGTCGCCCCGGCCAGGAGTGTCGCCCGCAGGTCCGGTTGCCCGCTCGGCCGGCCGAGGATGCGGCGGACGCGATCCAGCAGGCTTCCTCCGGCGGCCGCCAGGGTCGTCCAGCGGGCGGTGAGGCCCGCGCGCGGGGCACGGCCGCGAAGCTCTTCGGCTCTGGCCAGGGCGCGGGCGTAAGTCGCCCGGTCGCCGCAGGCGCTGACGGCCAGGTCGTCGCAGCAGTTCTCGCGCTCGGCCCGCACGCGGCCGGAGACCCACCACACGGCCGGGTGATAGAACAGCAGCGTCTCCAGCACGCTCTGGAGAAGATTGACCAGGTAATCGTGCCGGCGGACGTGGGCCAGCTCGTGGGCGAGGATCGCCTCCAACTGCTCGGAAGTCAGCCCGGTCAGGGCGCTGGCCGGCAGCAGCACCACCGGCCGCAGGAACCCCACGACCGTCGGCGTCCTCACCAGCGCCGATTCCAGCAGCCGCACCGGGCGGCTCACGCGAAGGCGTCGGCAGATGCGGCGTGAGCTTTCCAGCAAACCTCCCCCGGCCGGGTTTCCTGAATGCCGCAGCCGCCGCACCTGGGCCAGCCCGCCCAGATGCCACAGCGAAAGCGCCCCCACGCCCAGCAGCCAACCGACCACGATCCAAGGCATGTGCGGGCGGAGCAGGTCCCCCGCCCGCTGCCGCCAGGGCTGAGCCGGAGGTGGCGCCGGGGCCGGTCGCGGTGCTGCGGCCGGCTGTAGCTCAGGCGCGGGCGCTGCCGCCACGCCCGGCGCGGGCGCCGCGGGCAGCGGCACGGGCGGGGGCGTGATTTCCGGCCCACTCGGCGCGACTTCCACGGCCGCCGGCGCGGCCGCGGCGGGCTCGGACGCCACGGGCGCAGCCTGCGCCCGCGGTGCGGGCTGGACCTCGACCACCAGGGCGGTGATGACGGGCATGGCCGCCATCACCAGCAGCGCCCCGCAGGCGAGAACGTATCGAGCGTTGGCCGAGCGGCGGCGCAGAAGCAGCATCACCGCGGCCAGAGACCCCGCCACCGCCGCCGCCTGCCACAGAAAGTGCACCAGCGCCCAGCCCAGCCGCTCCACCAGCGGGCTCGCGAACACACTGTTGACGGCCATCATCAGCTTTCCCCTTCGAGTTCATCCAGGAGCTTGCGAATCTCGGCGATCTCGGCCGGCGATGCTTTCTTGGCCGCCAGGGCCTGCACCACCAGCTTCCGGGCCGAGCCCCCGAACGCGCGCTCCAGCAGCTCGCCGACGAGCTGCCGCTGGGTCCGCGCCTCCGGCAGGGCCGCCCGGTAGACGTGCGACCGCTGCCGCTCGTCGCGCAGGACCAGCCGCTTCTCGGTCATGATCTGGAGCAGCTTCAGCACGGTGGTGTAGCCGGTGGGGCGGTCGCGGCTGAGCTGGTCGACGACCTGGCGAACGGTGCTGGGCCCACGCTGCCAGAGCACTCGCAGGATCGTCAGCTCAGCGTCCGTCGGCCGGGGAGGCTTTCGATTCGCCATGGAACTGCCCCTTTCCCGTAAAGTCCTGGCGAATTGTATACGAAGGCCTTCGTACTGTCAACGAAAGTTTTCGTACTTTTTCTTTTTTCGCCGGCCGCACGGCGGCGGCATCGGCCGCGGGAGCCGGCTCGACTGCCACCGCGGCGCCGTAGAAAACGCCCGCGACCGTGGTCAAGGCCAGCAGCACCATCGCCCCGGCCAGCTTCGTCGCGTGCAGGCCCGGTCCGCGGATCATGGGCAAATTGCTGGCCGAAGGCCGCCCCGCCGCAAGCCCAAACTCCCCGTTGTGTGTCCCCGCCCGGGAGGGCTTACCCCAGCGGCGGCGCAGAAGCAGCATGGCTGCGGCCAGAACCCCTCCGCCAGCAAGTCAACAAACTGCTTGCCGATCCCCGGGATTGTGATACAATCACCGCGAAAGTCCATGATCATGGTGGGCATAGGGTTATCTGGGGAACCCAGGGTCAACGGCGGTCCGTGATGCCCTGATTGCCTCGACAGTGCAGCCGATCCGGCGTTCCCGGGGGCAAGAGGAGACGAAGATGGAATCCACACGAGACAGGTCCCGTAGGAAGACGCTGCTGGTGGCGGTGCCGGTGTTGTTGGGCTTGTGCGCTGCCGTCCTGATCCTCATGCAGCCGCGGGAGAATACGGCCGCCGCGGTGGTGGCGTCGTCCAGGAATCGGATCTCGAACATCAACCTCGACGTCAGGGTCAACCCCACGGTTGTGCTCCAGGGCGAGGTCACGCAGGTGCATTTCCTGGTCATGATCCGCGGCGGCCCGGGTGCGGTGACGATCGCCGGGCGGTTCCCCAAGAACGACGGGGGCGAGTATCAGGTCGGCTTCACGCTCATGCTGGACCGCGACGCCGTCTATGGCTTTGACGTGCCTTTCGAGGCCAATGTCAGCCCGGGGACTCACAACATCACTGTCAAGGCGGCGGCCTTCACCGACACGCGCGTAAGCAGCACCCGGAACGTCTCGCTGACCGTCAGGCCAGGCGAGGCGCCTTAGCCGCGCCGCCGGCCAGACCGGAGCGCGGCGTCGCGCCCGGGCGGCGAGCATTGCGGCGCCTGTGCGCCGTGAGGTGAGCACGGAGAGGCAGGCATTCGCACGGATTCCGTTTAGAGAGGAGCCCATGTCCAAGACATCCTGTCGTGCAATCATCGCGGCCGCGGTTTTGGCCGCTGGGACGGTCTGGGCGGCCGCCCCGGCCGGGGCGGAGAACTGCTATTGGCTGTATGCGTGGGACGATAACTGGTCCTCCACGTGGGCCTGGGACCCGCACGTGCCGAGCGCCGCCGACGCGGCCATCATCAACAACGAAGGCAGGGCCTGGATCTGGGCCGACGAGGTCTGCCAGAGCCTTCGTCTGGGCGAGTCGGGCGACGGGAGCACCTTCGACTGCGGCAGCGTCTTCATGGAGGGAGGTGGGCTTTCCGCAGGTGACGAGTACGTCGGGGTGTCCGGGCTCGGCTGGATCACCCAGATCGCCGGCGTCAACGCCGTTACGGGCGATCTGTACCTGGGCCAGGACTTCTTCGGCGCTGGGTTCTATGAACTCGGGGACACCGGGCAGATGACCTGCCGGGACCTGTACGTCGGCTACGACGGCGCCGGCCGGTTCACGCAGGAGGCCGGCATCGCCGGGGTCTCACAGACTGTGTACCTGGGTTGCGGCGCTTCCGGCGACGGCGCTTACGTGCTGAGCGGGCCCGGCAGCTTCACCGCCGATGTCCTCGTGGTCGGGCGGGCAGGCATTGGGGATTTCTCCCAGTCCGCCGGCACCAGCACGGTCACGACGGAGCTGAATATCGGGGCCGAATCCGGCGGCAGCGGTACGTACCGTCTGAGCGGCGGCACGCTCCAGGTCGGAACCGGCGTCCGCGTCGGCGCCGACGGAGGCGAGGGCAGGCTGGAGTGGTTTGCCGACGGGCTGACGGCGCCGTCCGTTCTCGTCGGCACCAACGGCACGTTGGCGATGGGATTTGACTTCGACATCGGCCTGCTGCTGGACGGCACCCTCAACAGCGGAAGCGCGCCCGCCGGCCTGACCGACGGCTCCCTGGAAATCACCAACGGCGCGACAGCCGGCCACAACGCCGGCTCCCACGAGTTGGGTCACCTCGTCCTCGGCGGCGAAGCCGGCTCGGGCGCCTACGCCCTCAGCGGGACGGGCGCGCTCACGGGCGACACCGTTACGGTGGGCTGTTCCGACGTGGGGGAGTTCACTCAGACCGGCGGGGTCGCCAACGTGGGCACGCTGAGCCTCGGGGCGGAGTTCTGGGGCGCGGGCGTTTACCGTCTCAGCGGGGCGGGCACGCTGAGCGTGCTCGACGACCTCCGCATCGGCGCCGACGGGGGAGAGGGGCGGTTGGAGTGGTTCGCCGACGCCCTGACCGCTTCTCGGATCACGATGGGCGGCGGGGGGACTCTGGCGCTCGGGTTCGACTTCAATGCGGCCAACCTCCTGAGCGGCGCCCTCTCGCACGGCGAGGCGCCGGACGGGCTCGAATACGGGGCTCTGGAGGTCACCAACGGCGCGACGGGCACCCTGAACGGTTCGGGCATGGTCCTGGGCTTCCTCACAATCGGCAGCGCCTCCGGCGCAGGCACGTTCAACCAAACGGCAGGGACAGGCGACGTCGTGTCTATCTCGCTCGGCCGGGACGCCGGCAGCAGTGGCACCTATAGCCTCAGCGGCTCGGCCAGCCTGGTCGCCGAGGAAGTGTGCGTGGGCGACGGAGGCACGGGGCTTCTTGCCCACAGCGGGGGGGCGCTCACGATCACCGACAGGCTGATCGTCGGCTACGACGGCGACGGCACGGTCCTGATCAGCGCGCCGGCCGTCCTGGTCGCCCCCGGGGAGTACGTCGGCGAGTACGGGCAGGGGTCCGTCGTCCAGACCGGCGGGAGCAACACCGCCGAGGAGCTCCTGCTCGGCTGGGCGGAGGGAAGCCAGGGCAGCTATGAACTCTCCGGAGGCGAGCTGACCGTCGGCAACCTGGTGGTGGGAGTGGGCGGGAACGGAACCCTGCACCTGAGCAGCCCGTCGTCCGGCGTGACGATTGCCAACCTGCTTCGCTTCGGTCCGAACGGCTCGTTCACCTGCGTGCCGGGCGGCGGGATCCACATGACCGGCTCGGCGCTGGACATCCAGAACATCGATCCGGCCGACCTGGCCGGTCTGGAGAACCTGACGCTGATCTTCGAGGGCGGCCCCGCGGACACCGACGCGGTCGAGGCGGCCGGGCAGGACATGGGTGCGGTCTCGGGCGGCTGGGTGGGCAACTTCGCCCTGGGCACGCTGCAGATCGGCGGCGTCAGCCCCGGGAACATCCGACTGGTGAACGCTCGCGACAACCAGCCGGGCTGGGTCGGGGCGGAGGCGATGTACGTGAACTGGCTCGTCCTCAACGCCGGGGCCAAGATCGACCTCAACGGCTTGAACCTGTACTACCTCAATGGCGGGCCGGCCAAGCAGTTCCTCGTCGGCGACGCCAGCCTGGATGGGCGCGTGGACGGCGGCGACTACACCCTCTGGGCGGACAACTACGGACAGCCCGGCGCCTGGGGCGACGGTGACTTCAACGGCGACGGCGTCGCCGACGGCGGCGATTACACCCTCTGGGCGGACAACTACGGCGCCGGCGGCGGCGCGGCCGTCCCCGAGCCGGGCGTGCTGTCGGCGCTGGCGGCGGGCGCGCTGGCCCTGATCCGGCGCCGCAGGTAGCCGGCGAGTCTCAGCGGAGCTTGGAGCGGGCGGGCATTCGCGCCCGCCCGCATTCTCGCCGCCCCGGCACGCCCGCTGCCTCTACTGCGGCGCGCAGAAGCTCTACCTCACCGCCTTCGACCGGGCTCTATGAGGCGGCACCCGCGGCGGCGGCCGCTTCAGCCGGCGGCTTCAGCGGGCTGTGTGGTCGGTTCCTCTTCCGGCGCGGCCGGCGGGCAAGGGCGGCTTGGCGTCGATCCCGGGCGTGCTCCCTGGTTATTTGCCGGCGTCCTCGTTGCCGGTGCGGAGGTGGAAGGCCTCTCCCGGGCCTTTCCATGTCTGGGTGATCTGGATCTCGGCCGGCGGGCCTTCCTGGCCGGCGTGGTTGACCGCGGCCACGGCGAACGTATCGCCCAGCTTGCCTTCGTCGGCCAGGGCGTACCGGCCGATGGTCTCGGCGAAGAGCTTCTTCTCGCCGTCGAGGACGCGATACAGACGGTAGGACTTGACGCGCAGGTCGTTGAGGTCGTGCTTGCCGTCCCAGCTTATGTGGACGGCCGGCTTGGCATGCCAGGTGCCGGCGAAGACGAACCTGCCCTTGGGCAGCAGCGCCCCCTTCAGTCCCGTGACCTTGGCCGGCGGCGGGTCGGACCGGGCGGTCTCGACGGCGACGGTCCCGGCCGGGCCGGCGGCCAGCGCGGCATTCACGGCCGTGACGGCATACTCGTACTCTCTGTCCGCCCGGACGGTGAAGTCGAAGAACCTGCCGACGGGGCTGGTGCCGATGAACCGCTTCTCGCCGCCCTCGGCCCGCTGGACGCGGTAATGACGCGCGCCGGCCGCATTCTCCCACGCCAGCACGACGTAGCCGGCGCCGACCGTCTCGGCCTTCAGCTTCTCGACCTTTCCCGGCGGGGCCGCTGCGGCCGCGGCGCCGTCGGCCTGCCGGAGCAGGCACACATCGTCAAGGAACAGCCGCCAGCTCGAATGCAGGCCCCGCGTCGGCCAACTGGCGTAGCGGCCGGGGGTACGGGCGGTGAACGTCGAAAACCAACGGTCGATCCCGCCCAGCGGGATCTCGCGATACAGCCAGTTGCCCGGCGAGACGCCGGCCTTGCCGAGGTTGACGAAGGCCGGCAGCCCGTTCTGGTCTCTCAGCCGCTCGAAGCGGCGGTCGGCCACCCGCACGCCCACGTCCCACTGCTGCGCCCCCGGGGGCACGAACATCCAGTAGGCCAGCCGGTCGCCGGGATTCACCTTGTAGTCCTGGCAGCCCAGCACGCCCTGACGGACGCGCCCCAGCTCCATGCAGCAGATCATCTTCTCCCCGGCCACCGGCGCCACGCCTTCCTGCCGGCCGGTGAGGTAGCCCTGCGTGCCCCAGTAGTAGCCGGCGCCGGTGAGCTTCTCGGCGAACAGGGGAATTTCCAGCCGGCCGTTGCGCTTCTCGGCGTTCTGCATGGCGGTCGGGTAAGGCGGGAACTCCTCCCAGGCGGGCATGGCCTCGGCCGGCTTGCCGATCTGCTTGCGCAGGACGGTGATCTTCTCGCCGTCGACCTTCAGCCACCACCAGCCGTTGCGGGTGCCGCCGCACTGGTACCAGCTTCCGACGGTGCTGAAGAAGTTCTTGTCCATGTACCGCCCGTGCCAGAAGGCGTGATCGTGCCCGGCGAAGCAGCCCTGGATCTGCGGGAAACCGTTGAGGAATTCCAGCGCCCGGTAGCGCTTCTCGCCCATGTAGGAAAGGTGGGCCTGCCCGGGCGAGGGGCACATGACGTGGATGTGATAGAACAGCAGCGTCGGCCGGTCCCTGGCGGCGGCCAGGTCGGCGGCGAGGAACTTCCGGTTGATCGGGTCCAGCAGCTCGCGCTGGCCGTTGTGGACGATGGTGAAGTGCAGCTTGCCGTAGTCGAAGGAATAGTTGCAGTTGACGGCCTCGCCGGCACAGTCGATGCCGTAGACGCCCTGCATGACCGCCGTGCCCTTACCGTCGTGGTTGCCCATCACGGCGACGTGCCGCGTCCGGGCGAGGATCTCCCGGAAGATCTCCATGTACTTCCGGGCGTGCTCGGCCTTGCTCTCGGTCAGGTCGCCGGTGCTGACGACGAAGTCCATCCCGCCGGCGGCGCGGATGTCGCTCAGCAGCGCCCGGAAGTTCTTCTCGGCGCCGGCGTCGGAGCCGACGTGGGCGTCGCTGATGACGGCGAACTGGAACTTTTCCTTCTTGGCGTCGGCGCCGAGGTAGTTCCGGATGAAGGCCGAGAGGTCGGCCACCTTCTCCACCTCGCCGCCGGCCGCCGGCGCGGGCGACAGCAAAGCGGCCAGAAGCATCGCGGCAAGCAGCCATCGCCTCGCCTGTGCGATCGTGGCCGTGGGCATGGTCTTCCTCCAAAAAATACCGAGGTCATCGCAGCCGGCCGGAGATTTTACCATTTCCCCCCGCCCGTCCGCACGCCGAAGTGAGCGCCGCCTGCTCCTGGCGAGCTTCGGCGCTGAAGGCCCCCCGGCGGGAAAGCGGCTGGCGGCCGGGAATTCGCCCTCCCGGCAGGCGGAAATTCCGGCACGCCCCGGGCCGCCGGAGGCTTTGGCGCCGCAAAGACTTATCACCGCATCCCGCCCGGGCCGCGGCCATGCGTAAAAAGGCTTTTTCGCGGCGCCTGTAACCTCACCGGCCGCCCGGGCAACAATACAAGCGTGGAGACTATGGTAAAGGAACGGGCCGTCCGCCGGCCGGGGACTCTGTGCGTGGGCCGCATCCGTCCGGCCTCACAGCTTCAGGAAGTTGGCCAGCAGTTGGTGGCCGACGTCGGTGAGGAAGCTCTCCGGGTGGAACTGCACGCCCTCGGTCGGGTGGGTCCGCGAGCGGATGCCCATCAGCTCGTTCTGGTCGGTGGTCCAGGCGGTATGCTCGAAGTCCGGGTCCAGCCCGGCCGGGTCCAGAATCAGGCTGTGATACCGCGTGGCCACGAACGGGTTGGGCAGGCCGGCGTAGACGCCCTTGCCGTCGTGGCGGATTTCGCTGGTCTTTCCGTGCATGAGCCGCCCCGCCCGGACGATCTTGCCGCCGAAGACCTGCCCGATGCACTGATGCCCCAGGCACACCCCCAGGATGGGGATCTTGCCGTGGAAATGCCGGATGAAGTTCATGCTTTCCCCGGCCTTGTCGGGCGTGCACGGGCCGGGGGAGATGAGCAGGTGCGTGGGCTTGCACTCGGCCTCCACGGCCTCGGCCGTGGTCACGTCGTTGCGGAAGACGCGGATCTCCTGGCCCGCGGCGGCCTGGCCGCCCCGGCGGGCTTGCAGCTCCCCGATCCGCTGCACCAAGTTGTAGGTGAAGCTGTCGTAGTTGTCGACGACGACGATCACGAGAGTATGGTAGCAGCCCGGCCGGGCGCAGGTCAAGGCGGGCCTGCCCGCGCCGGCGCGCGTGGACGTCCGGCCGCCGGGCAGCTAGAATGGTAACGGAGAGCACGGAAGTCGAAATGGACTGGAGATCGCCATGCGAACCATGGGCATTCTCGCAATCGGAATACTGTTTCTGGGATCGGTTAGCGGGCTTGCCGGCGAGCCGCCGGCCCGCCTCAAATCGGCCATCCGGACGATCCAGCAGGAGCTGAACCCCACCCTGGTGACGATGGCCTACGCCCGGGCGGCGGCTGAGTTTCCCAACAGCGCCAAGCTGCACGACGCGTACATGCGGCGGATGCTGGCCCTGGACCTGCCGGAGCTGGCCTACCACCCGGCCGGTCTGCTGGTGAAGCTGGACGGGGACAACGCCCTGGCCTGGGCGGCCGTCGCCCACATGCACGCCCGCCGCGGCGAGTTCGAGCAGGCCCTGCCGGCCGCGGTCAAGGCGGCCAGGCTGAAACGCGACGATCCCTTCATCCTGGACGTCGCCGGCCAGTTGGTCGCCTGGTACGACCACGAGGCCGACAAGGACGAGATTCCCAAGGCGGTGCGGAAAGCCCTGGAAAAGCTCCGACCGAAGCTCGCCAGGCAGGAGGCCTTCGACAAGGCCTACCAGGCGGCCGAGGCCTTCTTCGAGCAGGCCGACCGCGAAACCGTCTTTGTCCCCGAGCACCTCGCCGGCGCCGCCACCGCGGCCAGGGAAAGGGAAGAGCGCATCCGCAAGTTGATCGAGGAGCTGGACCGCCGGCAAGAAGAACTCCGGGAGGAGCGCAGCTACATCCTGGAGCCGCGGTACGGTCTCTCCATCAGCTACTACGGCTACTATCCGTACTTCTACGGTTTCCGCGGGTCGGCGTATTACGGCTACCCGCTGTTCGTCCACTGGCACTGGTTCCACCACTTATGGCGTGACCATCGGCGCGACCGGCGACCGGGGCGGCTGATCGTCACCCCGCGCAATCAGAAGTCCCTGTACGGCAGGCTCGTGGTCACTCCCCGGCATCGTTCGATTTACTTCGGCTACAGCGGATCGAAGTTCAGCGTTCATGGGTCGATCGGCGGCCTGCCCGGCAGGCGGACGACCATCGTGGGTCGCCCCAGGCCGGCGCGGGTTGACCACGGTCTGCCGGGGCGGCCGCGTCCGTCGGTGCGGTCAACCACGCCCGCTCGGCCCCGCCCCCCTTGGCCCCGGCCATCGGTGCGGTCAACCACGCCAACTCGGTCCCGCCCCGCTCGGCCCCGCCCGTCAGCGCGGGCAACCACGCCTGACCGGCCGCGCCCGACCCCGCGCGCAACCACGCCCACTCGGCGACGCCCCTCCTTGCGGACAATCACGCCCGACCGACCACGCCCGTCGGTGCGGACAACCACGCCCGCTCGGCCGCGCCCGACCCCGCGCGCAACCACGCCCGCTCGGCCCCGGCCGTCCGTGCGGACCAGAGCGCCGGTCGAACGCCCGAGGCCTGCAATCAGAACCCCGACGCGGTCGCTACGGAGCATCCCAAGCCCAAGCGAGCGCCTCCGCGCCCTGCGAACTCCCAGTCAGGTTCTTCCGCGGCTGGCGGCGGAGCGGCTTCTGCGAGCGAGGTCCGGCTCCGCCCGGCCTGTGATTGGCAGGCGAAGCCTCCCCGCTCGGCCACGTCCGTCGGTGCGGGCAACCACGCCCGCTCGGCCCCGGCCGACGACGCGCTCCGACGACCGGGAAGTCCGCGACCGCGGCGGCTCCGAGCGCCGCAGGCAGGCCCGCCGGCGCTGACGCCGAGTGCCGCAGATGCCGGCGGCAAGGGCTCGTACGCGGCCTTGCGGGCGAGCGGCTCTTGGCGGCGCGGCCGGGATACATTCCCTGTGGGCGCGTCCGCCGCGGGACGATATGATGAGACAGGAGCGAAACCTGCGATCGACGTGCTGGGGAGGCCGAGATGAAACACGCCGCCTCACTTGCGATCAGCCTCGCCCTGCTGCCGCTGCTGGGCGCTTCGGCGCCGGCTGATCCGCCCGCCGCCGCGGCGGACGCGCCCGTCCGGCCAGACCGCGATCGGGCGGAACGGTTGGCCAGGCTCATCCAGGCCATCCGGGAAGCGACCCACCCCCGTCAGGCCATGTCCGCCTACGCCCGCGGCTGTGCGATCGACCGCAGCCGGCCGGAGATCCACGACGCGTACATGCGGCGGATGCTCCAGTTCGGGCTACCGAAGATCGCCTACTACCCGGCCCGGGTGCTGGCGGCGATCCAGCCGGACAACGGCACGGCGTGGGGGGTGGTCGGCTACGTGCACGGCCGGCGGGAAGAGCTGGGGAAGGCGCTGGCGGCGACGATGCGGGCGGCGGAGCTGGCCGGGGAGGACCCGTCCATCCTGCACAACGCCGGGCAACTGGCCGCCTGGTACGATTTCGAACTCGACCTGCCGAAGATACCCGACCGGGCCAAGCGCGCCCTGGACCGCAGCCGAGCCGCCCTCGGCAAGCGCGCGCCTTTCGCCAAGGCCTACGCCGCTGTCCAGAAGGCCTACAAGGCCCAGGCCGGGCTGGGCGAGCAGTTCGACGAGAAGATCGCCGCGACCGACGCCGACGCGGTCGCCCTGGAACAGTTGGTCCTGGAGATCGACCGCAAGATACGCGACCTCAACGACGAGATTGAATACACCGAGGACGTGATCGACAGCCTCCGTCGCGACCTTTACTACACCTACGGCGGCTACTACGTCGACCCCTCCGGGCGATCCGTGTATTACCGCTGGCGCAACCCCTATAGCGCGGACACACGCCTCCGCATCCGCCAGCAGGAGCGAGTGATCGACGAGCTGAAGCTGAAGATCCGCAGCCTCCGCCGCCAGGGCGAGGGCATCCTGCGGGACCTGAAGGCCAAGCGCGGCCAACTGGAGCAGTTGCGGAAGCTGCGGCGGCAGGCGATGGCGCGGGTGACCGCCCGCTTCCGCTGGGATCCGCCGGCCGTCGACGGCGTCGTCACCGACGAGATCGATCACCTCCCGCCGCCGCCGGCCGAAGAGGGGTCCGTCCCCGAAGACCCCGAATCCGCGGCCGAGAAGCGGCTGGACATGGCCAGGCTGTACGTCCGGAACGACCTCCGCGAGCGGGCGGCGCAGATCCTCGGCGAGATCGTCAAGACCTATGGCGCCACCAAGGCGGCCGAAGAGGCCAGGGTGCTGCTGGCGGGGCTGAAGGCGGCCAAGTAGCCTCACTCGGGCGAATGGGGAAAGCGGCGATGAGCAGACGAGCGACGGCGACGATGATCGCGGCGGCTCTGATCGGGGCAGTGCTGCCGGTCCGGGCCGAGCCGGCGAAGGACGCCCAGACCCGCCCGGCGGCGCCGCCCGCGAGTCAGCCCGCCACGACCCGCCCGGCCAGGCGCGTGGCCGAGTTCATCGCCCAGGTCCGGCAGGCCGCCCACCCGCGCGAGGCCATCACCGCCTACGCCCGCGGCTGCGCGGTCGATCGGCTCAACGTCGAACTCCACAACGCCCACATGCGGCGGATGCTCCAGCTCGGCCAGCCGCAGCTTGCGTACTTTCCGGCCCAGACGCTCGTCAGGATCCAGCCGGAAAACGGCACCGCCTGGGGCGTGCTGGGGTGTCTGCAAGGCAAGAAGGGCAAGCTGGCAGACGCGCTGGTGGCGAGCATCCGGGCGGGGCGGCTGGCCGGCGGCGATCCTTCCATCCTCAACAACGTCGGGCAGTTGATCGCCTGGTACCAGGGCCAGCCCAAGCCGCCGAAGCTCTCCGACGCCAACATGCGACTGATCGAACGGCTCAAGAAGGACCTGGGCGAGCGCCAGCCTTTCGTCGATGCCTACGCCAGGGTCAGCGCCGCCTACGCCCGGCGCGACGAGGAGGCCGCCAAGGTCGAGAGCAAGATCACCATCGTGGAAGCGGAGGGACAGGCCGCCCGCCAGGAGGCGGAGGAGGCCGACCGCAAGCTGCGCGACCTCAACGACGAGATCAAGCTCCGCAAGCGAACCGTCGGACGGCTCAAGGGCCAGTTGGGCGCCCTGGAGCTGTTGGGCGAGGAGTCACTCAGGGGGTTCAGACGCCGGGCGATGCTGCGCGCCCGCATCCGCGACGCGGAGCAGGCTCTGGACCAGGCCGAGACCAAAGCCAATCAGGCCGCCCGGGACGTCCGGGCCGCCCTGGCGATCATGAAGCGCAAGGCTTTCGATCTGAGGAAACTCCGCGCCGAGGTCGAGAAGGTGCTGGCATCGGTGGAGCCGAGCTTCCGCTGGGACCCGCCGGCCGTGGACGGCGTGGTCACGCCGGTGGCCGAGCGCATGCCGCCGCTGAAGACCACCACCGCCCCGCGCACGCCCGAGTCGACCGCGGCCAAGCGGCTGGAGATGGCCAAGCTGTACCTCGCCAACGCCCTGACGGAAAAGGCGGTGGAAATGCTCCGCAGGATCGTGCTCGATTACGGCGCCACCCCGGCCGGCGCGCGGGCGAAGGCGCTGCTGAAAGAGCTGTCCCCGGCGGCGACACAGCCAAAGTCATAGCCCCTCTTCGGCGAGCATTCTCATCAGGCCAGCGGCCCACCGCCCGCGCTCAGTGGGCCCGCGCTGCCGCCGGCGGGCGACGATGCTTTTGCCCGTCGCCGCGGAAATATGATATGCTGCCCGCCCGCGAGGGCAAACAGGCAAGGAGAACGGGCATGAAGATCATGATGGGCGTGGACATGGAAGGCATCAGCGGCATCTGCCGCCGCGAGCAGACGATCGGCGACGGGCGGCTGCGGGCCGAGGGCCTGGAGCTGATGGTCGGCGACATCAACGCCGCCGTGGGCGGGCTGGTGGCCGCCGGCGTGGAGGAGATCATCGTCTGGGACAATCACTACCAATCGTTCAACGCCCCGCTGCCCAAGCTGCACCCGGCCGCGAGGTACCTCCGCGGCAGCGGCGCCAACATGGTCCGCTGGGTGGGTCTGGACGACAGCGTGGACGGGCTGATCCTGCTGGGCTATCACGCCCGGGCGGGCACGCTGCACGCGGTCCTGGAGCACACCATGAGCAGCGCCAGTTGGTTCCGGCTGAAGGTCAACGGCCGGGAGATCGGCGAGATCGGCATCGACGGTGCCCTGGCCGGGGCGATGGGCGTGCCGGTGATCATGGTCAGCGGCGACGACAAGCTCTGCGCCGAGGCGAGGGAGCTGTTCGGGCCGGAGACCGTCACCGTCTGCGTCAAGCAGGGCCACGCCCGGCACGGGGCCACCTGTCTTTCGCCGGAGAAGTCGACGGAACTGATCCGCGAGGGCGCGGCCGAGGCCGTCAAGAGGACCGGCAGGGCCAGGCCGCTGGATTTGGGCAGCCCGGCCGTGGTGGAGCTGACCTTCAAGCACACCGAGCACGCCGACGGGGCCGACCTTCGCGTCTTCGACGGGCGGCGACTCGACGGCTACACCGTCCGCTGGACCTGCCCGGACTTCGCCAGTTGGATGGGCTTCACCATGGCCAACCCGCCGCCGGCGGGACCGTAGCCTGCTGCCGTATCGCCAACTCGACGAGGTGCTCGGATGCGGGCAGCACCACGTCCAGACGGGGCCCAATGCCCCTTGCCGGAGCCCGGAAAGAGTTTGTCGGTCTCCGAGACCGCGATAGAATCCTCGAAAAGGCCCACGCTGGTCGTGAGCTGGAGTTTATCTGGGGAATCCCGGGTGAATGACTGACCACATGCGGCAAGCCGCGATGGCGCAACCCGGTTGAGAGTGTGGCGGGATGCGGGTATCCGGCACGAAACGAATGACGCCCGCGTGAGGACCGCCGACGCGGGATGCGGGATCGCTAACGGCGAAAGGAAAGCAATGAAAGCGAGGATGACGGTGCTTTCCCTGGCAGTGGGCATTTTTCTGGCCGCCGAGGCGGTCACCGAAGCCGTGACCAGCCGACCCACGACGGTCCCCGCCCTCGTCCCGGTCACGACCTTCACCGGCAAGAACCTGCCCGAGCCCGATCCAGGCAAGCCCGCCTGGGCGCAGGGCAATCAATGGAGTTACGGCGTGGCCGTGTACGAGAAGTGGGTGTACGCGGCCAGCACGGCCGAGTATGTCCTTCAGTTCGAACGAGACCCGACGACGGCGGAGCTGAAATACCTGGGCGCGGTCTCGTTCAACCACCATGACCCGGAGAGAGGCGTGGGGGTTATCCTCTCCATCCGGCGGCCAGCCGACGGCAGCGCGATGTTGTACCTGCGGGCGGGCAGCCACGGCCCGCCGCTGTTCCAGTGGTACGCCATAGACAAGCAGACCGGGAAACTAACCTTGAAGGGCAAGCAGTTGCCGGTGAAACTCGGCCTGGGGGTTCTGACGCCCGATCAGAACCGCAGCTATCAAATGGCCGGCGACGCGACGCTGGTCTGGTGCCGCTTCGATGCCGACGGCACGCCGGTCGAGGAAGGACGCACGGCGACCCATGCCAAGAATCGCTACGGGCCCATGGTGCTCTCGCCTGACGGGCGGAACCTGTACATGATGGACGGCACCGGGCGCGTCGACGCCTATGCCTGCGACCCGAAGACCGGGAAACCCACTTACATCTCCGCCCTGGACCTACAGCCGACCCTGCAAATGGCCAGCGGCCTCCTGCCCTTCAGTCCCGACGGCCGGCACCTGTATGTCTTCAATGGCGGCTGGGCCGACAAGAAGACGCCCGACAAGTTCTGTCTCCTGAGACGCGACGCGGACAAAGGCACGCTGACGATGCTTGCGGGCGGCAAGGCGGCCCCGGCCTTCAGCGGGCTCGGCGGGCCGCCGTGGAGCCGCGGCGACCGGTTCGCCTTCGCCACCGACGGCAAGAGCGGCTGCTTCCTCACGCTGCAAGGGTACTATCATCGCCCCGCCGCCCTGGGGATCTTCACCCGTGACTCCGCCAGCGGGGCTCTGACGATTACCGCCCACGTTTCCGCCAGGGCCTTGGGCGCGGCCCGCTTTGCCTTCGACCCCGACAGCGGGAACCTTTTCACGGTCGGCCCGAAGATCTCTTCGTTCAAGACCCTCACAACGAAGAAGGTTTCCGAGACGAAATGACCAACCTCTCCTTCGGGACCGACTTGCCCAACAGCGGGCAATTCGGGTTTGGCTTCCAGCTTTCAGCTTTGCCTTTTCCGACCCCCTGCCCGAAAGCCGCAAGCCCCAAGGGGGCGAAAGAATGCTACCGGGGAGGATTCCTTTCGCCCCACCGGGGCTATTAGCGTTTTGGACGCGCCAACCGGGGGCTCGCGCCCCCGGCCAATTCCTTTCGGCCCTGCGGGCCTGCGCCCGGAGATTCGATCAGGTTCGTCGTCGCCAGAGACCGCCGGAGCTTGCCCGGCCGGCCGGTGCCGTTGATCGTGAATGTCTCGTCCAGCCCCTCTCGCAGGCTGGCGACCGCCTGCGCCCAGGACTTCTCGTACCACTGGGCCAACTGCTCCAAGCGGGCCTTGCCCCCGGCCGGGTTCGTGCCCAACTTCGCTTGGGGGGCACTGGAGCTTGGCAAGGACCGGCCCGTGCACCTGCGCCTTGCAGACGAGACAGACAATCAGGTCGATTGGGTAGGGGTTGAGGCATCGTACGTGAACAACCTCTCCGGGCGGACTTCTACGCATCTGGCTGGGGCAGGAGTGTGCCCGAACCGGCTGCGCTGGCGGTCCTGGTCGTCCCGGCCGCAGCGCTGCGACGGCGAAGGGGCCGATGGTGACGACCAGCGCGGGTGGGCGGCCCCGTCGTCGGTTTGGCGCTCCTTGCAGTGGGGATTATATGTATTTCTGGACGAGCACGCCGAGCTTTTCCCTGGCCGCGGGGGGAATCTTCTCGCGGTCGGACCAGATGGCCAGCTCCAGGGCGGTGTGGGCCGGGGAGGGCGTCTCGGCGATTTGATCGAAGCGCGCCACCGCCGCCTTGATCAAGGAGACCGCGTTCTTGGTCGCCTCGGTGAGGTTGCCGATGATTTCCTTGAGCAGCGCGTGCTTGTCCAGCTCCCCGGCGGCGGGCTTCCAGCAGTCATAGTCGCTGGCGAGGGCCACCAGGGCGTAGGCGAGCTCGGCCTCCCGGGCGAGCTTGGCCTCGGGCATGCAGGTCATTCCGATCAGGTCGCCGCCCCAGCTACGGTGCATTTCGCTCTCGGCCCGGGTGGAAAAGGCTGGCCCTTCCATGCACACGTACGTGCCGCCGTCGTGGACCTCGGCCGAGACGGCGTCGGCGCAGCTCAGCAGGTGCCCGCGGAGGACCGGGCAGAAGGGCACGGCCAGTTCCACGTGGGCGGCGCAGAACTCATCGAAGAACGTCGGCACGCGGCGGAAGGTTTTGTCGATCACCTGGTCGGGGATCACCAGGTCGCGGGGCTGGATGTGCTCGCGGAGGCTGCCGACGGCGCCGGAGGCGATGACGTGGGTGCAGCCGGCGGCCTTGAGGGCGTAGATGTTCGCCCGGTAGTTGACCGCGGACGGGGGGATCAGGTGGCCCGGCCCGTGCCGGTTGAGCACGACGACCGGCGTGCCGTGCCAGTTCGTTTCCATGAGGGGCGCCGACGGCCGGCCGAAGGGGGTGTTGACCTCGGTCGTCTTGCCCGGCACGGCCGTGGCCAGGGCGTCGCCGAGGCCGCTGCCGCCGATGATCCCTACCTTTGCCTGCACCATGGGCAGACCTCCTTTGCCGTCGACGGTTCGGTCGGGAATGGTAACCGCCCCGCCGAGCAAAGGCAACGCCGACCGGGCGCGGCTTAGCCCGAACATTCCATGACCTTCTCACGTCCGGCGGTGCCTTTTGGCCGTCGGCTGCGTTCTCCGCGCGAGCTGTCCTCGGCGTATCGTTAAGATACGCCTGCGGAATCTCGCTTGTGCGGCCTTGCCGAGCGACCAAAATGCCCGCGCCGGAAGGAACAGTCTGTCAGGGTGCCCCCTCTGCATTGATCGTCATAACTTCCGTCGTGAAGTCATCTCCCGGCAGTTTACGCAAGAATGTCATGAAATATCCGGGCTACCGCGAGCTGTGGTCGAGCAGTTCCCGCAGCGTCTGCCGCAGGCGGCGAAGCGGAACCACCGAGACCTTGGGCTTGCTGACCGTGCCGGTGAGACGGACCGTGCGGAACTCGCCCGTAATCCCGTCGATCACCTCCTCCAACGCCCCCAGGCTGGGCAGCATCCGCGGCGGACCGGTGACGAAGGTCAGGTCCAACTTGCCCGTCCGGATGTCCATGCCGCCGCCACCGACCATCGACATTCCCGTCCCCTGCAACTGGATCTCCAGGAAGGAAAGCTTCTGGCCGCGGAGGCAGTAGCTGACCTGTCCGGTGCGGAAAACCGGATCGCCCGGCGGCGTCAGATAGATCACGTGCAGGAAGCCCAGCAGCACCGGCAGCCGGTAGAGTTTTTCTCCGCGGATGTTGATCTTTCCGGTCGCCTGGCGGCTGGACGGGTCCCCGGCAATGCCGGTCATCTGCAAATTCCCCGTCAGCAGGCCCTCCATGCCCACGGCCGTGTCGGCGCCCTTCGCCTGGCCGGCGAGGAGCTGTTTCAGGTCGAGGCTCTCGGCCGAGAGCTTCAGGCCGTACCGCGCCGGCGAGGTCAGCCGGACCTCGGCCACCCCGGCCACGCGTCCGCCACAGATCCGTCCGGAGATGTCGTCGATTCGAAGGACGGAGGAACGCCGCTTTTTTCGGAGGCGGGCGGTGAACTTTCCCAGGCGGCGCGAGCCGACGGCCAGATCGTCCAGGACCACGTTGGCGTCGGCGACGAGCGTCGCTAGCGAGCCCTCACAGGAGAACTTTCCATCGACGTAGCCGCAGATCCGTTTTCCTTCCAGCCCCAGCTCCATCTCCGCGTCTTTGAGGGTAATTCGTCCGGACAGGCCCCAGGCCACCGCACCGGCCGGCTGCGTCGCGGGCTCCCCCGGCCGGAGAACGAGCACCGGCTGCGACGAGGTCGCCGGCGCCGCTGGGCTGGCGGCCTCGCCCCCGGTCGGGCGGCTCGTCGTCCGCCTGGTGGGGGAAAAGTGCAGGCTCTGGAGTTTCAGCTCCGCCGTGCCGCCGGGACGGAGTCGCAGCGTTTCGACCAGTCCGGCCGGCAGCGCCGCCAGGAGCTGCTTGTCGATCGGGATGGGATCGGTGCTGATCCGCAGATCGGCCCGCTCGCCGCCGGAGCGCGTGACAATCTTTCCGCTCAGGGCGACGGCGCTGGCGCCGGCCCGGCCGCTCAGATTCTCCAGCGACACCTCCCCCGGCACCACGACAGCCTGTCCGTCAACCAGCCGCAGGGGATAGGGGAAGTCGCGGTACCGCGCGATCATGTCGCGGGGCTGCACCACCAGCCGATAGTCTGTGTCGCCCTCCGCGCCGCCCGCCCGCAGGTGGAACGTCGCTGAGACGTTGGCCGTCCCGGTCGGGGCCAGCAGCTCCCACCCGCGCCTGGCCGAGGCCGGCAGGGCGTCCCGCAGCTCGGCGTCCAGGGCTAGGTTGGTCGCCTCCACTCGAAGCTGGCAGTCGTCCTGTGCCTTGGTCAGAGGGATTTCGCCGGAAAGGATGATCCTCCCCCGGCCGTGCCGGCCCACCAGCCGATCGAGTTTGACTCGGCTCGGCGTGACCACCAGCGTGCCGGTGGCGTCGCTGATTTCGTACGGGAACCGCGTGTGGGTGATGGACGCGCCCTTCAGCGCCACCGGGATTTCGTAATCGACCGGACCGTCGCCCCGCCGGCGGAAGACCGCCCTGCTGATGTCCGCCCGGCCGCGGAGCCCGCACTTCTCGTACGCGGCCCGCGCCTTGGCCGGCAGGGCCTCGGCCAACTTCTGATCCAACGGGAGGTCCGTCACCTCCCGCAGGACAATCTCGATTTCCCGGCCCTTTCCGGCCAGGTCGATTTTCCCGTTCAGCTCGCACTGCATCGGCCCGGCCTTGCCCCTGACGGAGCGGATTTCCACGCCGTCGGAGCTGATGAACACCTGCCCGACCAGTCCGGCCAGCCGGTAGGGCACCTTCTCATATTCCATGGAAGCCTTACCCGTCAGATCGACGGTCACCGCGACGGTCGGCTGCTGGCCGGGCGCGCGCTGCGTGCGGATCTCGAGATTGGCCTGCCCGCGCGGCGAGACCGCGTCCCAGGCCTTGCGCTGGCGCTGGGGCAGGGCATCGCGCACCTCCCGGCTCAAGGGAAGGTCGCGGGCCGTGATCTTGACGTCGCGACCGAGCTGCCCCGACGCGTCGGCCAGCCAGCCGGACATCTCGACGGCCGCCCCGGTATGCCGGCCGCGCACGCCCTGTAACTCCACGCCGCGGTCGGTCAGGCTGACGGTGCCGTTGATCTGGTCGACCCGGATCGGCCATTGGGGCAGCCGAATGCTCACGCCGGAAAGCTCCGCCTTTCCGTTGGCGTGAATCTTGCCGTCCTCGTCCCGTCGCAGCACCGCGCTGACGTCCGCCGACCCCGAGGCCTCGAGTTCGTGCAGCTTGGCAACCGCCTGCCCCCACGCCCCCGCCGCTTGGGCACCCAGGGGAAGAGGCAGTTGGGAGATCCCCAGTTCGATCCTGAACGGGCTGGTGGGCTTGTAGCCTTCGTACTCACCGTGCAGGCTGAAGGTGGCGTTTCCGGCCTTCTCGATCCGCCCGGTGAGCTTCTCGCTCGGCCTGATTCGAATTTTGTCCCCGGTGAAGATCAGCTTCCCCTGCACGCTCACGAGCTTCAGGCCGCCCTCTTCCGGCGGAAGCTCCATGGAAACGTCCTCAAGGGTGACGATCAGCTCTTTCAGCTCCGCCGGGCCGGTGGTGTTGGCCGACGGGCCGAGTTGGGCGTCGCCGGCATATCCCGCCCGGCCCTTGAGCTTGTACCGCTGCTTCCACTTGCGGTACTTTCGGGGCAGGGCCCGGTCCAGCCCCTCGAACCCCAGCCAACCCTCGATATGGGTGGCGCCGGAGGTGGTGTCGATGGTGCCACTGCCGCCGATGCTGCCCATCTGGCCTTCGTAGCTGAGCTGATAGACCTTTCCCTCCGGCCCGGGCAGGAGCGTGACGGCCCACGGCAGCGGTCTCTTGCCGACGGGCATGAGTCGCCCGTCGTCCAGGTCGAAGTACTCCAGTTGTCCCTCGCGCAGGCGTATGGCCGGCAGGTGGACCCCCGCGCCCAGGCCGCCGGCCCGGCCGGCCAGCGGGAAAATCTTGCGGACGTTCAGCTCCTCGGTGCTGACCTCCTCCACCAGAGACACCTGCGGCTTCACGCAGACGATCTCCGTCGGCTCCAGCCGCCCTCGGAACAGAAGCCCCGCGGGGCGATGGCTCAAGAGGACCTGCGGGGCCTGGAAGAAGGGCACCTCCTCGTCGGGCAGGAACAGCCGGAGATTCACGACGCGGATTCCGCCGAAGAGGCTGAAGCGGGCCCGGTCGATCTTGACGTGCCCGCCGGTCAGCCCCGACAGGTAGCCGGCGACCCGTTTCTGCGTGCGTGCGTCGTTGGTGAGCGACCAATACCCGTACGCCAACAGCATCAGGACCGCGAAGATTCCCAAGCCCACGCGGCGTCGGCGCCCGCTGACGTAGCGCCAAAGCCTGCGTCGGCGACGCGGCAGGAGCAGCCGCAATCTGGCGAGCCATCCACGCATGGGAACCGGCGTATTATACCTTCCCGGCCCGGCCGGTTCAGGAAGACTTGTCGGGCGGGGGGGAGTCGGGGCGGCCTCGCGGGGGCCGGCTGCGGAGACACGGGTGCAGCCTCAGCTCGTCGGCGGAGGATTCGATCCGCTCGGCCAGCGCCTCCCAGGTCAGATCGGGCTCGTACCGTACGGCCAGGCCCCTGCGCTCCTTGGCCGTGAAGAGGTAGTACGTCACCAGGCCGATGCCCTCCAGCTCGGCCTTGCCGGGGCGTCGCTTCTGCCCGGTCAGGGCCCGCATTTGAGACAACGTCGCCCGGAGCTGCTTCGGCGCGAGCGGATAGTCCAGCACGGGCCCGCCGCGCAGGACGCCGCGGGCGACCAGGAAGACCTTGGCCTTTCCCCGTCGCGGCCCGCGCTGAACGAGGATGTACTGAAACAGCTCCGCCGGCCCGACGTGGCGATACTGACCCTTCTCCAGTTCGTCCAGCCGGGACAACCTCGCCTTGGAGTTGGCCGCCGCCTCGTATTTCTGCTCCTTGGCCAAGTGCTTCATCTGCGCCCGGAGGGCGGCGCGGACCTGCTGGCGCTCGCCGGCGGCGTATCGGGCGGCGTCGGCGACGATGCTGCGGTAGGCGTCCATGGAGATCCGGCCGGCGCAGGCGACCGCGCACCGCCCCAACTGGGCATAGACGCACGGCTTGGCGTTCGGCGCCTGCCGCAAGATCTGCTCGTGGCGGCACAGGTCGAAGCCGTCCTGGAGGATCTCGACGTAGCGCTGGGCGGAGTGCTTGTCGCGGAACGGGCCGAAGTATCGCCCGGGCGAGACCAGCACCTCCCGGTCGCGGCGAAACCAAGGGCAGGCGTCTTCCGGGTCGACGTGGACGAACCACGCCGGCTGAAAGCTCAGCAGGGCCGGGTAGCTGTCGGGGTAGACCGCCCGGGCCAGTTCCAGGAAGCGCCAATCGGTCTCGAAGTGGCTGTCGGCGAGCTTCCAGCGGAGCTGCACCGCGATCTCGCGCAGGTCCAGGCGTTTGCCGCCCCCCTCGGCGTCGCCGGCCAGGCGGAAGCGCATGCGGGCGCGAATGCTGGCGGCGGTGGCCAGCAGGATGGGCCTTTGCTCGGCCGCCTCCAGAAGGAACACGCCCCGCTTGGCCGGGATCGCGGCCAGCTCGTCCGGACCGAGCCGCCCGGTCAGCCCCAGAGACCCGTCGAAGAGTTTCTCCAAAGACCCAATCGCCGATCTCCCGTCCGCAATCTCAGATGATCATCCCCGTGATGACGCCCTCGAAGACCATCTGGTCGCCCAGGTATCCCTGGACGGCGCCGACGTTCCGCCGCCTACCACGCATCTCGATCATCTTGCCCACCAGGATCAGCCGGTCGCCGGGGGTGACCTGACCGCGGAACTTGACCTTGTCCACCCCGCCGAAGCCCAGGAACCCCTCGAAGCCCTCCCGGCTCATGACGTAGTAGCTGACCAACTGGGCGGCGCATTCGATCACGAGCACGCCGGGAAAGACCGGCCGCCCGGGAATGTGACCCCGAACCCAGAACTCGTCGTCCCGAACGTCCCGGTAGCCGGCAATGATGCCCGCCGGCTCGTCGATGAAGAAGATCCCGTCGAGCTGCTGGAACTCGTGGCGGTGGGGGTTGACCTGGTAGATCTGCTCGCGCGTGACGGCGATGTGGCTCTGGTCGATTTTGCGAACGTCAAAGATGATCTCCGGCGGCATCTGCGGTGATTCTCCTGTGCTGTGCCGGCCACAGCGGGGCGGGCCGGTTCGGATCTACAGTTTCAGTTTGGCAAGCGGCAGGTCGTGGGCCGCGGCTACGCCGGGGCAGGTGACGCGGCCATCGACCATGTTGACGCCGGCGGCGAGATGCTCGTCGGCCGAGGCCGCCGCGTTCCAGCCGACCGCCGCCAGTTGCACCACGTACGGCAGCGTCGCGTTCGTCAGCGCCTGCGTGGACGTCCAGGGGACCGCGCCGGGCATGTTGGCCACGCAATAGTGCATCACGCCGTCGACCTCATACGTCGGGTCGTGGTGGGTCGTCGGACGGGACGTCTCCACGCACCCGCCCTGGTCGACTCCGACGTCGACGATGACCGCCCCCCGCTTCATCTCCTTGAGGTCGTCGCGGTGGATCAGCACGGGCGTGCGTCCGCCGGGGACCAGCACCGCCCCGATCACCAGGTCCGCCTGGCGGATGGCTCGGCGGATGGCCGAGGGCTCGGACTTGACCGTGTGGACGTTGGCCGGCATCACGTCGTCGAGGTAGCGCAGCCGCTCCAGCTTGATGTCGAAGATCTCGACGTCGGCGCCCATGCCCGCGGCCACCTTGGCGGCATTGGTTCCCACCACGCCGCCGCCGAGGATCACCACCCGGGCGGGCATCACGCCGGGCACGCCGCCCAGCAGCACCCCCCGCCCGCCGGCGTGGCGCTCCAGGCACCATGCCCCCACCTGCACGGCCATGCGGCCGGCCACCTCGCTCATGGGCGTCAACAGCGGAAGCTGCCCGTGGGCGTCGGTGATCGTCTCGTAGGCAATGGCCACGGCCTTGGTCTTGGCCATGCCCTCCGTCAGCTCCTTGCTGGCGGCGAAGTGGAAGTACGTGAAGATCGCCTGCCCGCGGCCGATCATCGGCCACTCGGGCGGGAGGGGCTCCTTGACCTTGACGACCATCTCGGACTTTTCCCAAACCTCCTTGGCCGATTTGAGCACCTGGGCGCCGTGACCGGTGTACTGGGCGTCGCTGAAGCCGCTGCCCACGCCCGCGCCGCTCTCGACCAGAACAGTGTGCCCGGCCCGGACGAGGACCTCCGCCCCACCCGGGGTTATGCCCACGCGGTATTCGTCGACCTTAACCTCTCGCACGGTACCGATGATCATACAGCTCTCCCGCAAGCGGTGGTTGCATTCCACCCGACACGGATGCATCATACATAACCGCAAGGGCCAACGGTGACAAGAGTGCACATCGAGCAAGGCGACCTGACCGGCTATCAGGTGGACGCCATCGTCAACGCCGCCAACAACGATCTAGTCCTCGGCGGCGGGCTGGCCGGGGCGATCGCGCGCCGGGGCGGGCCGGGCGTCCAGGCCGCCTGCGACGCCCACGGACCGGTCAAGGTCGGCCAGGCGGCCATCACCACCGCCGGCGAGCTTCCGGCAAGGTACGTCATCCATCAGGCCTCGATGTCGCTGGGCGGGAGGACCACCGCCGCGGCCCTGAGAGACTCCACCCGCGCCGTCCTGGCGATCGCCGAGGGGACCCCCGACGTCCGCACGCTGGCCTTTCCCGCGGTGGGAACGGGAATAGCCGGGTTCGACGTGAAACGGTGTGCGGAGATCATGCTGACCGAAGTGGAAGGCCACCTCGCCGCCGGCAGCAGGCTGACGGACATTTACATGGTCTTGTTCGACAAGCCGACGTGCGCGGCCTTCCGGCGGCAGTGGGAGAAGATGGCCGGCAAGCAGGGCTGAGCCCGCCGCAACGATGCTCTTACACTCAACAGCCAGGAGCGGAAAGCCGGCGGGCCGGCAGCGCCCCGCCCGTCGTGGCGGCGCCGCCGGTTCCCTGGCCGCGGTAGTGGTGCTGGTCCTGGCGGCCGCGACGGTCGCGTCCGGACCGGCGGAGGGGCCTACCTCGGCGCCGTCGTCCGACCTGGACTTCTGGCTCGGCCAGGCCAGGCCGACGACCACCACCGCCGCCATCCGCCCGCCGCCGGGCGGCCCCTTCGGCCCGGGCGACCGCTCCGGTCGCGGCGACGCCCTCCCGGGCGTGGTGGTGCTCTCCAACGGCGAAATTCTGGCCGGCGGAATCCACACCACCCGCGATAGGAACTGGGAAGTCTGGGTGAACTCCGAGCAGCGCTGGCGGCACATTCCGCCGCTGGCGGTCCTGAGCGTTCGCGCGGTCGTTCTCGAGGAGAGGATGGAAAGAGAGTGGCGCTGGAAAGAGATGGGCTCCGACGAGAAGGTCGACACCGACCGCACCCGGCCCATCCGGCGCCTGCAATGGCAATTCCACCTGATCGACGATTCCCACGTCACCGGGGCGGTCAAGGGCCAGCCGCTCTGGGTGGAATCCGGCGGCAAGCGCCGCGGGCCGTTCGTCCTCCACGAGAGATCCGCCGGCAAGTACGGCCAGACGCTCAAGGACATGATCTACGTGAAGAAGGTCGTCATCTCCCGCCGGGCGATGGAGCGGACGCTTAGTAAATAGGGGTAGCGTCCCCCTTAAGGGCGCAGCAGGCTCATGGCTTCGCTGCGGGTGGCGGGGGAGGTCTTGCACAGCCCGCGGAGGGCCGAGGTGACCAGCACGGAGCCGGGCTTCTTCACACCCCGGATGGTCATGCACGTGTGCTGGGCCTCCAGCACCACGGCCACGCCCCTGGGGTTGAGCTGGTCCATGATCAGGTCGGCAATCTGACTTGTCAGCCGCTCCTGCACCTGGGGCCGGCGGGCGAAGGCGTCGACCGTCCGCGCCAGCTTGCTGATTCCCACCAGCTTGCCGCGAGGGATGTAGGCCACGTGGGCGCTTCCCATGAAGGGCAGGAGATGGTGCTCGCACATGCTGTGAAACGAAATGCCACGGAGCACGACCATCTCGTCGTACTGCTCTTGGAAGAACGCCTGGAAATGCCGGGTCGGGTCCTCCTGGAGGCCGGCGAACAGCTCCTCGTACATGCGGGCGATACGATTGGGCGTTCCCTGCAATCCTTCCCGGTCCGGGTCTTCGCCGATGGCCAGCAGGATTTCGCGAACGGCGTTGGCGATGCGCTCCGAAGCAACCCCGTGGGTCGTCACTTTCTTGGTCATGTGTCATCTCCTGACGTCTGCGGCAACCCTCATACAAGTACGACCTCGGGCGGAGCGGGTCAAATACTGTTGCGAGGGCGTCATGGGGATTGCGCGGGCTGTGCGATCCGCGTCAGCGCCCAGCGCGCGGCCTCGGCCACGAGCGGCACGCGGCGCCCGGCCAGCCGGGTGAGTGCGGCCGTCGCGGTCGGATCGCCCGCGTTGCCGGCGGCGATTGCCGCGTTGCGAAGGAAAACATCGTACTTGGCCCGCCTTGCGGCCGTGCCGCGAGTGGCCCGGTCCCAGTCCGGCTCGGACCAGTTCAACACGGTTTCCAGCGGTGTCCCCGCCAGCTCCGTCGGACCGCGGAGTTCCGCTTCGCCGGCGGGCACGCGGCGGTTCCACGGGCAGACCTCCTGACAGATGTCGCAGCCGAAGAGATGCTGCCCCATCGCGGCCCGCAACTCCACGGGGATCATTCCCCGATGCTCGATGGTCAGGTAGCTGATGCATCGTCGAGCATCCACCAGTCCGTCCTCGCGGATCGCCGCCGTGGGGCAGGCGTCGACGCACGCCCGGCATGCGCCGCAGCGGTTCTTGACGGGCTCGTCGGGCGCCAGCGGCAGGTTGGTGACGATCTCGGCCAGGAGCAGGTAGCTGCCCAGTCGGCGATCGATCAGGCAGCCGTTTCGCCCGATCCAGCCCAGTCCGGCCGCCGCGGCCAGATCTCGCTCCAGCAGCGGGGCGGTGTCCACGCAGATCCGCGCCGCGAGGTTCGGGGCGACCTTGGCCAGTTCGGCGATGAGCCGCTTGCAGCGGCGGCGGAGCAATCGGTGGTAGTCGCGGCCGCGGGCGTAGCGGGCCACGTGGCCGCCGGCGGCGTCCTTCGGGCGCGGGGCATACGACCCGGCCAGGCAGATGACCGAGGCGGCGCCCTCGAGCGCGTTCCGCGCGTCGCAGCGCTTTTCCGGATCGCGCGCCAAGTACGCCATTCCCGCGTGGCAGCCGGCGGCGAGGAACTCCCGGAAGCGCCGAGCCTCCCTGGCGGGCCCGGCCGGGGCGATGCCGACGCGGGCAAAGCCCAGCTCGCCGGCCAGGCGAACGATAAGCGCTTTGGCCTCCGCGGGATCGATCATGAAGGCCATTCTATGCCGCCCGGCGGGAAGGACAAAGGAAATCGGCCCGGCGGGGGCTACGGGCGGATCAGCCGGGCGTCGGCGAGGTCCACGTAGTCGCCGACGTCGATGCCGTCGTCGCCGTAGTCGGCCAGGATCGTCAGCTTCTTCACCCCGGTCACGTCGCAGCGGATCGGCACCGGGCGGGCGCCGCCGGCGAGCTTGAGCGGCTGGCCCGTCAGTTGCTTTCCGTCGCCGAAGACCGTCAGCGTGGCGTTGCCGCGGCTGCCGCCGGCGGCGTCGATGCCGGCGGTGGCGGCGAAGGTCACGTACTCGCCACCCAGCTCGTAGGTCAGCTCGCATCGGCTGTGCAGGCCCAGTCCGTGGGGGTAGGTTGCGCCGCCCAGGCGGATGGGCCCGCGGGCGGCGCTGCGGTCTCGGCCGAAGGGGAAGGCCACGTCGAACATGCCCGCCTGGACGACCTTTGCCGGCTTCAGGTCCGCCAGGTACACCAGTTTGTCGGAGCGGAATCGGATCTGGGCCACGGCCGAAAGGTTGGCCGCCTCCGCGGTCAGGCCCTCGCCGGCGATGGAGAGCTTGGAGCCGGAAAGGCGCAGGGAGGTGAACGGCACGGCCGAGCCGTCCTTGCCCGCGATCACGCCCGCCGGGACCCGGACCGCCCGCGGAAGCGGCGCCAGCGCAATCACGCGCACGGACGGCAGGTCGATCGTGCGGTCAGCCTTGTTCAGCTCGAAGGTGGCCCGGCCGGAGGCAATCGCCTTGAGCACGCCGGGGTACGGGGAGAGATTCCCGTCCTTGTCCGCGGCGATCAGATAGTCCCTGCCGGCGCGGGGAAGCTTGAATTCCTCAAGCCGCCCCTCCAGCACCGCCGGTCGCTGGGAGGCCGCGGGCAGGTAGATCGCCGCCGCGGCGTGCAAGTCCAGCGTCGCCCCGCCCAGCAGGGCGCTGTCCACCGAGATCTTTCCGTCGCCGACTTGGAGGCGCTCGATCCCCAGCATGCCTTCCGGGGCGAGGATGATGGCCTTCTGGCCGGCGCGGCGCAACAGCTCATCACTCTCATCGAGCCGGATCAGCCATAGCCGGCGGCGAGGGATCTTGCGGGTCCCCTCAGGCGTGGCCAGCGCCGCCCCGGCTGCGTCGATGCCCTCCAGGCGCCCGCGGAAGCTCGTCCCGTCGACGGTGATGATCTCCGCCGGCGGCCCGCCGTGGGCGGGTTGGGTCGTTTGCCCCGCCGCCGCCGCCAGCCCCACCGGCAGCAGGAGCCAAGCTGTCGCCGCCCGTCGTTTCACTGCCCTACCCGCCCCGGTCGGAGGCCAGAGCGCGATAATAATCGCGGATCATCTCGCGATAGCGCTCCGGCATGCTCTCCTGAAACCTCTTGAGCAGCTCTTCGCGCTGGCGCGGCGGCAGCCGGCCCCAGTCGTCGCTGGGATCGGACGGTCGGATTTTGCTCAGGCCCGTCGGCCGGACCACCGCCCCGCCGACCAGGGCGCTGACCTTGGCCGGACTGGATGGGACGCCCAGGCCGGCGGGCCGGCCGGAGCCGGCACCGCTGGCCTGGCCCTGGCAGTCGCTCTTGCCGCCGTTCTTGCGCCGGCCCTGCTGTTGGCTCTGTCCCTGTCCGCCGCCGGATTGCTCCTCGGCGGTGGCGATCAGGTCGTCCAGCATGATGATGATGTCTCTCTGCCTTTCCTGGGTCGTGCGTCCGCTGTCGGTCGCCAGCAGGCGCTGCTCCACGTCGGTCATCTTTGTCGACAGCGTGCCCAGCGGGTCCTTGTAGTCGGCGATAATACTCTCGGTCAGCTCGGCCAGCTTCCTGGCCGTGGTCGGGTCCAGCAGGCCGAAACTCTCTATCCACGCCTGGTACAGGCCCATGGCGTTCAGTCGCCGGTGCATCTTCTCATACAACCGCCCGGCCTCCAGCAGAGACAGGGCGGCGAAGCTGAACCGATCGGGCATGGCCGTGACCAGGTCGAGATAGGCCTCCACCGCGTCTTCATTCCTGTCCAGGCCGGCCAGGGCCTCGGCGTAGCAGAACCGCTTGGCCGCGGCGAAATAGCTCGTGTCGCGCTCGCTGGTGCTGATGATCGCCTTGAAGTCCTGGGCGGCCCGTTCGCAGTCGCCCTTGCGGAACTTCTCCAGGGCCCGTCCGAAGCGCGGGTGCACCATGCCGAATGCCCGGCAGGTGCGCTCGGCGTTGTCCTCCCAGGTGTTCTTTGCTCCGGTCGAGAGGTGCTTGACCGCCTCTTTGATGCGGTCTTCGTCCAGGACCATTAGCTGTCCGCCCTCGATCTCGGCCGTCACCTGGGCCCGCTCCATCGAGAGCCGCCGGACCCGCGCCTGCTCGAAGAATTTCTGCAACTGCTCGGGGCTGAGGACTTCGGCCTCCGTTGGGGCCGGCTGGGGGGCCTGGCCCCAGGTGAGCCCGCACGCGGCCAGGACCAGCAAGCCGGCCCACAGCAAGTGCTTACCGTTCATTTTTGCCTCCTCGGCCTCAAGGGGCCTCCACGCGCCGCTGGGGGCGGCCCCGTTGGCGCTGGAGCTTCTGGCCCAGCGTCTTAGTCATTTCGGCAAGTCTTCCCTGGCGGTCGCCCAGGATTCTGTGCTGGACCTTCGATTCCGTTTCCGATACTGCCCGGGCCCGCACCTGCCCGTCCAGCCGGATGGTCCTGCCGTTGACCTGCTTCTGGAGGGTCCGGAGCATCTTCAGCTCCGCCACCGGCGGCACCAACGGCGCCTTGCCGCCGCCCCCGCCGCCTCCGCCTCCGCCCTGCTGCTTGCGGCGGCGCATCTCCTTCTGGAGGGCGGCGATCATGTCTTCCAGGTTCTTCTCGATGTCCTTCTGAATCGACTGCGTCAGGACCCCGGCCTGCTTCTTAGCCAGCAGGCCCTGGACGTTGGACAGGTCCGCCCGCGTTTCGTCCAGCACGATGGGGAACACGGCCGTGGTGCCCTCGCCGCGCACCATCTTCAGCACCTTCCGGACCTTCTCGGCCAGAGTGCCTTCGCCGTCGGACAGCTCCGCCAGCTTGAGCACCTCCGTCCGCTCGTACGCGTTGCCGGCGCGCTTGGCGTGGGTGGCGGCGGTGGTCCTGGTGATGTTGCGCTGGGCGATGAGAACCTGCGTCAGCATCGCGTCGATCCTGGCCAGCGCCTCCTGCTGGGCCGCCTCGCGGGCCTGGGCGATCGCCCGGCGAAGCTCTCCTCCGGCGTCGCGGAGCTGCCGGGTGGCCTGTCCCTGGCTCTGGGAGGCGCCGGAGGCGTTGCCGCCGCCCAGTTGCTTGGAGGCCTGCTGCATGGACTTCCGGGCGCCGGCGACCGACTTCTGCCCGGGTGTGGGCTTGCCGCCCTCGCCGGACTTTTCCATCTTCTCGGCCAGTTGGCGGGTCTGCTCGCCGGTGACGTCCTGCTCCTGCTTCTGCTTTGTCAGGTCGGCCTTCCGGGCCCTCTCGAGGATCTTCCGGGCAAGCTCGCCGAGCTGGCGGGCCGTGCCTTCCATTTCCTCCAGGGCCTTGGTCTGGGAGTCAGCGGCTCGGCTCTTGTCCTGCTCGCTGAGTTGCTGGGAGGCTCGGTCCATGTGGCCGGCGGCGCGGTCGAGATTGTTCTGCTGGGCGGCTTGCGAGCCGGACTGCCCCGACTGACCCGACTGGCCCGATTGACCCGACTGACCGGATTGCCCTGACTGCCCTGACTGACCCGATTGCCCCGATTGGCCGGACTGGCCGGACTGTGCCTCCGAGCCGGCGCCGGCCGCCGACATGGCGTCCTTGACATCGCCGGCAAGGGCGGCCGTCTCCTGGCCCAGCGCGGCCTGGTTCTTGGCCAGGCCGCTGGCCCCGCTGCCGGCACTGAGCTTGTTGATCGCATCCGTCAGGGCCTTCTCGGCGTTCTGGAGGTCGTGAATCGCCTGCTCTTGATGCGGGCGAGCCCCGGGCGCGTCGGTGGCGTCCAGTTTGCCGGCCGACTTGCCCATCTCCCCGGCGGCCTTGCCCGCGTGCTCGGCGGCGGCCTTTGCTGCCCCGGCCGCGCCCGCCTTACCAAGGACGCCGGAGGCCTTCGGGTCTTTGACCAGCCCGTCCAGCTTGCCCGAGACGTTCTTTGCCCGGCCCCCCAGCTCCTTCTGGCGCTGCCCGGCCAGGAGCAGCCGCCCGGGGGTGGCGCTGCCGGTCTGCTCGTTCAGCCCGCCCTGATCGGCGATCAGCTTTCGAATTTCCCGGCGGGCGTCGCTGAGTGCCCCCACGACCGGGTCGCCCGCCGGAAGCTTGCGGGTCTTGTCGCGCAGGTCCTTCTGGCGCGCAATCAGACCCCGGAGCTTGCTGGCCAACTGCTGCATCCGCTCGCTGATTTCCTTGCCCCGGGCGGCGATGTTGGATTCCTGCTGAAGCTCGGCCTCGCGCTCGGCGAGCTTGTCGATCTGCTTGAGTGTCGCCTCCCAGTCGCGAATCCGCCGCGTCAGCTCGTCCAGATCGGCGGTGCTGCTCTCCAGCGTCAGCAGGACTTTCTTGAGGTCGTCGATGACGGCCCCCTGGGTGGTGCCGGCCATTGCGACCAGGCCCTTCTGGAGGTACTCGACGACCTGGGACATGTTGTGGTCAATCAGGGATCGCTGGGCTTGGTCCACTGCCTGGCGGATGGCGCGGGCGGCGGCGGGCTCGCTTTCCTCCAGCAGCTTGGCCACCTCCAACATCCTGAAGGTCAGCTCCTTGAACTGCTTCTGGATGTACTCCTCCCAGTAGATCAGGGTCTTGTCGGTGGGTTTGTCTTCGGCGCTGCCGGGGGTCTGGGCGAGCAGGCCCGCACCGGCCAGCAACACACACAAGGCCATCGGCACCTTGGCTTTCCGCATTCTCATGTTTCCGTCCTCCGGTCGTCTCGGCCGGACCATTGGCTGCTGCCGGCTCCGGCCGGCCGGGGGCGTCACGGCGCCGGCTTGGTCGTCCGGTCGAACAGCTTCTGCCCCCGCTGCTCCATCTCTTTCTCGATTTCCTTCTTCAGCCTCTCGGACTGTTTGATGAGCTGCTTCAGCGCCCTGGCCAGCTCCTGGCGGCTCTCCAGTTGTCTCATTTCGTCCAGAATGGCCTTGAGGCGCCCGTGAAAGTCCGCCAGGACCTCGGCCGACGTGCCGGCAAACTCGCGCAGGGCGGCCGCGTCCTCCTGTTTAGACGCACGGCCGATGGATTCGGCCATGTCCAGCATAGGTTTTTTTGAGATTTCCCGCAGCGGGCGGATGATCAGGTCGGCCAGGCGCGCCCGGTTCGCCGGATCGCCCAGGCGGTTGTACGTCATCTCGTCCAGCACCTCCTGAAGCTGCTGAACGACCACGCCGCACTTGGTCGCCACCATCCGCTGGCCCTGGGCGGCGACGTTGAGATTGCGCCGCATCTCCTGGTCGATTTTGTCAGCGTCGGCGAGCCCGTCGCGCACGCCGCGGGCCCGGTCGCGCACCTCCGCCTGAAGCGTTACCACGCCGCTGAACTCCTCGCGGATTTCCTTTTCGCGGCGGATCAATTTCGCCAGCAGGTCCTCCTCGGAGACGATCCTGAAGGTCTGGACGGGTCCCGTGGCGGTGTTGGGCCCGCCGAAGGAGGCGGGCAGGTTGTCTTCGGCGCCGGCCCAGACGCGGATCCAGCTTCCCTCGGCAAGCCGCATCGGCCGCAGGTCCAGCGGGTACGCGGCCGTGACCAGCTTCTCATCCTTCGGCACGTCGGGCACGACGAAGGTCTTCTCCTCGGCCTCCGACGGCGCCGTCGTCGGCTGCGTGGTCGTGCCCAGGGCGCCCATGGGCTTGGCGGTGACGTCAATTGCGGCGATCGCGTGATCGTCCTCGGCCCGGACCTGAAGGGGAATGGTCGCCTTGGCGGTGACGTCGCCGTGGACGCCCCTGTGCGTCATCTTGACGGTGGGGGCGCGGTCGCGCTCGACCCGGAGTGCGAACACCGCTCCGCGCGGGTTCGTGATGCCCTCCGCGTCGGCCAGCTCGAAGCGCATCTGCATCGAGGGGTGCTTGATCCTCTCGGGCAGCTCCAGGATGCCCTGCACGCGCAGCGGCCGCAGCTCGCCCGAGCGGTCGCCCTCGCGGCGGTCATCGACAATGTCCAGATCGACCACGCACAGGCCCTCCAGCACCAGCCGGGCCGCGGACAGATCCTTGCTCGCCCAGCCGTCGACGCGGATCCGGCTGCCCGGCGGCACCGACAGCACCCCGTGCTCGGAGGTCACCTGGGCGCTGTCGCGGCTCATGTACTCGGGGTACGCCACGGTGAAGTGGGCCCTCTCCAGCATGGGCGGCTCCACCACGAGAACGTCGAACCAGTCGGTTTCGTCGTCGTTGCCGGTCACGCGGAAGCGGAACCCGTCGGTGACGTTGTTGAAGAACTTGACGTAGGTGTTGGCGCCGGGCGCGACCGCCGCGACGTTCTCCGAGACCTTGCCCAGGCCGGGAAAGTCCATGTGGAATGTGACCTCATCCGGCACGACGTGCTCAAGGTCGGCCGTGACGACCACCGGCAGAAGCCCGCCGCGGACCACCTTGAACGTCGGCCCGCCCTGCACGGACAGGTAGGTCTGGCGCGGCCAGGGGACGTCGGCGAACAGGACGTTGCGCTGGAACCACAGCTTCATGAGGCCGGCGTTAAAGACGGTGAAGACCAGCAGCACGGCCGCGGCGGCGGCGGCGATGCCCATGCGCTTGTAGGTGGCCGAGGCCGCCACCGGGCGGGCGGGGTCGAGTTCGTCGGCCAGAGCGTCGGCCTGGCGGGCGACCGCGCGGATGAGGTCTTCGGAGGCCCCGCCGCGGCTGGCCGGGCGGACGGAGAATTGCAGGGCGCTGATCAGCCGGTCGTCGAGCCGGGGATAGTGCCGCTCCAGCACCAGCGCCAGCTCCTCGGCGTCCATGGGCGCCAGCAGCGGGCGGATCAGGAAGCGCCAGCACACGTAGCCGACGCCGACCAGCGCCAGGCCCGCGATGACGGCCCGCTGGGCGCGATCCATCTTCAGGGCGAGGTCCACCCCCAGCGTCAGGAACACCGCCGCCACCAGCGCCACCACCACCCACGCCGATCCCCTGCCGATCAGGTGGGCGCACAAGGCGCGCTTCAGCGCCGAGAGCTTTCGGCGAACGCCGCTGCTGATCAGCTCCTCGAACGGCATCAGCATCTCCGCAAACATTCCCGCGGGGCCGGCCGCCGAACCGAACGCACCGAGGCGGTCCGGCACGGCCGCGCGCGCGAACGAACTATGCCATGTTGTATTTCTTGCGCAGGATCCACTCGATCGCCAGCAGAGCCACGATCACCACCATGGTCAGCGGCACGTCCCACAACAGCCGCGGCACGTCGTGGAAGACACTCATCTTTCCCGACGGAATCATCTCCGCCAGCCCGTCGCTGTCTTGGATCATCAGAAAATGCCGGTCCGGGGCAATCGTCTGAAGCTTCTTCAGGTCCGCCTCGGGATGCCGGAACTCCTCTTCCGGCAGCGTCACGGTGATCGTCTTGCCGGCGACGTCGTCCTTGTAGAGCGGGTCGTTGCGCTTGGCCGTCAGCTCGAAGGTGCCGAGGGTTTTCAGGGCGTAGGTGGCCTCGAACTGGCCCTTGACCGTCATCTGCTCGTCCCGTCCCGGGCCGATGCGGCCGCCGGGCGGGCGAGCGGCGCCGCCCCGAGCCTTCCGCTTGACCGGCTCCAGCCGGATTTTCTCGACGGTGGCCTTAGTGGCCGCGTCCAGAAGTTCCACTAAGAAGATCTCCTGATCGAGGGGCTGGTAGTTGCGGTCGTAGGCTTCCACGCGGATTCGGATATCCTCGCCGACGCGGAATCGCCCACTCCCGGAAGGAATGCTGATGGTAATTCTTTTTTTCTGGAACTTGCCGGCGCCCAGGAAGTCGACGGCGTTGGACCAGAACTTCCGGTAATGCCGCCCGTCGTCCAGGAACCGCCACCGCCAGGTCTCGTCGAAGCCGATGTACAGCGACCGGCCCTTGCCGTAATACTGCACCGCGATCAGCGGGCTGGGCTCGCCGATGCCGTCGAGGGTGCGGCTGAGCGGGTCGCCGCTGATCGCCAGCGACGAGGCCGCCGGCTTGAGCTGGATGACGGGGTGCCACCAGTACACCCCGGGCAGGGCGCGCCAGATGGCCAGGTTCTCGCGGTCGTTTCGCCCCAGGCGCAGGGCCGGGTGGTCCAGCCCCACCTCCCAAGGCACCACCGGCCAGGGCGTCGGCTCGCCCTGAACGATGCGCTCGGCGATGCTGTGCGCCCGCGGGGCGAGCTTCACCGGCAGCAGCTCCGCCAGCGATTTGAACGTTTCGTTGCGAGAGGTGAGGTTCTCGTCGGTATGCTTGTTGGAGGCGATGTAGCACAGCCCGCCGTGGTGATCGGCCACGAAGCTTCCCAGCATGTCCACGAAGGTCTTGTCGAAGCCTTCTTTCGTATACGCCGGGTCGTACAGGATCACCACCTCGTAATTGAACAGCTCCGGGGGCCTCTGCGGCAGCCGGGTCAGCTTCATGCCCGTGGAGGCCTCCTGGTTGAACGTCACGTCCGCGTCCTGCTGCCAGACGCTGACGGCATAGCGCTCGGGGCTGCGGAGGAAGAAGTTGCGGAGATACTGGAACTCCCAGCCGGCGTCGCCGCTGACCAGGAGCACCTTCATCCTCTCCTCGGAAATCCTCAGCTTGGTGGTGGCGGCGTTGTCCTTGGTCGAGAACTCCCCGGCCAGCGGGGCGACCTCGGCCTTGTAGACGAACTGGCCCAGCCCCTCGGCCTTTGCCAGGAGCTTGACCTCTTTTTCGGCCGGCTGGGCGGTCAGCTCCACCCTTGCCGGCTCGTCGAGGGCGACCTCGGTCCATTTTTCCTCGGCCGCCGGCCTCCGCAGCAGGCGGACCTCGACGGTCTGGCCGTCGCAGTTGCGGTGCGTCAGATACGCCGTCAGCTCGATCTTGGATCCCTGCCGGGCCTCCTGCGGGCCCTGGAGCCGAAGCAGGGCCACGTTCTGCGGCGGCTCGGGGTCGCCCACGCCGATGGCGAAGACGGGGATTCCCCGCTGCCGTACGTGGGCCAGGGCGGACCGCAGGCGGTCGACGGCGCCTTCCTGGCCGGTATCCTGACCGTCGCTGATCAGCACCAGGGCGGCGACCCGCCCGCCTTGCACGCGGCTGGCGCCGGCGCGCAGGGCCGTGGCCAGGTCCGTCCGGTAGCCCTCGGCCGAAAGCTGCGCCAACGCGCCGGAGAGCTCTTCGGCGATGGCCGCGGCGACCTGGCCGGCCTTGTCCGAATCGGCGGTGTGGTCCACCACCTGCAACTCGCGGGTATACGGGCGCTTGGTCGTCGAAAAACGCAGCAGCACCAGTGGATGCTCCCGCCCCAGCTCCGCCAATGGGCCGCCCTGGCGGGCGAGCAGCCGCCGGACGATCTCGACCCGGCTCATCTCCGCCAGCCGCTTCTGGTCCACCCCCAGCTTTCCCGCCAGCGCCTCCCGAACGTCCGCGTCGGCGTACGGGTCCTTCAGCGACATGGAAAGACTGTCGTCCAGGAGAACGACCACGCTGGAGTAGACGTTCCTCCGGTAGCGCAGCACCAGCCCCGGCTCGAACAGAACCGCCAGCAGCAGCAGCACCACCGCGATGCGCAAGCCCGCGATCGTCAGCTTGACCCGCCGGGGGTGATCGCCCTCCCGCAGGTAGCTGAAGACCGTCACCGCCGCCAGGGCCAGAAGCGCCACCGACAGGCCGAGGATCACCCAGTTGTTGTACTCGGCGGCGAAACTGGGCGCCCAACTGTCGGCGCCGGCCAGCTCTCCCGGCCGCAACCGCAACAGCCATTCAAGGAATCGTGACATCGCGTTTCAGTTGTCCCAAAGGCCTTCCAGTTGTGCGAATTCCGCCGTTGGCGGCTCACCGATAATGCCCGAACCGCTGTCCCAGGAACACCTCCACGGTCAGCACCACCAGCATGAGCGCCAGGGCGACCTTCCAGTACTCGGTTTGGCGTG